>SPKZ01007554.1_pt1 | contig 33740 bp, 43 predicted proteins | sample 2456571 | NCBI WGS metagenome assembly SPKZ01 (sample SAMN11192286, study PRJNA482655) | marine metagenome | biome: ENVO:00000447; feature: ENVO:00000244|ENVO:00000211|ENVO:00000569|ENVO:00002023; material: ENVO:00002151; isolation source: ocean water from marine abyssalpelagic zone ...
AACAGGGACTAGCAGATCCATTAGGACAACGTGCTGGATGGTATTTTAAAAACTCAAGTGATCTGACAAATAAGATCAACTGGTATTATATTGGAAACCTTAATCCTCAGCAGGTTATGACTTATGGAACCCTTGATAGGCTCTTTGCAGTGGTAACTTTTAGAAGCGTAGACCAGATTCCATTTTTTTCCGTGTACTCAGCAAGAGAGAACGACGGCCAAGACGCGAGTTGGTACCGCTCGAGAAAAACATTTGCTAACTACGGAGATCATTCTGCTCTGATAGGTCAGCAAGTTCTTTTACACGTGGGCGATGATTCTAATATCTTCCCAAGTCTTCCGAGAATAGAGCTCACTTTGGATACATTCTCAAGCGCAGGACCGCAAGACCCAAATGAGGATATTCTATTCGGAGCGCTATCGACATCAACCTCTTATCCTGCCGGAACTTATGAATTCGTAGTTGAGAAGGTTGGTTATGTAAATAGCGATAATCGTATGGATTACGAGCTACAAGCAAATCCAGCAGACGTCCCAGTGACGACGTTAGAATACGCAGACACTCACTATATTCATTTAGACGCAACTAACGACTACCTTGATCTATCAGGAACAGGGAACGCGCTTAATTATCTTGAAAATTGGTCTTTAGGCATATCTTTTGAAGACCTTTCTACTATTCAAGACAACACGTTTATCGTTCTTTACCGTTCAGGTATTAACACAATCACTCTGAGAAAAGGTGGAACCAATTGGGGAATCTATTGTTTCCAAGGGCCGAACTCCGTAGCGCAGGCGAACACGTGGTATGCTCCCCAGCCAGGCAGTAAGGCATTGATTCAGTGCAACGGAACAAAAATCCAATATTACCTAGACGGTTCTCTGAGAGCCAATATGACCATGAACTCTAACAAAAACAATTCTGGACATATCGTAGATTCGCTACAGGTTGGAAAAGGCGGAACGTCTTCGTATCAAGGTGCTCTAAATTACTGGTACGGCGGGATAAATAATCTTTTTGTATCGCCTGAATATATGGGTTCTGAGCAAGTGGCAGAATATTTCTCGGCAGACGATGTTAGTGCAATGAGCTTCTATGAAGACATAATTGATTTCTGTACTCTGGGTGAAAATGCTTACCCTACAGTGTTAGGTTTGAAAGAAACTGTTTCAGGAACCTTAGAAAACGGCACAGAATCAGATTTTGTGGAAAGGACATAAGATGTTAGACAAAAGATATTTCATCGTTACGGATAAAACAGCCGATGGTGACGCTGTTTCTTTCGCTAATGGCTCTAAAAATTCGGTTTCTTTCGATATCATGAAAATGGACCGTGAAGGCCTTTTACCAACAGGTGCTACCGTGATTGAGTATGATACTGGTGAAGAGGCTAGAATCGCTGCTATGGGCGTTTTATTTAACGACTATTCAGGTGTTTCGGATGAGGAATTTGCTATTCAGTTTGAAGCTTTCACGACTAACGATAAAAATTTAGGAAGGTTATTAAGACAAAGCGTGAATGCTTGGTCTGCTAAAAATGCCGGAGGTTGGCCTGATAGTTATCATTCTGCAGTCTGGCCTTTGTACGATGGCATGGAGCAGAGATTGAGTGACGGCGCTTTAGTGCCAGCTTATATCAACTTTTTAAGCATTCCTAGCAGCGTGAATGACCCAGTTACGACAGATGATATTGATCTAACTGCTTTGAACGCGCTCATTTTAAGCTCTTTCAATAATATTTTTACAAAATTCCCTCGTTAAAGGTTGGATAACGGCTAAAAATATCCTATAAATACTTAAGCCCTCTTTCCTTTGCTATTGCTCAATATCACTGAAGGGTCTAATTAAGCACTGAATATACCCAGTGCTTTTTTATTTAAGTGGGGCTAGAGTTCAGAGTGTAAGACCACTATAAAAACGTAACAGGTCTCTAGGCATGGGAAATCCTAGTCAAAAACTTTCCCGATATCGGGCGATAGCTTAATGGTAAAGCGCTAGGGCATGCCGGTCTAAGGGTAGCTCCCATAAGATCAAAACTAGAGATAGCGGTTCGATTCCGTCAGCCTGACCACTAAAAATCCATTGCACAATAAATAATCTACACATATTATCCGGTTAGAACAGTTTTTCTCCAATGTCAGCTGTTCTATCCCAAAAAGGCACCTACGCTGTGACTCGCTCCACGGTCGTTAGGTGTTTTTTTATTCATGCCGTATAATGTAGATGGTGTTATCACAATTCATGGCTCCTGGGCGCTTATCCCAAACTAGGTAAGTTAGCCCACAAATAAAATCCTAAAATAGGGTTATCCATGTATTGACGCTAAACCTAGATGAGTTAGATTAGGTTTCGAGGGGGTAAAAATACCTTTATCTTCTGCTCGTATAATTCCTATCAATTATCTAGCATCTTGCCCCCTCACCCACCTAAACACACTGTTTAAATTGCAAACAATTCAGAAATCATCTAATTTATAAATATCAATCAGCAAATACATTCAAATGTTTCACAAGGTTTATTTGGGAAAACCAACTGAAACCGTTGTCTAGCAGGGGAGGAGAAACCATGGCAGACAAACAAATATCCAAACCGCACAAAAAAGAAGCACAAAAAAGAAAAAAGAAACAGAAAAAGGTTACTAAGTCAGAAAAGCACGACATAGTCCAGAAAGCCGGTGATGGCAGGAGTTTGAGCACTAATGAACGCTTTATGCTGGGCATGTATCCTATCCTTCCCGATGAAGAAAAAACTAGGGATCAATCTTTGGGTCCAATCAAGTGGGGCTTCAGAAGTCATATCAAACACCCATTAAGCGAGAACGAGCTCAAATCAATTTATATGATGGCAAGCCGTGGAATAAAGACCTCTGATATCTACGCCGTTTTAGGTTTCGATAAACACACATGGGGTAAGATGCTTGCTGACATACCAAGGGTGAGAGCAATGTTAGATCGTGGCCGTGTGATGGGTAAGCAGGAAATAGCGTCTACCTTTCACAAGATGGCTACTGATGGGCAAAACCCTAACGTGACGATTCAAGCTATGAAGATGAGAGTAGCTCCAGAAGAAAACGACAAGATGACATTAGCCGTAGAGGTAGGTGGCCAAGATCTGTCCGGGTCAATATCAGGGGAAGGTACACCTGACAATCCAGAGGTATTAGAGGAAGAGCCTAAGGTTCAACCTTTCAAAATAACAATTGTTCAGAGTAAAGGTAGCGAAGAACATGAAGAGCAGAAGATTTAAGGTATGGTTTATAAACACTAGGGGAACAGTAGTAACAGTAGCGGAGTATGGCTCAGAGAGCGTAGCAAACGCAAAGAAGAAAGAAATTGAAGCCAATCGCGTGCAATACGAACTAGGAGGACAAAAAGCTTATGTTGTCGAAATTGAAAGCAGCACTTAAAGAAGATTGGGAGCAGCTTAAGCTTTTCTGGTATTTCATGACATTAATACCCAAAGGGCTGAAAAGATTGATTAGGTTTTTAAAGGATTTAACATGAAAAAAGATAAGGAAGCAGCTCTAGTCTTAGCGGGCTGGCTATGTCTTTTAATATTTTGGATTGGAGCGTGTAATGCGTGAAATCGGATTGAATCAAAAATATAAACAGGTTTTTACTCATGAAATGTATGTGGTAGTAGCTAAACATTTTGCTACCGGTCATTACACATTACGTAATTTAAGCAATGGTACAAAAAAAATAGTTTCAGGCCGTCAATTAGATTGTTTCTTTGAGTTGATTAAACCGCCCTTTTTGAATCAGGAATCTAAAGAAGTTTTGGTATTCATGATTATTTTATTGTCAGTCTTAGCGGGGTTAATCTGGTATGCGTGAAATACAAGTAGCTGAGTGCTTTCAGTTACTCTATCAAAAATCTAGATATAAAAATCTATATGGTGGCCGTGGTGGGGGTAAATCTCACGCGGTCGCTGAGTATTTGATCCTAAGAGCTCTTACAGAACCAATTCTAGTTATGTGCGGTCGTGAGTACCAAAACTCTATCAATGACTCGGTGCATAAGCTTCTGGTAAATAAAATAGAGCAACATAACCTAGGCGATTACTACGAGATAAAGAAAAACACCATAGAGTCAGTAAATGGCTCTCAGTTTATCTTTAAGGGGCTAGCCAATGGTATCCAGGGAATAAAATCTATCGAGGGTGTGGATGTATTTTGGGGAGAAGAGGCTCAGACATTCAGTCAGAATTCTTTAGATATTTTAATACCGACAATCCGTAAACCAGGATCCGAACTAATTTTTACATGGAACCCAGAGTATGAAGATGACCCGATTTATAAATTACTTGTTACTAATAAGCCTAAGAACTGTTTGTCGGCTTTTATTACGTATAGGGATAATCCGTGGTTTCCTGACGTGCTCGAGCAAGAACGAGAAGATTGTCTACGTACTGATCCAGACAAACACGCGTGGGTTTGGGAAGGCCAGTTCAAAACTGTTTCGGCTGCTCAGATACTTTGGCATAAGGTTCGGGTGGACAATGTCTCACCCACCCCTGAAGAATCCCTTTTACACGGAATGGATTTCGGATTCTCCGTAGACCCGAATGCATTCGCTAGGTGTTGGCAGAGATTCAATGACGATGGCACCAAGGATTTATGTATCGATTATTGCTTCATGAAGAAGCAGATACCTTTCGACGCTTACAAGCCTTGGATAAGTCACGTACCTGGTTTTAGTGAAAAAGAAATATTTCTTAATGGTGGCACTCCAGTAATTCAAGGCGATTCAGCAAGACCTGAAACAATTGCTCATATAGCTAACATGGGTATTGATATCGTAGGAGTACCTAAATGGAGCGGATCAGTTGAAGACGGGATAGACTGGATCAAGTCCCATGATAGAATATTGATACACCCTCGATGTGTTGATCTAATCACTGAAGCAAGACATTATTCTTATGTAGTTGATAAGAAAACTCTCATGCCTACAACCAAGATCGAAGACAAACACAATCATGGGTGGGATGCTATACGCTATGCATGTGTTGAGCTAATTCAACAATCACAATTAACTGGAACCATTTACGATGAGGATCACAATGGATAAATTAGAAAACTCAACAGACAAAATAGAAAATGGATTAGCCGACGTGGCAAGCGGCGTAGGACACGGAAGACAAATAGCTCAAGCTCAAACCACAGAAAATGGTCTTACAGGTGAAATTAGAACGCTTAACAGATCGTTTTTGACCTATCTGTATATGCAAAACGGTATTATCCAAACTCTCGTAGATCAACCGGTGCATGATGGGTTTGCTAAAGGTATTGAGTTCCAAGACGATGATCTAAATCCTGATGATGTAAAAGAACTTCAAGCCTTTATGAATGAACAAGGAGTTTTCAAGTCATTCAAGCAGGCGCTTATTTACGCACGTTTATTTGGTGGCTCTGGCTTAATAATCAATATAGATGACCAAGACCCAGAAACGCCATTAGACTTAGAAACCATCACAGAAGAGTCAGAAATAGAATTTTATGCAGCTGACCGCTGGGAGCTTAACTACAAGCAAGCTAAGCAAGGCGCGTCAATGGTAGATCAATTTCATACAAACCAAGACGAAGTTCCCTATAACTACTACGGTCAGATGATACACAAATCTAGAGTAATTAGATTCATGGGCAAGGAAGCTCCTTCACTAATCAGAGGTGCGTTATCTGGTTGGGGCCTTTCCGTATGTGAAAAGATAATCAAATCGTTCAATATGTATGAAAAGAATCAGGCGGTTTTATTTGAGATGCTAGACGAAGCCAAGCTGGACATAATTAAGATTCAAGGTTTCAATAAAGCGTTAATGACATCGAACGGCGTGGAAAAAACTGTTCAACACTTACAAGCAGCCAATACCATCAAAAACTACCAAAATGCTTTAGTGATGGATAAGGAAGACGAATGGGAGCAAAGGCAGATGGCATTATCTGGAGTTGCCGATGTTCAAAAAGAAAACAGAGTCGGTATTGCGGCAGACGTAAGAATGCCATTAACCAAACTATTCGGCATAAGCTCTTCAGGCTTTAATGCTGGTGAAGACGATCTTGAAAACTATAATGCTATGGTTGAGGCAGACGTACAGTCTCAAAGTAAAACCGGTCTAGCGATGGTTATACAAATTTTGAGTAAGAAGCTATTCGATTTAATTCCAGAGGGTTTAAGCATTGATTTCCCACCTATGCGTATGTTGAAGGAAACAGAGGAATCAGTGCTGAAGATTGATGAGATCAACAGAATAAATTCTGCTATCTCAGCAGGTTGGATGTCTCAGGAAAAGGCACAAGAGGAAGCCGCTGCTAAAGAAATATTCAAGGTCAAGCTAAGCGAAGAAGATATAACACCGTTTGATGAGTTAGCGGCAGACGAAGACGCTCCAAATATCGGCATACCAGATACTAAGCAAACATCAACTACTGGGAGAGGTTAATGGTAGAACATTTCAAAAGAGATAATGATAGTTGCACCAATTATAGTTTAGGAAAGTTATTTTTCAGAAAATTCAAAACGCCGCTTTGCTTTGACAATGACCCTCATCGGTTTGGATATTTTTCTGATTTTGACGAAAGTTGTTTTTATATTGTTTTCTATAATTCGATGTATTGCATTGGTAAGAATAAAACCGGTCTGATTTTTTTAAAAGAAAGTGGATGGGAGAAAATATAATGGGACGATTATCTAAACCACCAATCCATCCTAACGAACGTCTAGCAGCTCCCGTAACCAAGGAGCTGCAAAATACGTTTAGAGACACCATGTTCAGACCACTGGCTGAATTATTCAATAAAGACGTAAAAGTGCTGAATGCCAAGGGCTTCAAAAAGAAACGTGCTAAAACTTTGATCGAAGCTTTAAAATCCGGAAAGGTTAAATACCAGGAGGGTAGGTTCACTGGTGATATAGGAGCTCGTTTAATACGCGAGCTTCAGAATATGGGCGCTACAAAGGTAGGTCGTGCTTATTTTGTTCCACCGGGTAAGATGTCATCTGAATTGAGATCGACTGTTGAATCACTGGCTAAGGCTAAAGCATTTCTTTACGAAGGAATGAATAAAGTACTGACTGAAGCAGCAGCATCTACACCCGCAGCCATAGAAACGTTAGACTTCACGGCTTACGGTCAAAAGGTACAAGATATTATCTACAAAAAGACAAAAAAACAAATACAAGGCATATCGATTCCAGATAAGCCAGAGACTAGAGCAGCGAAAGAGGCTTTTATAGAATCATCCGAGTATCCTATTAGAGAAACCTATAATAATCAGATCAAAAATAGTGCTACCAAATTCTCTGATGAAATAGTCCAGAGAATGAGAAAAGAACTAACCAAAGCTTTTGAAGATGGGGCTTCTCGACAAGAGATGTATGACATCGTAAAGCATAATTTAGGTGTATCAGACAATCGCTGTAAATTTATTTCTAAGCAAGAAATGAGATTGATTACTCAGAAGACGAAGTCAGCCAATTATCAGGCCAATGGTATTAAATATTATCGATGGCGTGCTACACTAGATAATGTAACCAGACCAGAGCACCGTGCGCATGATGGAAAGATTTATGCTTACGACAGAGAGGGACCAGTTGTCTATGACGGTAAATCCGGGATTAGACACGCTCATGCTGGTTGTGATTTCAATTGTAGATGCGTAGATGTTCCGTTAAGCGTGTTTGAGAACGATAGATGGGAGAAAGAAAGTGACAATTAGAATGGAATTCAAAAAGGAAGACTTAACTAAGATGGCTAATGCCAAATATGTCGAAATGCCCGTTATGCGTTCCGGTGTTGTTAAGTATTCAGAGGATTTAGGTGTATTAAACGTAACCAATGAATTTTTAGAAAAGATAGCTCCATCAGCCCAAGGCAACATGGTTGTGATTTATCACGATGCTATTGAAGGTCTTTTAGACGATGAAACCGCCGAACAAGTCGTAGATGTTGGTAGAGTGATCGAATATTTCCAAGACGGTGAAATATGGAAGGCAAGATTCCTAGTGGACTACAAAGAGCCTTATGAATTGTTGAAAGATAAAGACTGGGGTATCTCGACAGGATGGGTGCCGAAAGACATGGACAAGACCAAAGGCACTTGGAATCAAATAGAATATAATGCGACTGCTTTAGACGGCTACTACGAACATTTAGCGATAGTTCCTAACCCAAGATACGAGATGGCAAAGGGTGCTAAGTTTTTGAATAGTTTACAACCGGCTAACGCGGGTGCTAATATTAAAACAAATAATAAAGGAGTACTGGGAATGTTAAGCATTTTTTCTAAGAAGAAAGATGGCTTGGTCAAAATAGGAAACGAGGTTCACAAGGTTTCTGACATGGTTAAGTATATCAATGAAAAAGAAGAAGAGAAGAAAAAGAACGAAATGTATCTCAATGGAGACGACAAGGTAATGGTTAACGGGAAAGAGATGACCGTTGATGAGCTTGTAGAATGTTTCCAAAACGAGAAAAAAGCTGAAGCCTCAGAAGACGACAAAGCTGAGAACGAAGAAGACAAGGCCGAGAACGAAGACAAGGCTGAGTGTTCAGACGATGACAAAGCTGAAGGTTCTGATGCAGAAGAAAACCTTGAAGACGTAAAAGAAAATTCTGAAGACGAAGACAAGGCAGAAAACGAAGAAGACAAGGCTGAAGCATCTGAAGATGACGAAGCTAAAAAGGCCGAAAACGCAGCTAAAAAGGCTGAGAACGCGGCTAAATTTGCTAAAATCAAAAATTCTGCTGCTACTGGATCACCTCAAGTTATTCATACTCAATTAACACAAATTGAGAAGATGGCTCGTGGCACTAGTAAGTGGGGCTCTTAATTAAACCATTTAAGTCATTGGAGGAATAAAAATGGCTCTTTCACAAAATAGTTTCAAAATGGAAGCGAAAAAAGGTCTGAAGTACAGAGATACTGGCGACACAATCAATGTACAAATTGTTGACGCTGATCCAGATAAAATTTACGTACCTGGCCAGGCTGTTTTAATTGCAGACGTTGCTAATGGCAAATTGGTATCTGTAACAGCAGGCTCAGCAGCTACTGACGACTATTGCGCTGTAATCACAGACAATCAACTTAAATCAGAATTTAAAGCTGGTGATGTTGTAGAGGTTGCTCTCATTGGTTCTCATATGGTTATGGAAGCTGGTGCTGCTATAGCTGGCGGTGTTAAAGTTGAGTTCGTAGAAGCTGGTGCTAAGGTTGTGGGACAAAGTTCGGGAACAGTTCTAGGTAGAACTTTAATCGCTGCTGCGGCCGACGGTGATCTTACTATAGTTCAACTATTAAACTAATAACCCTTATCTATTAGGAGACTTACAAAATGGATATGTATCAAAAGTTTTTAAACAGTGAGGGTTACCAACAAGTAATCACTACACTTACTCAAGTATCTTCAAGAGTTTCTGAGCAGAAATTCTTTGAAATCGCTCCAGCTGATTACATTCCAGTAATCCAGGGCGAAGGTGCTTTTTCTGACCAAATCCAAAACTGGTTAACAGCTTCAACAGCTGATGACTTTGTTTCAGGTGTGATGCAGAACGGCGCTAATGATCAAAAAGCTCCAGATGTATCTGCTGAGTATTCAAGCCTGTTCCAAAAGGTTCACAACTGGGCTAAGGGTGTTCCTTACTCACTATTTGAACTTGAGCAAGCGCTTAGAGCTAACACTTTATTCTCAATTATCGAAGCTAGAGAAACTTCTAGAGTTAAAAACTGGCAGCTTGGTATTCAAGAAATTGCTTTCCTAGGAAATGTATCTTTAAACGAAACTGGACTACTCAATAGCCCTGACGGTGCGGTGGATTTAGTTACTATTCCTAAGTACATCAAAGATATGACTCCTGCAGAATTCGACACATTCCTAGGTGACATCTACGAAGTATACAGAAACCGTTCAAACAGAACTGCTAAGCCTACTCATTTCGTTATTCCAGAAGCTGACTATAATGGACTAGTAAACTTCCCAGACGCTACGTTCCCAATGAGAAGTAGACTTGATATCCTTGAAGATGCTCTTAAGCGTGCTTCAATGAACTCAAGCTTCAAGGTTCTTCCTTGTGCATACGGCGATGTAGAAAACTTCGGTTCTGCTAGATACGCAATGTACAATGCTGATCCAACTTCTCTTAAAATGGATATTCCAATCGACTACACTCAAACAGAGACAGGTACTTGGGATGGAATGCACTGGAGAAACATTGCTTATGGTCAATTCACTGGTGTTAAAGCACTAAGACCATTAGAGCTTCAGTACTTCTCACACGCTGGCTAATAGCTAACAAAAATAGTACAATTAAGGGGAGACTTAGCGGTCTCCTCTTTTTAACCTTAACAACAATGGAGTCATGACCATGTCAGAAGAAATTAAAGAAGAAGCACCAAAGAAGAAAGTTTCTAAAAAGGTTGCTAAGAAAGTAGAAAAATCGGATGAACCTAAGAAAGTTAAAATTCTTTCTCGTAACCAAGGTACGGTTTACACTAAAAGCGGCGTGTTAAAATTCGATGAGCTTTTGGAAGTAGAGGAAAATGAATTAGCACTTTTGGACAAGATAGGTGTTAAGTACAAAAAGTTCTAAAGCACATTACAATTAAATAGGGGGCCTCTCGTATGGGTATAGACGAAATAACAAACCAGGATTTCAAAGACTTCTTTACGAGAGGTTTTTCTTATTCTGGAGAAAAAACATGCAATCCTTTAGAAGTCAGCGATAAGGATTTAGATAATGCAAAGATCGAAGCGGGTTATAGTTTTAATGAAGGATTATTCGGTTCTCAAGAGGAGCTTACTACGCCGTTTCTATACTGTTGGGCACATTACCTTGTTTCTGATATCAGAGCCGGTAATCAAGGATTAGGCGCAAGTCCTAACTTTCCCGTATCTAGCAAGTCTGTAGATGCTGTATCTACCAGCTATTCCGTACCGGCATGGGCTACAGAGGATACTGTTGCTAGTTTTTTTACCACTACATATTACGGCATGAAATACCTTACCTTAATTAGGCCTTACATCACGGGTGTGGTTAAGATTGCGTATGGTGCGAGTACACCGAGGTAAGTATGGAAATTCTCGCTAAGTTAGAAGAGGAAATGAAGAAAGACCTCAAAGTAAAGATCGGTATTTTAGGATCCAGCGATGGAAGACCTGACGGAGAATCTAACGTAGATATAGGTACTAAGCATGAATTTGGGCTAGAGGGTATGCCACAACGTTCGTTTTTACGTATGACCTATATGATGAAGTCTGAAGAGTTTAAAGCTTATCTTAAGAAAAACGAAAATAACTTTAGAGAATTGATTATTAAGAGCGGTCTATCAGCAGCTTTAATGGAAATGGGTCGTTTTTGGCTAGAAGAAATAGATAAGACTTTTGCCTCAGAAGGATACGGTAATTGGCCAGCTATATCTGAAGCATGGGCAGAAGAAAAGGGCTTCGATAGTATTCTAGTTCATACAGGTGAGCTAAGAAGATCAATAACAGCGGAGGTAAGCGAATGAGTGCACCAATAATGGATATGTGGGAAATCGGTTGGATGGAACCGCTTATCGGCAAGTTGATTAGGCCAGAACTGGTAGATTTTGAGCAGGTGGAAACTGAATTTACTTTAAGTGGATATGGTTTTTTCACAGCGTTTGAAACAAATACAGAAAAGTCCCTACGAGGCATGAGAACATGGCGAACAGCTAGACTATATTGTGATCAAGCTACAATATTTTTTTCTGATGACATAATCGAAGTAGCTGAGGGTAGGTTTAGAATATCTATGCCCAAAGATTGGAGTAGGAGGGGTTATAATTGCTATAACCTGACGGAGGATTACGATGGACAGTCTTAAAGCCGTTCTAGGTGTTGTTGAACCGTTTTTAAAACGTTTAGGTGAGATAGGTGATAAGCAGTGTTGGATATTTAATCAAGACGTGGATATCCCCAAAGACGGCAAGTTGTACGTCACTGCTCAAATGGTGACGCCTAAGGTTTATAGTAATTCTGTAAAAACCAAGGAAATTGATGGAAAATTTTCTAGTGAATATAAAACTTCTTCAATGGACATGGTTCAGATAGATATGTGGAGTAAAGACAAAAAGACTTTTTCGCTGATTCCTGCGGTAGTCGCGTCCTTTAAAGCTCCCTCGAGTATTCAATTTATGACTGCAAATGGTTTTAGAATCAATCCTGTTCCATTAACTTATGGAGATACGTCTTCTAAGGATGGTTACAAATTCATTTATAGAAGCACCATTACTGTCTCAGTATTCAATCAGTATGGTACAATTTTAGAAGAAAAGGACTTCTACGATACGTTTGATGAAAAACTTTATATTAACGATGAAAATAACGAGGTTTAAAAATGGCAATTATAGACATTAAAAACGTTATCAATGTCTCGCTAACCGCTCCATTAAGCGGACTTGCAGGATACGATATCAACAACGTACTAATGTTAACTAAAGATACTCCGGTGGGTACAATTGGGGATTACAAGGCTTACATTAGTGTAGATGAAGTTTTAACGGACTGGGGAATAAACTCAAAAGTGTATTCTAATGCGTTATCTTTCTTCGCACAGTCTCCTAATGCTGTAAGTGGTAACGGTAGATTGATTGTGGCTCCATCTGGAGAAGTGGATTTAGATTCTGAGTTAATTTTGAGCAATATGTCAGATAGTGACTATGACCAGCAATATTCTATCGTCACTGGCGTAAGAGGCCAATATAGTTCGGGTGATAGTTTATTCACACCTGATGAAGATAATTTAGTTTTTTCTTTCCAAGATGGCCTTTCATGGCGAGTTGTAGCTAAGGATAGTAATACAGGTGACTGGACCGCACTCACAACCTCTGTAGATCCTTCAACTTGGGTATTAAATACAAACGTATCTCCGACTGTTCAAGAGGCTATAACTAGCGATAGTGAAACTGTAGGAGATTACAATGGACCAGCTTCTTCGGATCCAAAAGTTGATTATTTGGTGCCTACTAGAGCTGAAACTATCACTGAATCTGTCGCAAGAATAAAAGGATTAGTTTATTTCGGTGGTTTCGGTTGGGACTTTGCACCGGCTGATCTAGCAGAAGCAACTGATGCTATGACTTGGGCACAAGCTAACCAAAAAATTTGCGGCGTAAATTCTAACTTATCGACTGATATGAACACAGGCGAGCTTTTGGCTTACCCAGAAGAAAATGGATTATTTTACACAAGACCATTCTTCTACTCAGTAGATTCAGAAAAAGCTTCTGAGTTTATGTGGGGATATTTATCAAGAGCAATGTCAGTTATTCACTCTGGTTCAAATACTACTTTAACAATGAACCTTAAGCAGATTTCTGGTGTAGCGGCTGATTCTGGACTTACTCAGACTCTTCTAGATACGGCTAAGGGAATCGGAGCAGATGTTTACGCTGATATAGCTGGACGCGCTTCAGTTCTTTCTCACGGGGAAAATCAGTTCTTTGACAGCGTTTATAATTCTATAGCATTTAAAGGCGATATTGAAGTGGGCGGATTTAACTATCTAGCTCAGACTACTGGCAAAGTCCCACAGACTGAAGCTGGTATGTCAGGTCTTAAAGGCGCGTATAGAGAAGTTTGCGACAGATACGTGAATAACGGTTTTATCGCACCTGGCGAATGGAACGGACCAGTACCATTTGGTAACTCTGAGGACTTCTTAAGAAATATCAGAGACTTTGGCTACTATATCTACTCAATTCCAGTGGCACAGCAGGCTCAGAATGAGAGAGAACAACGTATAGCACCTCTGGTTCAGATAGCTGTAAAAGAAGCTGGGGCGATTCACAGTAGCAACGTAATTATACTAGTACAACCATAAGGAGCTATAAAATGGCAACTATTACACTTACAGGCGAAGACGTAATTAAGATTCGCGAGAGAACTATCACGGACCTTTGTGAAGGTGATGTTGGTACTCTAGAGTTTCCTGATGATCTTTCAACAACTACCGTCGGCAAGGACGCAAATGCGATCATTTCTTTCAATGAAATGGGTAGAAAAGCAACTCTAGTTATTAGGGTGATAAGAGGATCAGAAGACGACAAGTATCTAAATTCTGAAAGAACGCAGTATAAAACGTCTAGAGCAAACTACAATGTACTTTCTGGCGAGGTTGTATCTCAACTGGGCGACGGTCAAGGAAACACGACTGACGATGTTGACTTGCTAAAAGGTGGTGTGATTTCTAAAATGGTTCCTAAGAAGGTAAACACATCTGGGGATACTACTCAAGCAATCGCAGAATACACATTAACTTTTGCTGATTCTGAGAGGTCCCTATAACTAGGAGCCAATAATGAAAAAGCATAAGTTACCAAGTGGAAACACAATCGAAGTAAAGCCTCTCGCATGGGAGGCTTCTTTTGATGTCTGTCAAGAAGTTATGGATTTCGTATCTGAACTAAAAATGGACTTCCCTCAAGGTCTAGACATTCAAGAAGCAATAATGAATAAAGACATTAAGGTTCTTTTAGGTCTAAAAAGCCCTCTTCTAAAAATCATCGGAAACAAAAATATAAGAGAATTATCTCTTCAGTGTCTTGAAGCTCCTGGAGTTTTAATTAACGGTAAGCAAAAATTTACCCGCGATTACTTCGCAGATAAGCGAGAAGATTTTCTAATTGCTGCATTTTGGGCTCTTGATGCCAATATAACCCCTTTCGGGGAAGGTCTTATTTCTCTGTTCTCACAAGGCTTCCAGAAGTAGAACGAAAGCGTCCTAAGACCGAGATAGACATAGATTACCCGTCTTTTGTTATAATTAAGTTAGCAAAGGCGGGCTATGGAAGCCTATCTGATTTAGCCAATACTCGAGCCGATTTAGTAGCTAAGGCTTTTTCCCACTTTCAATTCGAAAACGAATACGAACATCAAAGAAATTTAATGAACCGTAATGAGGACTAATCATGAATTTAGGCGAACTATTTTTCACCCTAGGCGTTAAGACCCTAGGGCTAGATAAAGCTAAGGATTTCGAGCAAACGATAGACGATACAGCCGAAACTATGGCGAAGACTACAGATGCCACAGAGGATTTATCTAAAGCTTCTGACACTTTGAATCAAAAGTTTGACGACATGATCACAAATAATAAGTGGGTAAAAGCTGGCTTTGTCGCTGCTCAAGCTGCTTTGGTTGCTTACACCAATAAGATGGGCAATTTAGCTTTAAGCTTAGATAAGGCCTCTTTTGCTACGGGTGTAGGAAGTAAAGAACTACAAATATTAGGTCATCAAATGAAGCAGGTTGGCGGTAATGCCGAGACATTATACGGCACGCTTTCAACTATTAGCGATTCGATAACCAATATCGAGTTAGGAAAGGGAGATCTTTCTCCGTGGGCTTTCATGGGCATAGATCCTCAAGGAAAAGACCCAATTGAAGTTTTAGATGAAGTTAAAAAGCGTCTTTCAACCATGCCACAAAATCAAGCGCGTGTTTTTGCCAAAGGTATCGGCATAGACGACGACACTTTATTCATGCTCCAAAAAATGGGAAATCTTAAACCAATACCAGAGGGCACTTTAGTTCCGGCAGACGAATTAAAAGCGCTAGAGGAATTTTCTCTATATACAAACGGCGTGATGAGTCAATGGTCTAGAATTCTCCAAAGATTGGGCGCCAAATTAGTTCCATTCGTTAAGCATACGGTATACGCGCTAGATCGTGTTAGTTCGATGATAGGAACCATTTTCAATATGATTAAACCTCTAGAGCCACTAATCGAAAAAGTCTTTCTAGGAATGGCTCTAATGGCCGGTGTGGTAGCTGCTAAAATGTTCCCGGTGACCGCTATGATTATAGGTCTTGGATTGGCACTCGAAGATTTATGGACATTTATGCAGGGAGGAGACTCACTGATTGGCAGGGTTATAGAGCAATTCAGTTCATGGGAAAATATTCTTAAGCTAATAATAAATTCTTTAGGCACCATCGGAACGATGATTGATTCTGTATTTGGTTCAGATATTGGCGGGTTTTTCGCAGATCAACTAATGAAGGTTAACTCACCAGATAGAAAAAATCAGATAAAAGAGATCCAAGAAAAGAATCAGAAAACTTCTGGCATGTCTGGCTTCGGTATTGGAAGTATACAGAACATCATAAATGTAAACGGAGCTAATCAGAATCCTAAAGAAATTGCCAAAGAAGTAGATAATCGTATTAGAAAATCAAATACAAATGCAGCTTTACAGACTTCAGCTGTTGGATATTAGGAGGTAAAAATGAGCTTATTTAGTGGTGTGGCAAATATCACAAAAAACGTACAGATAGGCAGTTCAGCCCTTTCTTTAATTTCTTTAGGGTCTGCACTTATAACTCCGAATGATGACCTTCCACAGGGAATCGCTGGCTTTAAAATGGACATCGTAGAGACAGATGACCTTAATTTATCTACGCAGATTACAGACCATTATTCGGAAGAAAATGTGGCTTTACAAGATCACATAGCTATTGCCCCTACTGTCTATACTCTTACTGGTCTAGTGGGTGAGTTATTCATCGAGAAAACCCAAGCAGAACAATTTGCACAAGCTGTTTTAGATAGACTTCAACCCCTAGGAGTTATTAGCCCATCTATGTCTCAGTCGGCTCAAAAAGCACTAGAAGCAGCTAAACAGGCGAAGCAAGCTGCAGATGCGGCTCTTAATACTTTTGGAACTCTTAAAGAGGCTATCTACGGATCACAACCAGAATTAACAAGACAACAGAGGGCCTATGATTTTTTTGAGAAGCTAATAAACGGACGCGCTCTACTTACTGTGGAAACACCGTGGAAAACATTCGATAACATGGCGATAGAAACAGCTAACTTTTCTCAAGACGCAGAATCTAGAGATAAATCTAGAGTTACGATTACGGTTAAACAGATGAGATTCGTAGCTACGGAAACAAACGCAGGTACTCTTTTCGGGAGAATAGACGCTCAAAAGGCTGCTCAGCAGAATAAGGGTAAGCAATCTGGAAAATCGATTGGCGCAAGTTTATTTGATTCTGCAGTAGAGACACTAGGACAATAGGAGAAAGACATGGCGAAGCAACTAGAGGGCTTTTCGGATGATTACAAGCAAAGATTCGTAGTAACTATCGGCGAACCTGAAGATAACTATGCATCTGCTACTATTGAGATTCTTTACTCGATACCAAGAAATAATTGGTTCATGGATGTTACTTGGAACGGAGTATCGAAGAAAGGTCTCAAGGTAGTCAATTCTAAAAACATGCTGAGAGACTTCAGAAATTTATTTCCTTTCGGTATTTTGGTAACAGGCGGTAATGGTCAGGATCCAATGCTAAACAATAGCTTTGTGCCTGAAAATGAGGGTGGCTCTCATATTATGTTGATTCTTAACGAAACTGAGGCACAGGAGTTAAGCTCATGACAACTCAAGGGAAAATACTAAAGAAGTTTAATAGACGATTTCAGTTGAAAGTCGAAACAGACAACAATGAGGTAGTGACGATCTTTAGCCCATTAACAATAGAATTCAATGTAGTTCGTAATACGCTGGCAAGTGCTAATACTGCCAGCTTTAGTGTTAAGAACTTGAATCCAGAGACACGATCTAAGATTTATAAGGATTTATATGATGTTGAAACTTTTAGAGCGGTTCAATTCTTTGCTGGTTATGACGACCTCAACCCCGGAGCTCCTCTGCCTATGCTTTTTAATGGAACTATAAAGTCCGCTTATAATGAGCGGGCTTCTGGATCTGTAGAGTTTAGCACGGATATTGAGTGTTTTGATGGCCAACTTTCTGCTTTCGACACGATAAATCTGAACGTTAAAAAAGGGACGCCCTTAAAAGAAATCATGAAAGATGTAACCAAGTCGATGAAGGATATAGATTCTTTTACTATTGGCTCCGGCTACAACCAAAAAACATATAGAGGTACATCTCTTTTAGGAAATCCGAAAGATTATCTAAGAACTTTAAGCAACCAACGCTATTTTGTCGATTCTCGGGGTGTATACATTCTCGCTGAGAACGAAGTATTAGAAGGCTCTATTAAAAAGATCGGTCCAGAGAATGGTCTTTTAGGGTCTCCTAGACGCCAAGAATTATTCGTAGAAGTAGATATGCTTTTCGAACCTCGCTTAAAACCAGCACAGCTTATAGAATTAGAATCAACTTCAACTCCAGAACATAACGGATTTTACAAAGTTGTGGGATTTAGACATTCGGGAACTATCTCGGGTGCCGAAGGTGGAACAGCATTAACCAACGTGACTCTTCAATCGCTTCCAGATTTTGTAGAAGTGCAAGATAATAACTCGGAGACATCATTATGACAACAACATGGGCGCCAACGCAAAACGTCGAACTCTCTGACGCTTTAGATAGGCAAACAGATTTCACTAAATATTCTCTTAACTGCCATCAGGTGGGAAATATCGTAAGTTATGATTCTGCTAATCAAACGTGTGAAGTTGAAATTGGAATGCTTAGAAAGCTTCCCACAGGGGAAGAAGTAAAATATCCAATACTTCTAGATGTGCCGGTTATTATTCTTTCAGGCGGAGGCACTTCTCTAACGTTTCCAATCGAACCTGGAGACAAATGCGTAATCTTATTTAATGATCGAGATATAGATATTTTTCTAGAGGAGGATAGAAGTGCATTACCAAACAGCTCTCGTGCTCACGATTATTCAGACGGAATCGCGCTTGTCGGAATCAGAACAGTCTCGGAAAGAAGTGCGACAAACGAAAACGCGGTCCAGCTTCACACAGGCGATAAGAAAGTTGCTATACTAAATAATGTTCAATCATTACTTCCACTGATAGAAGGACTGATTGATCTTATCAAAGCTATCACGGTTGCTGGTGGCACTCCCGTAGACCCATCCGCACAGACTGCCCTAGAGCTTTACAAGCTACAATTTCAATTACTATTAGACCAGGGGGTTTAGATGTTTTTTAGAAATTTAGATTCAGATAACGATTGGACCTTCGGCAAGGGTCTTCAAGGCTTTGCTAGAACAGAACAAGCTATCAACTTAAATATTAAGACTTATTTACAGACTTACCTAACAGAATGTTTTTTTGATCAGACTACGGGTATTCCTTGGTTTAACGCATGTGGCACAAAAGATCAGAATCTTATCTTAATAGAAACTAGAAAGGGTATCTCTCAAAGATACGGGGTTACCGAAGTTTTGGACATATCTTTTACTATTAGCGCAGATAGAGCTGCTACAATTAGCTATCAGATTAAGACTATTTATACAAAACAAGGCCAGACGGTCTCAGATGAGGTAACAATATAATGGCAAATAACTTTGTAGATGAAAACGGCTTAACTCTAGAACCTCTCAATGACTTGGTAACTAGGTTAGAGACCTCTTTCCAGAATATTTATGGGCAAGATATAAACTTAGATCCAAACAGCCCTGATGCTCAGATGATAAATATCTTTGCCCAGGCTGTAGAAGATGTAAAAGAAGTTGTTAGAGATGTCTATAACAGTTTTTCTGTTTCTCTAGCAACGGGTGCGGCTCTAGAATCTAGGGTGGCTATCAACGGTCTATCTAAAGCTGGCGCTACTTATTCCGTAACTCCTGTCGATGTGGTTGTCGATCAAAACGTAACACTAGCGGGCTTAGATACTCCTAACGCTACCCCTTTTACAGCTGTAGATGATACGGAAAATAACTTTAACTTAATTGACGAAATATCCCTCACACCAGGAACATATTCTCTTTTATTCAGAGCCGAGGAAATTGGAGAAATTAACGTCTTATTAAATACGATTCAAACTATAGGAACACCTCAAGCGGGCGTTGTTTCAGTCGATAACCCGGATTCTCCAATAGATATCGGCGTAGATGAGGAAACAGACTTACAGCTGAGAGAACGACAAAAACGTTCTGTTGCGCTTCCTTCGCAGGGATATATAGATGGTCTTGATGGGGCTTTGCTGGCAATTGAAGGGGTAACTGATGGCAAGGTTTACGAGAACGATACATCCACTACTGATGTTAATGGAATCCCACCACATTCTATCTGGTGTATTGTAGACGGTGGCGAGGATCAAGTTATCGGCGAAACTATTAGACTCAAAAAGACTGCTGGTTGCGGCACTAAAGGGGACGAAGAAGTTCAAATCTTAGAAAAAAATGGACTAACTACTATTATTAGATTCGATCGCCCAGAGTTCGAAGAGGTTTATATTCAAATGACCATTACTAGCCTTGACCCGGAATATACCCCAGACGGTGCGACAGTAGCCCAGTATATTTTCGATAATATAAATTACCGTATTGGCGACCCAGCAGATATTTCTCAAATTACTTGTATCGTTAAAGAATTTAATCCCAACATAGTTGTTCAAGGAGCTGGACTAGGTATTGGCTCTTACGATACAGAAGAATTCATTTACCCGACTACTTTAGATTCTAGATTTATTCTTAACGTAGCAAATATGGATATAACGGTGGTGTAGCATGACTTTGACAATGGAACAGATCGAAGCAGCTGTGGAAGAGGTCAAAATTTATTACTCTGGACTTCTTTTAAATCAGTATCAGAAACCTAAAGCTATCGCGACTATCAAAACTTTAGCAGATGCTTCTTTTATGGATAACGTAGTAAATCAGATTGATAACTCTTTCGATCTTGATACTGCTGTGGGTGTTCAATTAGATATTTTAGGTGAGTATATAGGTCAATCTCGCCGGGTGCCGGTAGAAATACCAAGACCTTATTTTGAATATGACGACTATGAAGTGCCACTACCGAACCCAGTAGGATTTACCTCTTACCTTGATCCTAACTTAAATGCTGATTCAGTATTCTATAAATATATCTTTGCAAATCAAGATACCCAGATTTTAGATGATGATGAATATAGATCTCTCCTTTTGCTTAAAGCGGCTCTTAATACTTCTGATCTAACTACAGCGGCGGTATTTGAGATTGTAGACACATTTTTCCAAGATGAAGTATCCGTATTCGATAACATGAATATGTCTCTAACGTACTACATTAACCCTAACGCAGGTCGATTGGTTGAACTTGCTTTAGATGTTGGTCTTCTTCCTAAGCCTATGGGTGTTAGGATTCAAGCTATTTTTAATATACCCGACCCGAGTTCTATTTATTCAATTACCGACTATGGCTCTGAGTTCTTCCCAGATGATGGTCTAAACGATTATAATAGCCCTGATAATGGAAAAGTATTTTTAGATTATAGAAACGCTCTTTAACCCTTGAAAGGATATAGATATGCCAAAAATGGATAGAAAAGACCAGAAGGTGTTTGCAGGAGGGGTAGCTCCGACTAACGTAGTTGCTCAGTTTGGCTCTCTTGCAGACGGAAACCCTAACTACTCGAACGATCTTGATGTGATTCAAGCTCTTTCGGCATTTGATAATGGTTGGTCATCTGCTGTGATCAATAACTCAGCACCAGCACTTCAAGATAGAAATGCGTTGGATTACGTATTTGCTTATCAATTAGCTTATATGATGGAATCAGGTGTTCCAGAATATTCAGCGACTCAAATTTATTTTACTTACGGTATAGCTAAAGACCCTGCAACAGGTGATTTATACCGATCTTTAACAGATGATAATGTAGGTAATGCTCTTGACGATACAGTGAACTGGGAGCCAGTAGCGGCTCCAGCTAGTGCGACTGGTAAAGGTCTTGTCTCTAAAGATGAGGTAGTAGAAAAGTTTGGTAACTATGTTTCTAATGCTAATTTTTATTACGCTCAAAGAGGTACTTCTCAATCTACGAATGGTTACGGATCAATAGATAGATGGAAAATGTCTTTCATAGGTAGTGGTCAAACTATGGAACAACAACCTTTCGTTTTCGGCCAAGAAGATGTTCCAGGTTACCCAGATTTTTATATGAGAAATATCGTTTCTTCTGTGGTCGGTGTTGCTAATAGAGCTTTAGTTGTTCAACCAATAGAAAAGGTTGAAACTCTTGCAGGCAAAGAAGTAACGATATCTTTTTGGGCTAAGGCTGACGCTGCTAAAGATATGTCCATAAATTTCGATCAATTTTTTGGGTCTGGTGGGGGAGGATCATCTACTGTAAGTTTTGGGACTCAAAAATTTACTCTCAGTACTACTTGGCAAAAATTCTCATACACTACAAATGTTCCTAGTATTTTAGGTAAATCTTTAGGTGTTACTGGTAACGATTTTTTAAGTATAAATATATGGTATGACGCTGGGTCTGATTACAATGCAGTCACTGACAACCTAGGCCAGCAGTCGGGTATTTTCGATATAGCTAATGTAAAGCTAGAAGAGGGTAATGAAGCTACTAAGTTTCAGCTTAGAAATATTTATGCTGATAAAGAACTAGAATATTGCGAAAGATTCTTTGAAAAGAGCTACAATCTACTGACTTTACCCGGAACTATAACAACGTCAGGTTATTCTTCTGGAACTGCAATTGGAACCAATACATTAGCAGGAAACGTTGTTTTTAAAGTTAGAAAAAGAGCTATACCTGTTGTTGTTCATTATTCAAACGCAACAGGAACAGCATTTAGATTAAGAAATGCCACAAGCCTAACAGACGTTAGTTTAGGTCCCTCTACCGCTATAAGTGAAGTAGGCACTCAGCCAATCGCTAGTGGAAATCAATTTAGTGCCGGCAGTAAATGGACAGCACATTGGACAGCTGACGCAGAATTATAGAAAGGTTTTTAAAATGCAAATAACTAAATTAGAAACAAAAGACGGCCTATATGTAGTAAATGGGTATGTAGTACCTAAAGGTCACTGGCTAAACGAATTAGCTAAAAAAGCTGAAGACGATGGTATGGAAGTAACGGAATGGGTAGAGCCAGTTCAAGACCCTAAAGCACTAGCTTTAGAAGCTCTTCAAAAATGGAGAACAGCTGGGCAGGAAATACTAGATGAGGTTTCTCTTATCTTAGCTCAAAAAGCCCCTTCTCCAGCAGAAGGACTTGCCAATCTAGCTGCTCTAGAAGTTGTAGATAAGCTTTTAGGTCGAGGTGATCTAAGAGTGGCCAAAGCTGCTCTAGAAGCTGCTGACCTTACAGGGACTAGCTTTGATGGTGACTCTGACAGTTACGACTACGTTATGGGTTTACTTGATTCTAAAATCGCTGAACTTACAGCCTAGTCAAAATTACAATTGAGAAAGCCCCTAGGTTACAATATATCTAGGGGTTTTTCACATGGAGTTTAAACATGCGATCAAAATTTTTAATATTTGTAGAAAAAATATCCAAATTTATTTCAAAAATTTATATTCCTTCTTATGGAAAAAAATCTACTCGGGAAAGATACTACACTCTTCTCCAATTACAGATAGGTCTTCAAACCGGCGAATTCATGGAGGGAGACCTCATACTAACCAAAACCAAAGGATGGTTGAGCAATCTCTTTCTAGGAAAATGGACACACGCCGCTATATTGATAGACGAAGATGCAGTAATAGAAGCGGTCACAGACGGAGGGGTTAAGGAAACGCCTCTAATTCAGTTTATAATGGGGAAAGATCATATCTGTGTTATGAGGCCTAAATTGCGATACAATAAAGATACGATGATCGAACAAGCTAGACGCTACAAGGGTTTAGACTACGATTGGACTTTCAGTGATGGAAACAAGATTTATTGTTCTGAGCTTTATAGATTATCCCTAGGAAAGCCTAAATGGCTACCCACTATTAGAAGATTTGGCTCAAATACTCTAGCCCCTACCGATTTAAGAAAAAACGAAAACCTTAAAGTATTATTGGAGACATAAAATGGCAGATTATCCTTTTGACCTAGTATATCAAGACGGAAACTTATTTTTAATAACCCCAAACCCAACATGGGGAGAGTTCACTGGTTCTGTTGCCACCATGGCAAAAATTGATAAAGAAGTAGCCTATGATTTTAGTTTTACCGGTACCGAAACCCTACCACCAGAATTAGAATTTATAAATACAGGAACAGCTCAAAACCCTGTTTATTCAGCAAGACAGATAAATCAGTATGGGGCAGATAATGACGTGACTTGTCTGTGGACTGACAACATAGAAGCTGACTGGAGCAGCTATATCCCTGCTTTTAAGGTTAATGAGGCTCAGATAAAAGTCACGGAATTTGGTGATCTTACTATTGTAGATGTTTCTAGTGCCTACGATAGAACTTATCAGGCTATTGAAACACGGGGAGTTATTCTAGCTAATGGTTCATTTTCACAAAATGACGAGTATTTATGGTATGCGGTACAAGATGGAAGCCTATTTTATTGCGTAGCATTTAAAGAAGGGTTTTGGAGAGCTTTTAGAACCGCAATAGATCCATCCACTTTACAAGATGGAGACTTAACAGGAAATCAAGTTGTAGCGACGGTAACAAGTTCAACCGAGTTTATAAACGGCCTAAGACGTGCGGAGACCGGAACAAAAGTTTCTTACGCTCCTGACGGTGGCGGATATGCGCATTTTGAAAATGGCATTACTTCTTTTTCAGACGATTTTTTTGTTGGAAAAAATGAACTATTTTTAGAAATGGATTTGATTACAATAAATACACTCTCTGGTAATCAGAATCTATTCTATATTCGGCAAACGGATAACTTTCGTTTTATACGTGCTCAATTAAGAGGAAAAGCGATTAGAGTACAGATTAAATTTGATGATGGTTCTACAAAAAATTCTGAATATGATCTTCCAACATTTGATTCTGGTCAAAAACGTAAAATCGGTATAGGTTTCAAAAATTACGATGCGACTACTCAAACTAACGGATTTATAAATTACTATGTGGACGGTATTTTAGAAAATACTATTGTTTTGAACAAATCGTTAGATACTAGCTTATGGTCAGAAATGCTTTTTATTTCTCAGGACTTAATAGCTTTTAAAAATTTTCAGTTTCAAGACAAGATAAAGTATAACGGAGCAAATTATACCCCTGTAAGTGTATTACCACCAAATCCTTTTATTCCTGTAAAATACGATGCTTTAGAAGCTATTTATGATCAGGTGGGAAATGCTCAAGGTCTATTTACACTTATGGAAACCAATAACGAAGATGTAAAATATAGTCTTAGCGGTAAGTGGTACGATGGATTTAATTGGGTAACAAGCAACACCATTCAAGAATCAAACACGATAACAGAGATCATCGCTAATGCTGCTACTTTCCCACAAGACGATAATATTCAGCTTTCCATTCATTACTATTCAGAAACGAATCAGGGAACCGCACAAGCTCTTACATACGTTCTGGTTGGGCAGGGTTATGCTAGTTCTGTTGCTTTCACCCCTGTGATGCCATTTCTTCCGCCCGATCAGTGGATAAGTGCTATAGCTGGAATCACGACTCCTGGCACTAATACATTTGTTACGTTCGTAATGTATAACGGGGCAACAAGACAATGGTACGACCCAGCGCAGCAATCTTGGGTTGTTTCTAATGCTACGTTCCTTCAATCAAACACGATAGAGCAGTTAAACGAACATCTGAGCAAGTTAGAACCGACAGGACAATGGTATCCTATCGCAATACTAACTTCGTTAGATGAAGTTGCTACGGGCTTCCAAAACCCAGAGCCGCCATCTATATCGTTTTTAAGAATATTTGGAGACGTAGAGTTTAACCCGACCCCACCTCCTCTACAGTGTATTGTCTATTACTTCCAGCAATCGCCATGCGGAGATAAGGATAATGCGGTATTCAGATTCAAAAGTGATAGGTCGTTCATGCATGGTAACTGGCTAATTAGAGAAGGTAACTGTGATATAACTCCAGACGATATTTTTTCTTTAGGCGATAAGGCGATGGTAGAAACTGCCACTCTTAACGTAAATGCTACTAGCGTGTCTGAAAAATATATGTATTCAATGTGGTTGGTTGAAGAAAGAAAAGAAACATTCAGAGGAATATGCGAAGAAAAAGAGGTAGAAATTTTCCTTGGTTATGTAGAAATTCCAGCTCAAGCAAATATAACTTTAGATGAGCTTTGGGATCAGAGAATTTTTGAGCGCCCAGCTAATGGAACTGCTACAGATGAAATGTTATTGAAAGCTTCACAAGATTACCCTATTCCAGTATAATTATAGGTGCGAAATCAGTAGAATTTGAATTTTTCAATTTAATTTTCCTTGAAATGTTGAAGTTGAAGGCCCCCTAAATTGCTAGGAGGCCTTCTTTTTTATATTTTAAATGGTGCCTGTTCTACAGGCCAGTAATCGTGATTCTTTCTATTCTCTAAAGGTATACTTATACTAAAACGATCAACCACATACGGAACCTCCTTCATAATTACTTTTCGTAACATCATGCTTTTTCGGTCCATTGCTATGTATTCTTTGTTAAATTCCAACTGATCTAAGCTGAGCTCCATATCTTTCTCCTAAAATGGAATGTCGTCAAACGCATCACCTGTAGGTAAATCTTGTTCTGGTGGTTTACTAGCAAAATTTCCATCTGGTCCACCACCCGAATTATTTCCGCCCTGTGGTAAAAATTGCACGTTATTGGCTACTATCTCGGTAGTGAAACGTTTTTGTCCGTTTTGATCTTCCCAAGAGCGTGTTTGAAGTTTACCTTCAACAAAAACACCACGGCCCTTTGCTAGGTACTTAGAAGCATTCTCTGCTTGCTTGCCCCACACAACAACTCTGTGCCACTCAGTCATTTCTTGTCTTTGACCATCTTGGCCCATTCTAAACTCAGTTGTAGCGATGTTAAGGCTACATACAGCTGTTTGATTTTGAGTGTAACGAAGTTCTGGGTCTTGGCCTAAATTTCCCATTACCATTACTTTATTTATTGATGCCATTTCTACACTCCTGCTTCTGCTTTCATAAATTCATAAGCTGCTTTGATTGTTGGTAATAAATCTTCTCCATGAAGAGTGCTTATAGATTGAATCCTAATATCATTAGGACAATTCTCGAACTCTAGTATCATTCTTTCTAAGACCTCCACATCATAACTAATAATTGCTGAAACTGTATCAGCAATAGCCGATTGTCTTTCTGTTAAATTTGTTGGATCAAAATACATTTTAGACTCCTATCCTAATGCTTCGTAAAACATCATTGTTTTTTCTTGGAATAATAAATGCGCTGTACCAACTTCACCGTGTCGATTTTTTGCATAAATTATTTCTACCTTGTTACTTTCCGAATTTGGATTGTAATACTTTTCTCTGTATAAGAAAAATACACAATCGCTGTCCATTTCAATGGACCCACCACCATGAAGATCATTCATTATTGGCCTCTTGTTATCCCTCGAATCTACCGACCTACTGACTTGAGCAAGTGCAAAAACCGGCACATTTAATTCCTTAGCTAAGTTTTTTAAACTTGAGGAAACGTGCGCTATTTCGTTTACCTTTGATTCAAATTTGGTTTCTGTTCTAACCAGCTGAAGATAATCTACTATCAATAAATCAAGACCATGCTTTCGCTTAATATTGATGGCTCTAGATCGAAGCTTTTCAATCGTGAGACCAGGACTATCATCAACTAATAGATTACTACCAAAACCTTCAAAAACGGCTCTACCTTTATGTAGATTGTCTAGTTGACGTTCTGACAATAAGTAAGGTTTTCTAAGCAAACTAGCTGGCACATTGCCAAGCACCGAGATCATACGGTCTGCCAGTTGATTTTTGGACATTTCTAAACTGAAAATAGAAACCTTTTTTCCTGTATTCAAATTTTGGAGTGCCACATTCAAAGCTAGTGCGGTTTTTGCTGAGCCGGGTCTTCCACCGCAGACAATTAAATCTTGAGGATGAAACGAAGCGTAATAGTTCATAGACTTGAATCCCGTGGATATATAAGCGCTATCTTTTAAAACTATTTGGCGTTCCTTTTCTTCTTCCCAATCTATTGAGATTTCTGCGGCGGTTTGAGGCCCTGATTTCTCACTATTTCCTTCAAGATCAATTAAACCTTTGCTTAGATTGGCTATAACGTAACTAGATTCTGCTGAAGCATCTTTGATTGATGGAATGGTTGCCGAAATCAATTTAGAAAGTTCTCGTTTTCTCCATCGTTCAATTACCTGCTCAATCATATATTCAGCATTTGAAGTTAAAACCGTGTCAGTGCAAAGATTTACTATCTGCATTTTGTTGGAGATTTTTCTCTTGTCGCTTTCCTCCATAACAGTAACCATTTCTACTGGAATCTTATCTATCACCATTTTTAATATAAGGTTCCAAAGTTCACCGAACTTAGTAGATTCGAAGTGAAACGGTTTAAGACTATTATTTATAGCAGCCGACAAAGATTGTTCGTTTTGGATAACAGACGACAATAATGTGGATTCTATTGAAGTATCGTTAACCAATTTCTATGACCCTTCCTAATGCGTCTATCGCTTTACCTGTGTATTTTTCTGTATTTTCTTTAGTGAAAATTTGCTTAGACGGTTTCCAGATATTCATTTGCTGCATTCTCTTTTTAATATGGTCAAACTTTCTCACACCATCTTTGTTTCTTTTCATTAAAGACGCTGGAATGTAACAGTTGTTTTTCCAAAAATCATCATTGAATACGAAAGTAGAAATATCTTCGAAATTATCTAATTTTTCCTTTTCTACGATACTCAAAATACTATCTGCTATAGCACGATGTTCCCAGGATTTGGGCGGTGCCGAAGAACCACTGGCTTGGATTGCATGTTGTCTCCATTGCTTTGATAGCGTTTTAACCCAATCAGGATATTCATTGTCTGATTTTTTTGGGGTATTGTCGTCTACTAAAAGATTTTCTACTTCACCGAGTATTTCTTCCCAACTAGATGGGTCGTTTTTAACTATAAAGAAATGCGGTGTTTGAAAACCTAATACGCCTTTTCTCCAAAGTGTAGTGATATAGCGATTATATTTTTTTGCCGTTAACTTCAGGTCAGCGCGCATTATTTCAGCGCGTTCCTGGAATTTTTTTGGTGTCAAATTATTGAAGGGTTTGTTTCCCGTACCATGAAAAGTCATATAAAAAAGAATTATTTTTTCTTCCATGTTCAATTTTTGAGTGGTTAATATTGTTTGAGTCAAACTCATGACGTATATCCTTCTGCTATCAATGCTTTATGAACTTTAGATAAATCTGCTACCGTGAAATCATTTAGATTTTTCTTACCAGCTAAATCCAGTAATTTTTGGTTTGGAATATCTCTATCTACAGCCCATTGAACCATATTATCTAATTGTTGTTGATTTGCCTTTGCTGGCGGTGCTTCCGTGGTGCGTGGATTATTTACATGGTCTGGGTCACGTTTTGGATCGTCGATTGGAATAACAAAAACGTCTGCCAATACATTTTTAAGAGCGTATGTGGTGGCTTTGCCATAAGCTTTGTCGGAAGTATCCATTGACTCACCAATACCATCAGCCGAAACCTTAGAACCGTCTATTGCAGAAACAAAATGATAGCGCATTTTAACTACTGCATGAGTATCAATTCTTGTACTTTTTTTGCCGTTATATTCTTTTTCAACCTTATTGGTTGATTCTCTATAATCCAATACTTCAGGCAAAAGAAAAATATTGAAGTCAGCCAATAATGGATGAATATTGATAACGATGTCCTCTATTGAACGATAGGCATAACCTTTTTTCCCGTTCATAACTACGTTTTTGGTTTTTCCTACGCCGCCAATATTTTTCATTACTTGGCCCATAGATAAAAAGATATTAGGTGCGGTGGATAATTTTTCTTTTTTGATGTTTTCTTCAGTCATTTTCTTCTCCTTAGTCAAATGGACTTACAAATTTTTCTGGTTGTTCTACGTTATAACTTTTAGGTTCTATGGTTACGAAAGAATCATAGGGTTCTGAATAATTATTGGAATCGATCGAGTGCTGAAGATTAACCATCGTTTTAGTGATGATATCTTTGCCCTCTTGAATCCAATCAATATCTCGAAATGCTTGAAACGGTCCAATAGCGTAAGGGTATTCCTTTTCTACAGCAATCCATCTGAATAGATGACAATCAAAAATAAGAAGATAGGTAAAAGCTGAACGGTTATACTTCAACTTTCTAGCATCGTATATAAACGAATGCTGCTCAATGCTACGGGTTGTTTTGATGTCGTCTATAGTCAGCGTATCAGTATTTAAACCATCGGCTCTGCCTTTGAGTATTTGGTCACCTATACGAATCCATCCAGATATTTCGGTATTAGTCCAACTAACCTTCTGTTGTTCGCAAAATTTAGTCACCTTTGCCAAAATATGATCACATTGGGATTTTTCGTATTCTGAAATAAATGTGACTGGAATCATTTCTTCCATTTTTTTGTATTGCTCAGAAAGAGTGCGCTTTTTATCTTCATACCATTCTTTGTAATCTTCTAGAATTTCGGTGTCACCTCGCTTTGTCATAACCTCATACATCCAATTTATATAAGCTTGTTTTCCAGCGTTTGATCTTAATTCTCCTGCCGGTTTCACTAATAGATCGTTCTGCAATCTCATAGGTTCCAAAATTGCCATGTGTACGGCTTTTCCGAACTCGAACGCGTTTTTTGTTTCGCGCTTTTTGTTTTTATACGCCAACCAATGTGCGGGGGATAATTCCGCGTGTTTAAGTTCGCTCGTAGAAAAACCTACCGCCGCGCGATACATTTCGTCTGGCAAGCCGTCAATCAATAATCTCTCACCATCTTCTAAACGGTGAATCCGATTGTTAAGCATTTCTAAATCTACGTTTGGATCATACGGCACAATACGATGTGGATAGGACATCTTTAGTCTCCTTTGCTAGTAAATATGGTGCTCAATGTTAGTAAGTTAATATAGTGACCTAATTAGGATGTAAACAAATTTATTATTTTTTTTCTCTTCTCCATTATTTAGACAATAGAATGCTTTTTTCCCTAATGGCCTATACAATTTCTGCCTTTAGTGATTCATAGCCCTATAAGCTATATATTTTGGGTATGCTCTTACTAGAAAATCATCTTGCATGGCTTACAAGTTATCTAACTACCGAATGGTCTAAAGACTGAAAGTGAACAGCCTCGGGGTAGCCCCCTGTATTTTAGTAGAAAGAGTTTAACTCCCAAAATTTTATACTGTGGCTAAATCAATGACAGTGACCAACCTTAAAGGCTTCCTAAGGGCTGACACCAATTTCTTGGCCGCTTATCTCTGGTCTAACACCATCTAACCACTAGCTAGTCTATTAGTTTCTTAATAGCTCTAGATTTTTTTCACCCTGTTTTAAGTGCTAGGGTGTTTACCACTTGCTTAAACCCGAAAGTTTAGATATAAAAAAAATACGTTCTTATCGTAGTTTCACCCTTTGGGTGTCTCTGGAAATTACTCTTCGAGTATTTTGCCGCCGATAAGAAACAAAAAAATCTCCCATCTTAATTCGATGGCTGTTTTTATAACTAAGTTAAGCTTTGATCGGTTTGCTTAGTTTTTTTTTATCCAAAACCAATTCAAAAGTAAACATGCGGTTTTCGCTTATTTTTATTTTCAATTAAATGTGCCAATATAAATTGTTCAAAAATCAAACATTGGAGATAAAAATGAAATATGTAGGCCTGCCGGATTCAGATAAGGCGAGATATAAAAAATCAAAAGTGCGGCAGGGGTCAAAACGTACCCAAGCAAAGAGAGCTCAATTTTAGAAATAAGGTGACGACTTATCATTTTGACTATATACCGGAAAAATAATATAAAGTTTTAAATCAATTTTTAAAGGAGCATAGCATGACTGAAGAATTTCAGAAGCCACTAATCACGCCTGAATCACGCGGTATTGATCCAGATAATTTTTGCAAAGAAGAAGTACATGAAAAAATGGCTTCAATATGGTCAATCGTAGAAAGATTGAAAACAGAGAAAAAAGAATTTTTGAAGGGTCGCAATGAAAGAATCCGTCATTATGAGAAAATTCATAGCGCATTGGTTGAAGCTTCCGTAGAAGGAAACGAAGTCAATCTGGTAAATGAGTTTGAACTTGATTGGAGAGACTTAATCGACACGGCGATAACTAATGGACAGTAAGTTTTTCAAGCTTATTCAAAGAGATTTAAAGCGTCGATTTTTAAGGTACCCTGAACGATACGAAGCAATTAAGCGAAGTAGGGTAAAGGCTCCTGGAATCAATAAACGAGGCAAGGAATTTATGAAAACACACTTCAAATGTCAGAAGTGTGGTTTTCTTATTCCAGACCAAAAAGAACTTTCAGTCGATCATATAGACCCAGTGGTTCCAAGAGGTCGAACTCAAGACGATATGACCTTAGTCGAGTATGTAGATAGACTTTTTTGCTCAACAGATAATTTACAGGTATTATGTAAGAAATGCCATGATTCCAAAACCAAGGAAGAACAGGACGAAAGACGTAAGAAAAAGAAACTACAAAAACTACGCGAGGTTATAGGTGGACATACAGGGAATTGACATAGATCAGATTAAACACCATAGTTGCTACTTCATACATAAAACATCAAATTTGTTGGTTGAAGCAAAATATTTTGGTCAAAGATATGTGGTGGTAGAGGAGCTTCACTTTTCTAAGTCGGTTGAAAATGTTCATTTAGTTACAAAGTTTTTGAGTGAATACAAATTGGTGGGTATGGGAGCGTCTATACTCACCTCTTTTTATAAGGAAAAAGAAAATGGTTAGATTTTTAATGTTAGCAATAATTGCTTTTTTGATATGTACGGGTCCTAGTTTTGGAAAGAATTATAAAAAATGGCCTGAAACAAAACGCAATGAAAACGGTATTGCTTATAAAGTTATGTGTTTAGAGGGCTATAAATATATTTATATTTCGAATGGTCGTCGCGGATATATAGCTCCTAAATTTAATGAAAATCGTCAGCCTGAAAAATGCTATCAGAGGAAAAATTACGGGAAGCGTGTTAAAATTAAATAGTATCTACCATTGTTGAGGGGTAATGCCGTTTTTAGGATATAACATATTTATTTTTCAACTGTAGATACAAAAAAAAGGAGGGATTAACCCTCCAATTTTTATTCTTGTAATTTTTTTCCTAATTCTTCATCTGTTATCCAGAGTCTAGCTTCCGTCAAATTCTTTTGTAAGTTTATATCTTGTACTTCGTCAATTTTGTGAACTATCTTATTCTTTTCATTCACTATTAAAATTGTGCTGTAAGCGTTATTTTTGAATACACTTATTTTATGGTTTAAAAATTTAGTATTCATATAAATTTTCCTTATTAAATTAAGTAATAAATTATTTATCGACATATTCCTGATTTTTCTTAGAAAAGTTTATTTATTTAATAATTTCAATAGTTTCCAATGGCTAAATGCATGTACGCATGGCTTTATCGTGTAAATCATGAGAAAATATAGTTATCAAAAAGATCAATGATAAAGGTACGTTATGAAAGACACAGTTTGGCCGTATGTAATTAGCGGATTTTTCGGGGTGATATCGTTTTTGACTATGGTTTCTGTGCGTTTGGCAGGGAAGAAAATTCAAGATCTCGAAAGGGCTGATGAGAAATTGGCTGAAAAAGTAGCTGAGGACCACAAAGTGTTAGCTGAATCTATAAAAGCAAACAATGATGTCTTAGGTGAAAACCTAAAAGAGCTTACTAACGCTATTCAAGGGCTGCAGGTTAGTCTAGCCAAACAAGAAACTGTCAATTTAACCATAACTGAATTAAAATCCAAAGTTGAGAAACTAACTATAAAAGTATCTAAACTTGAGGTAATTCATGGAACAGATCATAGAGCTTGATGGTAAGCGTTATAAATTA
>SPKZ01024327.1_pt1 | contig 33712 bp, 45 predicted proteins | sample 2456571 | NCBI WGS metagenome assembly SPKZ01 (sample SAMN11192286, study PRJNA482655) | marine metagenome | biome: ENVO:00000447; feature: ENVO:00000244|ENVO:00000211|ENVO:00000569|ENVO:00002023; material: ENVO:00002151; isolation source: ocean water from marine abyssalpelagic zone ...
AAAGACGGAGTTTTCGCCGCAGTAGTTAATCCCAAAACAACCAACCACCAGCACGCACCGCACTCCACATGGTGCGTGCTGTTACACCATCAACAAGCGCTTTGTGAGTTAAAAACCTTTCTTCTAGGTCGTTCTGGACAATGCTTAACTTGGCGTTATCAGATAGCGCCCTGTAGTAATTGTTTCTACTCATCCGCATTACGTCATAAAACAAGTCATCAGCTTGCTTACGTGTGACGTGCATTTCTGGCAGTACACCATTCATGTGATAAATGTAGTCGTGAACAATGGCAGCTATTCTGTGAGGCCCGTTAACGCTAATGATTGACCTAACAGGCTTAGGGATGGACGCTAAATTGTTGTGCGCACCTTTAGGAATAACAAACTCACCAATGCGCTCGCTTTTTACATGCAAGGGAGAATCACTAACCCAGCTACCCTTACCGTCAGGTATGGGGGTATAAGTGGGGAAATCAGAAGTAAATTCAACATTCATTGATTGCATGGCGTTTAACCTCTATCTGCCCAGACTTGCCAGCTAACAACATTAACTGCCCCAAAGTGTTGCTACTGTTTGTAACATCAGGGATTGAGTCAGCATCCAAAAAGCGAACAGAGTCGCCAACAAGAATGCACCCCTCAATTTGTCTCGTGTAGTTGCCTGAGTGAATCTGTATAAACGTTCTTTTCGGTACATCTTTGAGTTCAATAACGTGTCCGTTCTTCGGGCTTTCGCGGTAGAAATACTCATAAGTTCCTTCTGGTATGCAACTGATGCTGGTTATATTATTAACCCAAGGAAGCTCTAACGTAAAGCACTGAAATTCACCAATACACAACCGCCCAATAGTGCAATCATTATAAGATACCGTTTCTAACTTTATCTTGCTCACGATACGCCCGTTGTTTTTACTGTTCCAATAATAACCGCCGCTATACCGCCGCCACCGAGCAGAGTAGCACCCACTATTTTCCACATTAACCCGCGCATACCCTCGACAACAGGAGACATTGCAGCTATTGACTGTCCATGCTCAATCTGTGTTGAGCGTATAGTTTTAATTTCTTCCTCAATAGCTTCATGCTTTGATATGTAAACCGCTAACTGTGTCACAAGCTCGTTCACCGCCTTGGTGTTTTGTTCAAGGTTTGTATTGGTTCTGTTTGTCCCGTCTTCCATGAGAGATAGCCGCCGTTCAAGGCTTTCTGTTTTCTCGTGCAAGTCGTTCATGTTTGGTTAGCCCTATCATTGATTTGATGACAATAAAAGCAGAGGCGAAAAGCATCAATAACCCTATCCATATAAGCTCTGACAATTTTAGCTCCGTATGTCGTTATTATAGCTAATTCGTAACTTAACAAAATTAGACTAAAGTTTAAATTTGCATCATATAGCATTATATAAAAGATTCTGTAACTGTGTGTAAAGATGCCTAAATAAAGGCAAATCAGAATCGTTTGAAGCGCTGAGTACAGCCATAATATTCTGTCTCTAAACAATGAGCATCCAGCAATGACAAAAAAGCTAGATACAATAAGCGCTAGGTAGTATTGAAAGTAACCGAGATTGGAAGCCTCGATTGTATACACAGACGCAAAAGAAAAGGCTAGTACAACTAGCCTATTTAGATTTTTTCTTTCCATCAATTGGAGGTCTTTTTTTCTTGCTTCTTCTTCCTACTGGCATTGCTTTGTCCTTCGGATGATAAAGCCTTATCTTACAATGAATTAACTAGTAACGTAAAGCTCATTAGCATCAATAACGTCGCTGAGAATCTCAGACGCCCTACCCGCCTCAAGTATCGTAAGAATTTCCAAACCCTCAACGCCCTGTATGGTTGCAGGGTCGGTTATATCAACCCAGCGCGCCTTAGCTAGCAAGTCTAGAAAGTCTTCTATATCTTCTGCCATAGGACTATCACTGCGAGAATAGGCGCGGATGGCCTTTCTTTCTTCTGGCGTCATTCTGCGCATGAACATTTGTGGCGCTAGCCTAGTGTCTTTCTGTTCTGGTTGCGGGCTAGCATAGGTGTACTCTCTATAGTGCTCGTTAGGCGTGCCAACCGCGATGTATTCGCGCACTCTATCACCATCTGTAGGCGTACCATCAACCCACTTTGAACCGTTTAGTATTTTAAGCATCTGATAACACCTCGTAGCCGTAAGCAATAGCGCTCGTTGTTGACGCATCAAAGCTGAAAACGAAATCCTCATCTTTGCCGCCTTGTATGTACTTTACGCTTTCTGGGTCTGTGGCGCCTCCGTAAGAACCTATTTTTATCTGATTGGTTATATTTGTTAACGCTGTAACGCCTTTCACCGTAAACGATGAAAAAACAGTGTTTGTACCGACAGCGAGCGAGACACCAGACTGGTCGCCTATAGATACTAAATATGAAAGCCTTATGTACTTGCCGACAGGACAAGAAACTGTGACATCAAGCGTCGTGCCTGTCGCTACAAACCCACCAGTTACCAACTCGGTTTTCAGCAATCCACCTCCGCCACCAAGCGAACTAACGTTAATAGTCATATTTTATATGCTCCAATTATTTGCGCCGTCAGATGTTAGCACGATTTTACCAAACGAATTTGAGTCGTAAGTAATGCTTGTGTCTGTTCCTGTGCTTGCTGTTATTGTATCACCACCTGTTACAGAAATAACGGGTACGCTGTTTCTGTATCGCTCCGGCAAATCAATGGTTATAGTTTGATTAGCCAGCACTTCATTAGCCAATGGCAGAGTATAGGCGCCGCCATCGCGTATCTCATTGATGCGCAAACCAGCAAGCAAGCCGCCACCCGTTTTAGGTATTACATTGGTGTAGCCATCATCTCGCAATACATTGCCAGCCGTAGCCCAATTTGACGCGCTTGTCATTGGTGAGTTAGCAAGGTTTGCATTGCTTAGTGAACGCCATAGCAAGCCGTCAGTAGTTTGAACTACATCACCCAAGCTGTAAGAGACTGCCAGGTTATATATACCTATAAAGCGGACCTCTTCCCAAAACGCATTATTGCCAGATGACAGCGTTGGGTCGTTGCCTTGGTTGTCGTTCTGCAACGACCTGTAATACTTACCGTCATTGCCAAGCACTAACTCATTAGCTGAGTATATTGTTACTAGGTCGTGTAGTGTAAAATTGCCCGATTCCGATGCGCCGCCCACAGGGTCGCGGTCAAAAACTTGCTCGCCGTCTGCATTCTTAGCAACAACGCGAGCCGCGCCAGAATAGAAAATGTTAGGTTCTTCGCCGTTAACGCCAAGCGAAACAGGATTAGCTATTGGTATTAGCTCTTGATTGTCCGCGTAAATGCTTTTGAGTGTGTTTGTGCCGGACTCGTAAAAGGTCAGCGTGCCACTAGCCAAAAGCTCGTTGTAGTGTTCTGGTGGTGCGTATCTTGCCATTATTGTTCAACCCTTGCCATTTTCCTAAGCGTACTCAATTTCTGTTCAAAACTCTTATCTTTTTTAAGCACTTTTGAAACCGTTTCTGCAACATCAATGCCTGTCTGTGCGCTCAGTGGGTTTGATGCGGCATTTACTGCGCTAGTAATACTTGATTTAAACCCAAAAGGCGCTTGTGTTTTTGACGTGTTAAAAACATCATCTAGCAGTGATAAAGCTGCCACCTGATTGTATATGTCGTCGGTGTATCTTACTTTATTTCTTGCTAGCGCCTCATCCATAGACCTGACCATGCCTAAGACTTGGTCCTTCGTTATAGCCTCTGACGCTAGACGTCTAGCAAGTTGTCCAGCCCTGTTAGCTGTAAGGTCAGAATCCAGATCGAAGTTTCCTAGCATCTTAGCGGTCTTGTTTATTGGGTCTGCAACGGATGCGAATTTGGCGTTAGCTTTTGCATAGTCGCTGCTTAACATTGTTATTTTTTCATTTATGTCACTGCTTAACGCCTTAATTGCGTCAGATACGGCTTTACTTTGCTTTACGCCCGTCGGTTTTAATGCGCCGCTGTCATAATCAACATAATTGCGTATTTCTTGCTTTAGCGAATGCGCTTCCGCTGCGTCAATATCACCTTTGGCTAGCTTGTTAACGAGTACATCAAACTTTTTTTGCGGCATTACATCACCTAATGAAAGCATTGTTTCGTCAAGGTTTGATGCAATGCGTCCAGATTCTGGATCAACTTCAAATTTGACACCAGCTTCTTCCATCTTTCTTAAGAAGTCATTACCAGCGTCAGTGATGTTTATGTTCTGCCCCTTTACGCTTTCAACCGCCTTTCTCAAGTCTGAATTGGCGCTTTTCTTTATGCGCTGCAAATCCCTAGCCCTGCTTGCTATTGATTCACCAACAACCGCTGTTGTTCTTTCCTCGGCTACGCCTAAATACTCGCCTTTTTCGCGCTGCTTAACCACCCTGTCAAGCATCTTATTGAATTTCTTCTTGTCAGCCTTTGACATGTTCTCTATAAGCAACGCCGCCGACTTTCCAGTATAATCGTCGCCTAATAAAGATACAGCCTGCTTTACATTTTTGTTCTTTATCAGGTTGCCGTCAGCATCCAAAACGTCAATTATGTTATTCACGTTCTGGTTTCCGCTTTTTATTTCTTCCGCTATAAATTGCCTGCGCTGCTTTGGTGTCTTGAAGTTGCTTATTTGTGGGGCTTTACTAGCCGCCTTTACCGCGCCAGCAATCTGCGGCGCGATAGGCGCTAGCGCATCAAGGGGTTGAGCGAGTTCACCAACCTTTTGAAGCATCTCTTGCCCTGATTCTGTTCGGGGTTGATAAGTAAGGCTTTGCATGCCTTCCATTGCCGCCCTCTCTACTCTGTCAGCCGCATCCGAGGTGCCAAACTCACCAGATACAACCTCTTTTCCTAGCTGATTTGCTGCGCTTAAGACCGAAGCTGGTACGCCAGCCACCGCGCTCGTGCTCATTGCTGTTGCTGTCTCTGCCATCCCTGCTATATTCTCAGCAACCCCTTGCGGTATAATTCTCGATACAAGACCGCCAAGTGGTGAAGGTGATGCGCCCATTGGTGTATTTGGGTTGACAGATTGGTCTTGCTGCTGCGGCCTCTTTGTAGCTTCTAGCATTTCCGGAGTAGGTACAAAGCCATTTTGAAGTTGCGCGGCTTGGGCTTTCCCACCCAAGCCTATTCTGCTTCTGAACTCTTCATAACTAAGCCTTTCAGAATAGAACTTATTATGAAGCGCCTGCGCAAGTTCATCGTCTGTTCTATTGCTGTACTGTGGATACTTTTGTCTGATTTCTTGAATATTCATATCAGAAAAGTCCTAAAGGATCGCTTTGATTAGACTGATTACCACCCTCTTGTGACTCTGAGTAGCCTTTTTTCTCTAGATATTCAGCAAGTGTGGTTTTACCCTTACCAAGGGTGATAGCCATTTCCCTCAATTCTCTCTGTAGTTTTAATTGCGCATCTCTTTTTCTAACAAGCCACTTTCTCAAATCTTTTGACTGCAAATTAGTAGGCACGGCGGTTTCCATTGCCAGTCTCAATTCTGGCGCGGATAGCGCCCCAAATGTGGTTGCCGATATAACATTCAATCCAAGTCTGCTGGCTGCATTCTCTAAAGCTATTGTAGCTTCGGTAAATGACGGGAAAAATCTTTCTATGCGGCCGCTGCTTGCGCCGCTGTCAATTGCTCTAATTGCTTCGTCGTAATTACCTACTGCTGACCTAACATTTTTTAAAGAATCAAAGGACTCTCTTGCTACCTCTTTCGCATCAACTAAAAGAGACTTACGCAATTCTCTGTCGATTCTCGCTTGCTGGTCCTCGTTAAACATGTTTCTGTTTAACTCTACAACCTCTTTTGCAGCATCGCCAGTTAAGAGTTGGTTATCAGGCGTATATATGCGCAATCCATCATCTGTACTTTGCATCAAGTGACCGCTATCAAGGAATTTGCTAGCCCTTACTGTGGGATCATCTTGCTCACTAACCTCACTAAGCGATCCAACCAATATATCAAGCTGTCTCGCCGCTTCTTGCGGGTCTTGACTGTGCATCTCACCAAGCCTCATCACGTCAGCCGCAAGTGGTGTGCTTTCGTACTTAGCGTATGTGTTTTGTAGTAGCGTATTAAAAAAAGGTGTGCCAACCGCCTCACGTAACGCGGTTGCGTCGCCCGCTACTGCGTTGACATCGAAAGCTTGCATTTCCTCTTGCCTCGGCAAGCTGGCCTGATAAGCCGCTGCCGCTTGCGGATTGCGCATAGCCAACTCTTGCAACGCCATCTGGTCGCCACCAAGCACGCGATTATATAGGTCGTCTTGTGCTTGTTGTGCCGCTTGTCTATCCGCTCTTTCTTGGCTGTACCTCATGCCAGAAAGCATAGGCCGTATATCAATTGGGTTTATGTTGTAGTTGTACATATTACATGCCTCCTGCGCCGCCTGAATTGTTAAACCAGCCAGCCTGCGCGCCTATACCCATCAAGTTACCAATACCGCCCATGATAGCGTTTGCTTGCCCTGTTCTACCTGCCGCTGCCGCTGCTCCGGTGTTTTGCTGAATGTTAGCCAGTTGGCCGCCCTGCCCTGTAGCTAGGTTGCTAAGAAGCTGTGCAAGGTTAAAGTTTGCTCCGGCATCTCTAACGCCAGCCTGCGAGTACAAGTCAGCAATAGCGCCTACATTGCCGCCTAGCAAGTTAGCTAAGTTCATGCCCTGTTGGTTTTGCAGATTTCCAAGCCCCACGCCAGTTTGATAGACGTTGCCTGCAATCTGCTCACCCGCACGTGTTCGGCCCTGACTCATCATCGCGCCAGTGTTGGCAATTTGGTTTGCAATATTGCCGCCAGTGTCAAACTGATAACCTGCGCCCTGACTACCTAGCCCTGAAAGCAGATTGGCAACATTAAACCCGCCGCCCTGAGCAATATCCGCTATCATGCCCGCTCTGCGTAATGCATTGCCTTGTGCCGCAATGGATTGCTGTGTGGCGTTATTGGCGTTTGCGATACTTGCTTGAGTATCAAGCCCCGCCTGATTCATAGCTATGTCTGCCGCCGTTCTTCCAGCTTGCCCTAAGAACTGCCCAGCCTGCCCTGCCGCCTGCAAGCCTTGACCTGAAAGCATAGCTGCGCGGTTAAATTGGTTTTGCAAATCCTGCTGTGCTAACCCTGCGCCGCGTTCTTGTAATGCCCTTAGTACGTTGCCGCCGCCAAAACCGCCCGTAGCAGTGGCCTGATTCATTACCGCATCCAGCGCTTCTTGCTTTAAGAAGTCAAAGCCCGGATTGTTAACCATGGCTTGATCGAACGCTTCTTGGCCTAACGCGCCAGATAATGCGAGTTGTTGCTGTTGCGCCTGCCTGCCAGCATCAATAAACTGGCTGCTCATGTCGGACGCTTCACGGAATAAGTTCTGTCCAGCATCGCCCGCAATCCTTCCAGCGCTCGCGCCAACCCCACCGCCGCCACTACTGCCGCCAGAAAACCCACCGATGCCGAGGTTTCCGGTTAGCGCATTTAAGGCCGTTCTGGTGCCTTGATTTATTGCGCGACCACCTAACAGCGCGACGTCTTGAAGCGTGTTGAGTGCATCATCTCTGCCAGTCTGAAAGGCCGCTGTTGAGCCCTGCAATGCCTGTTGTAAAGCCTGCTCACTGCCTGCAAGTCCGTATAATGGCGTTTGCTGTGTCGCTGTCGCGGTTGGTTGCGCCATTGTCGTGCGCATAATTGGCATATCTGTCATTCTGCCATCAGGCTGCATTACTCTATTGCGCAGGCCGTCAGTGTAAAAACTGCCATCGCTGCGAGGAATTAGTGCTTGCGTACCCATTGGTTGCCCGCCCGACATACTAGAAACCTGGCCGCCGCTAGGGCCGGTCATATATATAGGGTTTCGCTGGTCAATGCCAACGCGCCCCGTTTGCGGTTTAAAACCGCCCTTTACTATGTTTGAAACTAATGGCGCTACCATGTTATGAAGCCCTCATTTTTAACGTTCTATTCGAGTTTGCAAGTCTGCCGCCACCGCCAAAGCCAAATCCGCTGCGGTTCATTCCGCCGCCAACATAGCCGCCCAATATATTGCCAATATTTAAGTTAGCATTTGCCGCCGCTTGATTGCCTCGCCATGTGTTAAAAGGGTTCGGCGCGGTTGTTGCCTGCTGTACGCCGGGCTGCTGGTAGATTGGGTTTTGTTGCACGTAGTTATTTAAAAAGCTGAAATCGGGCTGTACTTGGCTTGTTTGTAACCCTGCATAGGGGTCGCCGCCTGTGCCTAGTATGGCGCTTTGAAAGCCTCTGCCACCTGCTAGAAGGTTTTGCTGTGCTGCCATATTGCCTTGATTCATCATATTGGCTTGCGGAGTCATACCGCCAGACAGCAAGTCAACAGCACCTTGATAGCCCATTCGCTGCGACTGCTTACCTTCATCAAACAGTCTTTGCGCATCACCTCTAGCCTGCGACGCCATTCTGTTTGTGGTGTCCATTGCCTTTTCGTTGGCCCGTATTTGGTCCTTTGCTGCCTTTTTGGATTGATTAGCCGAGTATGCCGCACCCGCCGCCGTGACCACTGCTGCCGTTATCGCTCCCATAATTAAAGCCTCTTAACGTAAGTTGTTTCCGCTAACTGATAGCCCATTTTTTCGTAAATCTTTCTTATCTGCTCAGGCATGCTTGATTCCATATACATCATTGACCAGTATTTTATGCCGTTATCTTTTGCCTGCTTCTCTGCTGCTTTTAGCATTTTGACTCCAAGCGAGCCGCCTCGTGCGCTAGGGTTTAGCCACCATGCTAATTCAGCGCCTATTTTGACTGAATGATTGGCTAGTAACTTACCCTCTACGCCAGCAACAAACCCTACAAGCTCGCCTTCTTTTTCTGCGACAATCAGCAAGTTATAGTCATAGCATCCCGACACCATTCTATACACACTATCATAGCAAAAATCATCGTCGTATATAGTGTTTTGCCAGAACTCCGCAGACATACAAACAATGTCGTGAAAGTCGTCTTTTGTTGCTACTCTAATCATAGGTCAAAAAAGCAGATTAGCATTAATCTACCGTCCTTTGCCGAGCCACCAAAGGCGTAAGGCGATTCTGCCCAATGCATCATTGAGCTATTAAACGCAAGCGCCTTATTCGTTTCCATTTTTACTGTATCTAAGCGGTCCCACTTTTCGCGCTTGTTAGTGTCACTTTCCCACGCCGCTAAACCTTCTTCACCATCTGGACCATTACGCATATCAAGCTCTTTATGCTTAACAAATGACGTGCCGCCCTTGCAATGTTCTGGTCTATTTAGGTACAACATGAAAGTATATTGACCCATTATTACATCGTTGTGCGCTGCGTGTGGCGGTATATCACCATCAAGTGAAAGCCGCATGAATATGTTTGCAGATTTCAACGGCGCTCCAAACAACCCACCCAATTTGCTAATGACTTCGTTTTTTATAACATCCGGTACGTCCGCTGAAATATTGGGGTATTCAACGCCGTCATAAGGGTTTACTTCACCTTTAAAATCAAGCGTGTCAGCATGGCTTCTTAATAGCTTGTAGTTATCTAAAAAATCATGGAGTACAAATTTAAAGTTTCTCATTTAGCTGTACCTTTTTGCACTAAAGTACGTTTCGCCTGCTGCCGTACTGCCGCCAACAACTGCCGCAACACCAACATCAAAAACGCTTACTCTGTAGGTCGTTCCAGCCGAGACGTTAAACCGTTTAAAGCCCGATATTACAACATTACCTGTGCGTTGAACATTGTTCCTTGATGCGTAGTTAGCCTGTTGTGTTACAGATGAATAGCCGCCGCCCGTGTTTTCTTCTAGCACGGCATTTAGCTCAATTCTATTGTTTGAGGATTGGTAAGACATAATGGCTATATCGAACTCAACAACGTCAGCCGCCTCTGTCACTGTTAGCTCACCTGTCGCGCCATTGAAACTAAGGCCGGAACCGAAAGATGATGGAGAGCCCCACACGCCCGTTAAAGGTGTGGCTGTTCCCGCGGTTGTCTGTGCAGCCGCGTCAGCCTTTACTTGTATGTGGCTTATTGATGTGCCAGCAACGCTACTACTTGCTGCCGTTATACGCCCTTTGGAGTCAACCGTTATCGTGGGGTTGGTATAGCTGCCAGCAATGCCAACGTCTGGTAGACTTATTGTGCCAGAACTGCTTATAACGCCGCCCGAAAGCCCCGCTCCTGCGGTTACGCTTGTTACTGTTCCGGCGTTTGTTGTGTAGCCTGCATCGTTGTTAAATATTGATATATTATCACCTATATTGACGGTATTGACCTGCGCATTGTCTTCAACGCCTGAAAGTTTTGTTCTTTCGGCAAGGGTCAAAAATAGATTACTTGCGCCCTCTGTTATGCGGTCAGAGTCATCAGCAACCACATTAAAATAGTTTGACAGGTCAGGTGGAACACCGCCAGAAGGCGAGGCTATGCCCCAGCCAAGGGTAGTATCACCGCCTATGTCAGACTGGTATTTCACATACAAAATTCCAGCATCATCAGCAAACAGCGCGCCTTGCTGCGCAGAAGCTTTGCCTTCTGGTGAGCCATTGCCAACTATTACGGACCTATCAGTGATAACTTGTACCCATTGCCTAAAAGGTATTGACTGCTTGCCGCCCTGCTCAACTATGGGAACCTGAACGACGGGAGCAACGACACGATTAACCATGGTTGCGCCCTCGCTTGATGCCTACAAGCAGTTGTAGCACTGCTCTTTTCACACTATCACTAACAGAAAACTCAAAGACTGCCGTACTTGGAAACCTTCCAAGCCTATTCCATATTGCGCGGTCTTGGTATTGACCCTCTTTTCCGAACGTGCGCGTTATGGGGTCATTAAATACCTTTCCATCATTGCTCGTTCTTAGGCGTATTTCTGGCGATTCCTCAAGGCTACCTGTGCCAGATTCCACCTTCAATTCAATGGTTGAGACGCTAACCGCCCTGCCTTCGTCGTAAAGGGGCAGCGTGCTGAATCGAGAAACTATGCTTTCATCGTATTCTTTAAAGCTTTGCAGTGAAAGCACGCCTATGCGACCATCTTCGCTGTCTGCAACTAATATCCTGCCGTAAGCCTTGACCACTGCATTGCAGCGCCACCGCCTCGCCTCTCGCACGCCTTTTGAGTTTGGAATTATGCTTTCCCTTTCGTGCCATCGACTAGTTATTAGGTCATAGACCAGCGTTATACTATTGAAAGTGAACCCGACAAAGTACGCGCCAGCCTCACCATACGACCACGCAAAGCAATCGCTTATTTCTTCTGGTGCTAGCTTGCTAATCAGCGCATCAATAGCCGTTGTTGATACTTTCTGTGGAGTGCCACCGGAAAGCAACCATATAGCAGGGGTTTCACCTCTTCCGCTACCAAGCCACATATATGCGTCAGACGTATTGATAGCCGCGTAAACGCTTGACATACCTTTTGGTACTACACCGCCCTGTATGCGCTGAAACGGGAAGCCAGCAAGACCAGCATTAGCGAAAGGTTCCGTTGTCTCGGTCCCGATAACATAAAGTTGATTACGGAATACATTGAGGCCCACAATATCATCAGGATCCGCTTCTGCGCCTGAGAAGTTGAGCGGGTTCCAACTAAGTGCGTTATTTATCGCTGAAACTTTTATTTTCTTCTCATCAGTGGAAACAACAAAGAAGCCATCAAGGTAGGCGATTGATACTGGTTTGCCGTTCGTGGTGGTGAAGTCTGTGTCGGTAATTTCTTGAAAGGGTGTCGCCGCCGACTCATCAAGTACATAGCCTTTCCCGTTCGGCACCAGAACAACAAGCTGTACACCGTTGTCAGCAAACAAACAACGCTCTTCACCGTCGATAGTGCCTAGCGGTATGCTGCTCCACTGTTCTTCGCCGTTAACAATGGCAAAGTCAACCCTGTATAGCGTTGTACCGTTAACAAAATAAGGCGAGCCGGACTTTACCCAGCCCCCGCGATTGGCTTGTTTAATTTTGCCAGTCGATAGCACACCGCGAATGCCAGCCGTACCAAGTAGCGTTTCACTAAATGGTGTTCCTGTCTGCGCAATGTTGGGGTAAAAGTTCACGCATTGCTGATTACTTATGTCTAGACTTGGCGATTGGTAAAACCCTTGCGCAAAAGGGATTGATACAGGCGTACTCATTAATTGATCCTAAACTGGCCGGAGTCAACAATTAGGTTGTTGATGTTTGTTTCGTTGGCTATGTACACCTCGTAAAAGTCGTTAGGGCTAACTTCATCTTGCCAAATAACGGTGATGCTTGCAGGGTCAAGGGTTGACGCCGTCCCTTGCGCTCTTGAGTTAGGGATTATCACCCCATTCTTTGCAAGGTAAACTGATATTTGCCTATCGGATCCATTTATTGGCTCAATTGACAGCCTAACAGTTATAGGTAGTATCGCTGGCTTTTCACCTAAGTATGCCACCCTACCACCAGCCGTAGCACTAAATTGGCTCACGCGCTCAACCGTCCATGTTCCGTCAACAATTACAGGCGTACTGACTGTTGTTATAGTTGTCGTGGTTGGCGTAATGAATGATAGTAAGGCGTCTGGCCTTGTGTCTGCAATATCGTCATTTAGCGAGAAATTCCACCGCGAATCATCAGCGCTTATTGCGCTCAAGAATGTTCCGCCGTTTTTACGGTTATTCGACACCACGCCGAGGCCACCCGCGTTTATGTTTGCGCTGTTCGCCTCGCCTGTTAACACCGTTCCACCAGCCGTTACAACGATGCCATTGTTGATAAGCGAAAGGCCGTCAAACCTGCCGCCGTTCAAGTCTAGAAAGGTTCCGCTTGTGAACGCTATGGAATTAGCCGAAAAGATCGAGAATGTTATGTTGTTAGCAAACGTAAAGCCGTTAGTTACACCATTAACTGAGCATCCCGACATTTCAACGCCAAATATGTTGTCAAGCGTGCCGAGTTTTGTAGTCGCGCCAAAGTTGACGCGAAGCATAATCAGCACACCCTGTGTAGGGTCGGTTGATGACAGATTGAATAACTGATTGGCGCTATCGGCGGCGATGGTAATGTTTTTGACGGCAAACGCTTTATTGCCACCTGTGAACATGTCACCGAAACCTGTGTATGTCAGCGTAACAACGAAGTTGTCAGCCGCCCTGACCACGCAATTATCACCAACAACAAAGCGGTTCGACGTGCTTATGTCGGTCGTGAATAAATAGTCGGTATTGTCAGCAAGTGTAATCACGCCAGCAATAGGCGTAGGTAGGTCCGATTCTTCATTAACGATAACTGTTTTTGATGAGATTGTCGCAGTAGCAGAAGCTATTTCTATTGTGTCGCTATTCTCTGTAATTGATATTCCATCGCCAGCAATTACGCGCCTAAGTGTCTGCGCTGCGTCTTGCGTTTCCATTAGTACGGATGAACCATTGACCGCCGCATTAGCTAGTGTTGATTTAACCATCACACCGCCCTGTGGCGCTGTTTGCGTGCTAATGCCTTTCCCGCCGTTAATAGTGGCTATGTAATTAAGCCCGCCGCCAGCCTTAGTTAATATTGGCGTACCTGCGCCAGTTGATTTTATCTGACCTGTTACACCTAGCACCTCGGTAAGTCCTGAGTAGGTAGCGCTAAAGAGCGTGTTATTCTCAACAAACCCAAACGTACTGGACGTTGACGGGTTTTTTGTTGTGGCCTCGTTTAATTGTTCAACGAATGTTTTACAGCCCATGATTAACAATCCTCGCCGCATTTGTCTTTATCTTCACAGCACCCACTGTAAAAATGAAATGAATCTGAATAGTCTTGCTCGTTACCGCTACCAACTGGCAGTGTACTAGGGAAGTTTGATTTAGGTATTTTTACACCTAGAAGACGCATAACACCCATTGAGTCTCGCGCATTAATGACTAATGCTGCGCTTGGTTCGAAATCGTACTGGTTGCAAAGCTGCAAAGCAACGTTATAAACAACGCCCAATATAGCGCCGTCAGGAATGGTCACCGCGTCAGACTCTTTTGTTAAATTTGTCCAGCCAAGCTTTACCCCACGCGCATCCAGTTGTTGCATGTAGCGGTTTGTGTACCGTAATGCGGTTTGGAAGTCGGGTGGCTGAACATTTTGCTCTTGCGCCTGCACGAATATTTCTTGAAGTATGTCTTTAATTAGACTTTTCGCTGTTTCCATCGGTCTTAGCCTTTTTGGTACGTTTCGGTGCTGGCTTGGTATCTTCTACAAGCTCCCAGCCTTGAGCTACACAATGCGCGTAACTGCTTTCGTTTACCTCAAGGATTCTGCCGGATGGCCTTTTGAATTTGAATGTCTTCACTGCTTTACCCTCGGTTACAGTATAAGAATAATACTAACATAGAGAACAAAAAAGCCCCAATAAAGGGGCCTTTAATTTGAACATGGTGGCGATTAAGCCTTACCAAATGCCTGCACAGCAAAGAACGGATTGTTTACGCCGTACGCTGGGCGCAAGTCGAAACGCACAATCTGTTTGTTTGCGCGCACATCGCTATCCATTGAACAGCGCATAACAAGGCCGTCATTAGACTTGTAAACGGTGTCGGTGGCTTGCAGCTTCTTGATGTCAACATACGCGATTGAGAATGCATCAGGATGCCAAGCCAGGTTAGGCTGGTAAATGCTGTTTGCAGAGCCGCCAAGCGTAACAACATCATTGTCGGCGATAGCTGAATCAATAGTGTTAAATGCGCCATCAGCCTCAAACACTGCCGGGCCTGAAATAACCAAGTTGCCAGCACCAGAGCCGCTTAACGTAACATCTTGAACAATCACGCCAGTAAACACGATAGGCGTTCCGGTAGCATCAACCGCAACTCTGCGCGTAGCTAGGTTTAGGCGGTTTCGGCCTGTAATAGTAACAGTTTCGCCCGCTTTGATTTGCAAGTTGGCTGCAAACCCATCAACAGGAATAGTTGTGGTGTATGTGTCTTTCGCAGAAACATAAGTTTGCGTTGGCGTACCATTGACTGCACCCGCTCTATCTGCTCCTGCGCCAGTGGTATACGTTGGTAGTGTGGTTGCGGTCATTACGCGCATACCTGCATAGTTCTCGGCAACTGTGGCCTGAGATAGCGCCGTTGATACCTGCGGATTAACGCCTAGTGAACGCTGTTCGTTAGCAATGGCAACCTGTGAATAAGGGTTTAGCGCATAGCACCACTTTTTATTCATTGGTACGCCAGTGGTTTGCAATAATGCGCCCGCTTCGGCGATTTCAGCCCATGAATCAACGCCTTGCCCAACTGTACCAGACAGCAAGCCGGAGTTTTTCATCATAAAGTCAGCAAAGTCAAGCTCTAGGTCAATAACGATACGGCGCGCAATGTCATCAAAGAAGCGGTCTTTGTCCGTACCCATTTTAAGGGCTTCGTCAGCTTCGCTGTAGTCAACCTCAACAGTGATGTAATCCTGAACGGTTGCAGACGCCTTGCCTGTAACAATTGATTGAGCTGTAGTGCCTGAAATGTCACCATCGCTAGTGCGAGTGGTTTTGTAGTCAGTAGGGCGCTGGATGTCGATAGTGTCACCCGTATTAGGGTTGAACGCACCAGCGTAAGTCTGCGAATCAACGTTCTTTCCTGATGATATTACGCGATTAGCTTCTACTTTTTCCGCGACTTTCATCATCAATTTGCGGGTAAAGTTACTTTGAAAATTATTAGCCATAATGGTTTACCTTTTAAGTAAAAGTAGCCCCCTTGAGCAAAGGGCTCTCGTTGTCTATATCTGCGCCTGACGTGTCCACCCGTCTAGGTGGTGCCGAGGCTGCGCTTTTTTTGGGCTTAAGCTGTTGTGCTTTCGGCCTGATGTTTCGCTCCATGTGCATTGCCGCTTGATACGGGTTCATGCTTGACAGTTCAATAGCGTCCTGTGGGTTCTGCGCGAAGTATTTCGTTAGCAATACCCCTTCTGGGTCACTCACAATAGCCATTGCAATATCTTGGTTTAAATACTGCCCTGCCTGCTCTCCGTACTGCTGTAGCTGCTCAGGTGTAACACCAAACTCACTAGCAGACTGCGCATACTTCTCGGCCTGCTTGTTTAGCTTTTCAACTTCTGCCTGTTGCGCTGCCATTTGCTGTTGCTGCTGCATTTGTTGCAATGCCTGCTGCTGCGCGTCATGGGCTGCGCGTTTTTGAATCGCCTCATCTCTCTCTTTGACCTTTGCATCGTAATCATCGTCAAATGCATCGGGCATTGGCGGGATTTCTGGCGCGGCTGTCAAAGCTTGTGGCTGTTGTTGCTGTAGTGCCTCGTACTTTTCTTTCCACTCCATCGCCTCGCGGTGTTTGCGATTGATTGCCGCATTAATCTTGTCCTGATTAACGTGGGTCGATTCTTCGGTATTTTGTTCCGGTTCCGCTTCCGTATCGGTTGCTAACTCCGACGCTTCCGGTTGTTCTTCCGGCTGCTCTGCCTCGTTGATAAAGTTGTCATCTGTGATTGTTTCATCAGCTTGGTTTTCTAGCTCACTCATGTTTTGCCCCATTATGGTAATAAACCCGCGATAACAGTCGCGTACTGTTTCATTTGCAAGTATAGGGCGGTTGTGCTATCTATATGTACATGACAATTTGACAGGTGACAGAATGGCAAACAAATTTACGAAGCAAATACACAGCAAAGGCTTCACGTTATGGCAATTCTTGCGACATTGGGGCATAAGTGAGCGCACTTACAGAAGGTACTGCGCAAACGAAAAGCTTCACGACAAACTAAATAAAATGATAAGGGGCATGGAATGAAGAAAATTCCCCAACTATCAACTGTCAGCAGAGGGGTGTCGAGTGTTTTTGCCGCATCGTTTGATAACTTGAATATTGAGCTATCAATGACAAAGCAAGTCATCGTTGCGCTAAATGATGGTGACGAAAACAAGCTAGGTCGAATGGTGTCTATACTTGGTGAGGCTACCGTTGAAAAGATTGTAAATGAGTACTTGGAGGCAATGGATAATGAATAAAATATACTTGGCAATAGCAACCTTAACACTTGGCGCGTGCTCATCTGTGCCTGAGTTTGACGAGGACCATCACGAATTTAAGCAGAAACTAAGCGAAGCACAAATGGAAATAGGGCGTGTGCAAGCGATCGGCTTCTGTGGTGACGACCCGCGATTGAAGTCATACGTTGAAACTAACAGATTGTGGTCATTTACTTGTTACGATGGCCGCTCTTTTATGTTTTATAAGAGGCAATGATTATGTTTAAACCCTATACCAGAACAATGTTTGTTATTGATTGCGTCATCTGCGCGGTGTGGCTAGTTCTATTTTTAAGTGTGCTTATTTGGCTGGCTGTCTAATGAAATAGGGCGCTAATAAAAGCGCCCGTTTTTTGTTTTCTTTCCGCTACCTTTCTTTTTGCCTTTGCACTTTCCAGTCATGGTTAAAGTTCCTCGTTTATCTGTTGTGCTACGCCATTATATGCCTGCGCTGCTTCTGCGCTCATTATGGCGTCAGCGCCCATTGATGATTTGAGGTTATTCAGCGCACTAGCAAGTTTGTTGATTGAATCCGCTTGCGCTTTCTGCTGGTCTAACATCATCTGCATCATTTGCATTTGTGTCGCTTGCTCGTTTTGCGCTTGGTCAATAATTAACTTTTGCTGCCCTTGCTCGACCTTGGCAATATTAAGCTGTGTCTCACTGGCAAGCTTGTCGTTCTGCGCTTGATACTTAGCCTGTATATCAGCCGCCTTGAGTTGTATTTCTTGCTGTTTATTTTGCTGTCCTAGCATATCCGCTTGCGCCTTGGTCATTTCGGCCTCAGCCAATAACATATTGGGGTCCGGCTGCTGCTCGTTTGACTGCTGTTGTTGTTCGATATACTGGCGTTCTTCTTCCGTCATCTGGTCAAACGGTATCAAGCCCTGATTAAGCATCTGAGAACGCGCACGCTGTGACAAGTCTTTCATACCTTCTGCGTTAATATTGCGGTAAAGCACATCTCTGCCAAGCTCCATCACTGCAGGGTCAACCTGTGCGGCGCGTATCATTGTTTCGGCTGCTTTCTCTTGCTTATTCTTAAACGCCGGACCTATCTCGCAGATGACGTCATAGTTACCTTTTGACAAGTCGTTAAGCTCAACAACGCTACCCGTTTGCGCGTCAATTATTGGCTGGTTAAGTACAATTGTTTCATCGCTTCCGTCTTCTTGGGTCAGCATAACTTGACGTGTGCTGTCATATACACGTGGTATTGCATTAAGTAAAACCTTGCCCGTCCATCGAATTGCAACCTCCATAGAGTCATAGTAGGTCTGTATGCCGTTATTGCCTTGGTCAACCTGTTTTTCAATAGCAATGCCAGATTGCAAGTTAGGGTTATCGCCAAGGCTTGCGCCGAACATGCCAGCCGTTTGATTTATTGATAATCCAGTCTCGGAAACAACTGTTCTTAATGCTGGATTTATCTGTGCGCCACCTATTTGCTGTGGTGGTGGTGCCTGCTCATCAACATTGTATAGCTGCACGGGGTCCATGTTGGTGTTAAGAGTAGCAATGCTAGCTTCATAGCCCTCAACTTGCTTGGCAGTCATAAAGAATTTAGCGCGTGGCGCTAGTGCCACCTCTTCAATTTCGCGGCTAAATGCGTAGTTGTGTACGCGCTGCAAGTCGATTAGCTTTTCAACCGCACCATGGAATAACCGCTTGCCCTCACTGACTGAGTAGTTAGCGTAAACCGTAATGATTGGGATGTGGTCAAATACCGTCTCTTCTTCGTCGTTTAGCCATCCATCGCCGCCAAAAATGCGCTGGTAGACCTTGTAAGAGTCCCGTACACGCCTGCGCTTTTCGGTTATACCTGCCGCCGCCAAGTCATCTGCAATAGCGTTAAATTCGTCGTTAACCTCATATACTGCGCCGTTGCTCATTTCTACCAATTCGCGTTTTACTGGCTTTTTGTAGTACGCGCGACCTATGGTGATATATTCGGGTTTGTGGCTGTAAGTTTCGTCGTTGTTGTCATGACCTACTGACATCATAGAGCCGTCGGGGAACTGCTTTTCATATTCATCTTTGCTGACGTAATCAAGCACAACGCCCCACTTTGCGTCGCTGTTGTTTTGCTCTAGCGAATAAGGGTCAATCCAAACACGACTCTCGTAATTAAATATCGGCTTAATAAGCAAGTCCTGGTCAAAGGTGTCGCTGTCGGCGTAATCCTGTACGATTTCCCAGCCAGAAATGCCCGTTTTTAAAAACTGCTTTGTTGCCGCCTTAAATATCGCCTCTGCGTCAGATTGCACGCGTATAGTGCGTATCAGGCCGTTGTATATCTTCGCGGTGTCTTCCGACGACTCGCCGCCCGCTGGTGATACCTGCAATGTGAAATCTGCGTTAGACATTTCACCCGCTATCTGATTAATGATAGGCGTAACCCTGTCATCGGTGTAGCGCGGTTTGCCTTTCATGTTTTTAAGTACATCAGGCTCCCACTGACCATCGCGCTTCTCAACAAAGTGTGCGCACTCTCTAGCGTTTTCGCGCATATCATGTTCAGAGTCCATGCCCTGATGCAGTTTCTTATTCAGTTGTTCAAACTTCATACAGGGCAACCCGCTACAATATCAACAAATTCATCAAAAACGCTTGGAAGCAACTCAGAAGCAGTAGCGCCAACTGTGAATGAATGCTTGTACTCGCCGTTGGTGCCGCTAAATGTGATTTCTGTGTCATCAATAACCACAAAGAAATTGTCGCCGTTCACAGTAATGCCGGACCCTAACGACTTGCTTATCAGTGGCGTGCAATCGCCGTTTCTGTACACACGATATTGCGCGTTGCTGTATGTCGCCGCTGGTATAACCGTAACGCCGTCAGTATCAAGCACCGTAACGGTAAACTGATTATCTCTGTTTGCATAAAGTGCGCTAGCCATATTACGCCACCGTTAATGTTGCCGAGCCTGATGCGTTGACGGTATAGGAAAAGTCATTGTTAACCAAGTCAAGTGCTGTTGTGCCATCAGTGGTCAGGTCAATGGCTTTGTATAGGTCGCCGCCAGTCGTGAAATGTATCAATGCCGTTCGTGCCGTTGTCGGATTGCCCGCCGCACTTGCTATTGTTGACGGGTCAGCATAATCAAGTGTTATTATCGCGCCTGAACGCGTCCACGTAACACCAGACAACGCCGTATTGCTTGGCACGTTACCACCTGACAATCGCGTAAACCCCGATATATTCGGGTTGTTGACTGTCGCGTCGACCGTTGCATAGGTGTCGGCAACGAATGACAGTGATAAGCCTGCCGATGATAGATTGTAACTTCCTTCGCCTAGTTTCTTGGCAAAGTCTTGAAATATTTTTGAATCGCCACGTGCCATTATTTCCGCGCCCCTTTGAATGATTGACGTTTAAATGTGCCGCTAAAATTCGGCCTTTGTTTGATTGTACCGTTAAATTTCTGTTTGTCCAAAATACCAGCGAAAGATTGGCTTTTAATGATCCCAGTGAAGTTGACTACCGCATCGCGCACGCCAACCGTGATAAACGGGTTTAGTCTTAATAGCTCAATGCTGGCTAGTGACTCCTCAACAACTATTGTGCCGAATGTCTGTATTGTCGGGTTTTGAGGTGTAAGCGCTATCTGGTTAACCTGCTCAACGATTGTTATCTCGTTCGGTGATGACACTGTGACCGTCGGGTTTAAGCTGGTAAGCGTTGCTGGTTGCGTTGACTCGACCACCGACACAGACGTTACAACTAAAGGATTGGTCGTTGCCAGGTTGATAGCCTGTGTTGACTCGGTTAGCTTTTCTGTGACTGTGGTAATAGGGTTTAGGTTTTGCAGGTTTAGCGAGGCTAACGACTCACTAACCGTAATTTCTCCCGTCAGAGTGATTGCGGGGTTAAAGCTTTGCAGATTGACAGGTGCTAGCGATTCTTCAACGGTTATTGTTGGGGTTGAGCCGCCTGTATCTTCCGGTGTTCCTGTTGACCAAAACGTTGCTGGTGATGATTGGTTGGCGTATAAGCTGAAAACGTAGGCATCGTCGACAAAACCTGATTCGTTGTTAGCAATCCAAATTTCAGCCGCGCTTCCGCTCCAAGGACTTACGCTTCCTGAAGAAACTACTTCTCGGCCTATAGAATATGGGATTCCTGAATTGGACAGGGTGTTTATAGTGGTCCCTGTAGTGCTAGCGGCATACTTAGTTCCATTGACGTAAGTGTCGCTTGATACAGAAAGGCTTGAATCTTTAAGGTTAAACCCTACCATTTGCCACGAATTTAGCGAAAACGCAGAGCCGGAACCAAAAACCCTGCCAGAGTTCACCCTTAACTGGACATTTCCAGAACCATCTACGGATAGCGCAAATCTAGAGCCTGCGCCCTTATCCGTTGTCCCGCCAGATGTGTTGAATACTTGTTCACCGCCTGCTGTTTTGTACAGCCATGCGTGAACATACCTTTTTACCCCTCCCTCTATGGGAGCAAGCTGATTTAGTGCAGACCAGTTATTTCCCGACGCGGTATTAAATCCGACTCCTGTTGGTGGCGAGTTATCGTACGTGGGAGTTCCGTTGCATGATAGGTCAAAATTTGAGTCACCAGTCGAGTTTACTCCTGAATTGCCATGATGCACTGTGGCCCAGTCCTGCCAAACTTCATTTCTACCAAAAGGCGCGTTAACTGCTGGTTGTGATTCCGTGCTTGCTGTGTCGTAAAATAGCCAAAAAGAATCCAGCGCGGCAAATGTGGGAAATCTAACCCATAGCTGTGCCGTTTGCCCTACGGTGTCAAAACTGACAACTTCAAGGGGTAGTTGGTTCGTGCCATCACTGTTAAGTGCAACACGCAAATCACCCCCACCATTTTGGGCGCGGGTCCATATTTCTGCGGGTAGGTTGGATTCTGTTACTAGTGCAACATAGCCCGTTAATGATGGACTTGTTGCCGCCTCGGTTATTTCAACGCGGCGAGTCCATCCAGTAGGAAAAGCCATTTTTAGCCCTTGACTAAATCAATACTCATCGAGCTAATGTCAAGGCCGTTAGTGGATAATACTGTGTCTACGTCGGCTGGAGTATCTCGCACCTGCTCATAAGCATCAACAAATACTTGCACATCACGAAAGGCCGCTATCAATGCAGCGGTATCGCCTTGTGTTGCTGTTACGTATGTCGGTATATCTGTGATTGCGTCAGGGTTTTTAACCACGTAAGCAAGTTGTTTCAATGCTGTTGGGCAATGAACTGCCAGCGTTTGCACCGCTTGGCTTATTGCACGCATTGTATCGCGGTTCTGTTTAACGAAATTTGTCATTCTAACGCTATTTAACTCACTCATTGCCAGCCCTCAAAATTAATAGTTGCTTTCTTGCCCGTCTGCGCTGATTGCACAGCGTGGCGTCTCATCATGTAAGCATAGCGAATGGCGCTCAACAAATCATCATTAATCTTGACAATCTTGCCGTTATCGTCGCGGTGGTACTGGATGAATTCGTCGAATACTTCACCAAGATTATCAAACACCTTGAACTTTCCAAGCTCTATGCGGTTGTAAAGTTCAATCAAACCATGCTCAACACTGGTCGCGCCTGCCTTGACTGTTTGCGGCCACGTGGCGTGTTCGTGCAGCATGTTCCAGCCAGCGTCAGCGTAGTATTGCTTTTGCTGGTTTCCGGTTCCTTTCTCGGTCTGAAACCCGTCATGCGGCCACGCGGACGGTATGCCCCTAGCCCATGCTTTGACCTGCTCCCACGCTTGGTATGGCTGCGTCTTGCTTTTCTTCCATGCGCGTGCAACGTAAATAACATCTTCGTCCTTATCCCACCAAATCTGTACGTGCGCCTGTGGATGGTCCCATCCGAAGTCCATACCGTTAATAACATACCAATGCGCCGGACGCTCAAATGCCTTGACGCTGCAAAGGCTCTTAACATCAAGGTCAAATATCAAGCCGCTACCAAGAAGGGGCAAGCCCTTTGTCCTCATGTCGCGTTGCCAAGCGGGGAATTGTGACAATAGCGCTTCTTTCATCTTATCAGTTAGGTGCGACGCATCGTCCCATGTTGCACGTTGCAGGTACATACTAGGACTTGGCGCGTCCATAAACTGAACCACAAGCTCTGTGCGCCCGTTTTCTGGCGTAAAGGTTAATATTCCTCTGCCACCGTTGCCCCTGTCGCCTGTGGCCGTCCTGGTTAGCACCTGCGGATATATAAACCTGTCTTTTGGCTCTTCGTCGATGTGATACCAGTCTATCGAATCGCCCATTATTGCATGTTGACCTTGCGAGTATGACCAGAACTGACAGCGAGAAGTGCCGCCGGATTTGTGCTTGACCTTAACTTCTCGGACGCATCGAGGCGTACCCATCATCGGTATCGCGTCGATGATGCGTTCTTTCGGAATAAGGCCGCCGGAAAGCTCACCGCTTGAGTAATCGCCGAAAATTGGCATTTGTAGAATGTCGCGAACTTTGTCGCCTGAATAACCTAACACCCAGATTAGCGGCGCATGCTCGAACCTGTGGCCCTGCCAGTCTTCAGGATAATCGCCCGTCAGGTGTACGGCGTCAATAAAGCAGCCTGTGTACGATTTCCCAATACGGTTAGCAGCCATCAAGCAGCATGAAATTTTGTCGTGAGTCTCGTCAATGAAGCGCTTTTGCCAGTCGTAAAGCGACCGCCAAATGTAGGAGATTTTGTTTAGCCGCCTATGCTCTTTCTTTGCTGCTACCAACTCAAGGATTTGTTTCTTTTTATTCAATGTCATCGGGGTTTATGCCGAGTTCGCGGAGTTTGTTGTCTATTTCGTTAACATCGAAATTAATATTCGTGTCAACTTTTAACTCTTGTTTTTCCCGCCAGTCGTCCGGAGCCATGTTTTTCAAGCCAAAAATACAAAGCGTGGCGTTCCCGTCGCCGCTAACGGCGTTGTGTCTCGCTACCGACTCCCACCATGCTGCGCAGGATGCCTTTGCTATTTTTACGGCGTCTGAAAATTCTGGATTTTTTGACATCCATTCATTAATGGTTGAACGAGCGCAGTGGATGCGCGCCGCGAAAGAGGATAGGCTTGCGCCTTCGCTCATGTGCTCTATAACCATATCGCAGTATTCTGGCTTATATGTAGTTGGCCTGCCAGCCCCCATAACTAGACCCTCTCATTGAGTAATTAACCCGCGTAATGCGTAAGCTAATTCTAAGCCAAAAAAAAGCCCCGCACAAGACGAGGCAAAGGGAACATCTATTAAGGTTTCGAAATGAAAGTAATAACACTCACACTTGAGCCTTAACAGTAGCGCTTTAAATCTCACAGGTCAAGGTTATCCCTACCTTGCTCAACAAAGTACCCGCAATCATGACACTCACAAGACAGTGAGACCCTGGTCCTAGTCACCTCAAAGCTATCGCTGCCACAATCTGGGCAGGTGTGTTCGGGTGCTTCGTATAGGTTTAAGTGGTAGTTGTAATCTGTTGTGCAAATCATGCTGAAACCTTACTTATAGTTGTTAATACCTTTTTACTATATCATGTTAAACATACTTATCAACGCTTATTTTAACTTACTATCAATAATACTTACTTTTTACCCTATTTAGGGTGGTTATAGGGTGGTCACTGCCCTACGCTACAGCCCACGCCCCACAAGGGATACAGATAAATAATAATAATAATAGGGTAATGTACGTTATTTATTTATATATAGTAAATGTTAGGTATATTGTCGGCTACAGATTTACATATATACACACGGGAACGACGACTGCCCTATAAATAGGGGTAAAACAGACCTAGCCCATATAGGACGTAGCTTACAGCGTAGGGTGGCGCTACCCTATAATTGCCCTATTTGGGGTGGTTTTGCCCTATAGTTAAAATAAGTGTTTATTTTTTCTTTTAACCATGTAATGATTGCCTAGACGTTTAACATTTAATTTATTTAAAAGGTGCTTACATGAAATCATACGAACAAATCAAGAAAGAAACTAACGACGCATTGACAGAGTTGGTGATGTTTGCTGGTAGCAAGTCGCGATTGGCTAGGGCGCTAAATGTTTCACCCCAAGTTGTGCAGGGCTGGCAGAACCGCGGTCGAATTAGTGCAACAATGGCGATACAGGCTGAGATTGTCACCGCTGGCGCATTTACCAAAGAGTATTTGAGGCCGGACGTGCAACAGTGGATTGGCGAAACTGTGGAGTAATGACCATGTTTGACGGTTCGCCAAATGTGGACGCAATAGAACAGTACAGTAGCGACAACAGATGCCACCCGTACGTATCGGCTGCGAGGCTGAAAAGCCCGTTAGTCACAAACATAAGCCTATGGCCCGACCCGAAGGAGATGGAGTCAAGTTTTGATATTAACATTGATATTGCGGTGAGTGAGCGCGGTGACATTGCCACTGAATTGTCGCGGATGATTGCTAGTTATATGCAATTCCCTGCAAATACGGTGTTTATGCATTGCTTGGGTTGCATTAGCGCTGCTATGAAAAACTTTAAGCTTTCCTATGGCTACATAAACGACCTATATGCAAATCTGTACATAGTGACAGCGCAGCCACCATCAACGGGTAAAAGCGCGGTTAATGACATTCTGTTTAACCCCGTACAAAAAGCCTACTCGGAATACAACGCTGCAAACGCGTCATTACGAAATCAGCTAGTCAAGCAAATTACCATGCTCGAAAAAGACATCGACAAGGAAAGCGACTCGCGCATGCTGGATGAGTATTTTGATGAGCTAGAAAAGAAAAAGCGACAATTAAGGGACGTTGCGTTGATTAAGCCGTCAATCACTAATACCACGATTGAGGCGCTTGAAGCCGAGGCGGGTAGGCAAGCGGGTTTTTTCAATCTTGTGAGTGATGAAGCTGAAACAATTAATGTTGTGCTGGGCGCTGTTTATAGCGAAGGCAAAGCGAAGTCGAATAGCGAAATCATACTTAAGGCTTGGGATAACGGTTACGTGTCAAGCTCTCGTATAGGTCGAGACGGTATAGACAGCCATGTTCGCGGTACAATTTGCGTGCTAGCGCAGTCTGATAGCGTTGATACGATATTAAGCGCGGGCGCTTCTGGTAGAGGTGTGGCGGAGCGGTTTTTTCTGCTAAATGAACCAAGCATGCTAGGCAAACGGGACAGATTAAACCGAGGCAAGTTCGACAAAAATTTGCACGATATGTATTCGAATTTGATTCGAAACATTATCAATAGCGGACCCGTTGAATTGACGTTCACGCCAAAGGCAGAAGAGTGGTTTAGCATGTATGAGCAAACGCTTGAAGAATCAATGGGGGAAATGGGTGAGAATTCTCACAACCTGCTGACCGGGTTTGTGGGAAAGTCCGCAAAGCAATGTCGCAAGTTGGCCGCCGTTCTTCACGTTGCGCAGAATTGGCAAGATGGTGAAAAGCGGATAACAACAATTGACGATGACTTTGCGCAGTGGGCGACAGGTATATTCAGCGAGCTAACAAAGACGTACAAGTTCGCTAGCGACTCACTAGGGCATGTTGGCGAAAGGTCGGAGGCGTTAAAGGTCATTGATTGCCTGCAAAATTACGCCGCCAAAGGAAAGCTTAAAATCGCTATACCTGCCCTGGTAAATAACATTAAAGGCGTGAAGCCATTCAAGGGGAATAGAAACATAACCAGAAAAATAAAAGAGACGGTAATGCCAAAGCTTGAATCATTGCATTATTGCGTGGTTGAGGGCGGTACAATACACATTAATCCGAAGTTAAAATAGGGTAAAGAATGAAAGATATAGACATAGAGCGCTTAAAAAAACAGGTCAATATAGTTGACGTTATAGGCGGTTTTATTCCGCTAAAAAAGCAAGGCAAAGACTACTGGGCTTGCTGCCCTTTCCACGGCGAAAAAACGCCTAGCTTCTCAGTTAGCGAAGAAAAGCAGATGTATTATTGTTTTGGCTGCGGCGCTACGGGTGACGTTGTTAAGTTTCTGATGGAGTATAACGGTTGGGATTTTAGGCAAGCCGCCAAACATCTAGGCGCAGACATTGACAGTAAACCGCTGGCAGTTATTAAAAAGAATGAGCAGCGCCAAACGCACAGATACCGGCTGCCACCTGACCATAAGGATCTAAACGCCGATAAACTAGATAAAATCCTAGACGGTGCAATGGGCGTGTTAACAATAACTACGCCTGATGGTGAGTTAGTGAATGTTTATGATTTGCATGACCGAGAATTTGCCGCTGGTGGCCCTAGCTACAATGGCGGCCACTGGATAATCAAAAATGACAAGCGTGAGGCGCTTGTAGTTAACGATTACACGTTAGGACATAGGATAGCATCAATTTACCCTTTAAACGTCGTGGTGTGCTTTACAGGCGCAGTAATGAAATATTTGTGTCTGTGGAATAAAGGCGATTGGAAGTTAAAACCTGTACTGACCAATGAATGTGATGATTTTTTGTCTTACGAAATGCCGTGGTTGTTTTGGGATGGTGAGCGGTTGGAGAAAAGAGGGGTTGAGCTATGAACATACAACTACGCCACGAATACCAACAGCCTGCGCACGATGAAACTATAATACACTGCCAGCAATCAATTAACCCTGCCATACACGACCAGTCGGTCGGTGCTGGTAAGACAATACAAATAGCTTTTTTTGCCAAGCACGTAGCCGATAAGGGTGGGCGCGTGCTGGTTCTTGCGCGTCAAGGTGAATTAATCGAGCAGAACAGCGACGACTACAAAATGATAGGCGGTAAATGCTCGATATACAGCGCTAGTCTCGGAATGCGCTCAACGTACTACCCTGTGATATTTGGCACTGAAGGCACAATAGGCCGAGAACTGGAAGGAGATTTTAAAACCCTAGCGTTTAACGCAATTTTGATTGATGAATGTCACCACGTAGATTGGCAAGACGCACTGCTTGATGAACCAGAAACGCAGTACGGCAAAATCATCAAGCATTTTAAGACGCTAAACCCAAAGACACGCATTGTAGGTTATACGGGCTCACCTTATCGCGGTGTAACTGACATTATAGGCAAGTTCTGGACAAAAAAGCTGTCAGAGGTTGGAACATACCAGCTTATAAACTTGGGTTATTTAGTGCCGCCTGTGTTTGGTTTTGGTGATGACCAGCATAGTTATGATTTATCTGAGTGGAAGCCCAAAGGCGGCGAAGGTGCGCAAGAGTTCACGCAGAAAGAACTGCAAGCAATGGGGCGTAAAATCACCAAGGATCAAACCAAAACGCAAATCATAATGGAAGAGGTAATCGCAAGAACGCAAGACAGAAACGGCGTGCTAATAACCTGCGCCAGCAAGAATCACTGCGAACAAGTTGCAGACTGCCTGCCGCATGGCAGTTGGGGAATAATCACCGACTCTACCAGCACCAAAAAGCGCAGGGAGTTACTAAGCAAGGCGAAAAAAGGCGAGTTGAAATATATGCTGCAAATTGGCTGCTTAACAACGGGTGTAAACGTACCGTTATGGGATACCTGCGTGATATTGCGCAAAATTGGCAGTTTAACTTTGCTGATCCAGTTGATAGGTCGCGTGCTTCGAACGCTTAAACAACACCAAATTGATGACGGCTTTGCAAAAAATGACGCACTAGTGTTGGACTACACCGATACCATGGAGAGCATGGGTGACATTTACGACGACCCGATACTGAAAAAAGCCTTAGCAACAAAAGCAACACAAGAGGGTGAGCATGTTTCATGCCCTAAATGCGGAACGCAAAATTCCATGTATGCCGTCCGGTGTATTGGTCACGACGATAACGAGCCAGATGGCCGCTGTGGGTTTTATTTCAAATACACCGAATGCGGAGTATGTGAAACCCATAACGCACCCACTGCGAGAAATTGTCGAAGCTGTGAGGCGGTATTGATAGACCCAAACAAGGCGTTAATCAACAAAGCCTACACAGACGCGGATTATAAGCCAGTAGTGAATATGATGTTCAGCACCACTCAAACCCAAAAACTGTGCGTAGTCTACCAGCTTGCTACCACGTACCACGATAAAGGCATTGAAAAACCGGAAGTGGCAAAAGAATATTTTGCTGTTGACAGCAAAGAGCAGCACGAGAAAGCGCGTTGGTCTAACTTCATACGCCAACACATACAGGGTTACAAATTTCAACAATCAATGCTCAAAAACAAACAGCTTGGACTGGTCATAAAAAATAAATCAATGTTTGATTCGCCTGTCGAAATAACCCACCGAAAAAACGACAAGGGCTTTAGCATTATCAACAGAAAGCGGTTTAGGTCGGGTCGTGAGGCGTTTGCAAAATAGTTTAACAATAAATTTGAATTAATGATTAATGCTCGCTATTATGAACAGGCAATTTACACTATTAAGGTTTAAAAATGGAAATAAAAAAAAGATACACAGGCGAGGTTACATACGCTGACGACTCAAAGACAATGTATGCATGTGTTGTCAATGCAGACCTTGAGGGTGCAAGTCTTGAAGGGGCAGACCTTCGAGGCGCAGACCTTAGATGGGCATGTCTTGGCTGGGTAAACCTAGAAGATGCAGGCCTAGAAGATGCAAACCTAGGGGGCGCAGACTTAAGAGGTGCAAACTTAAGATGCGCAAACCTAGAAAATGCAAACCTAAAAGGCGCAGACCTAGAAGATGCAAACCTAAGAGGCGCAACCCTCGCAGGCGCATACCTAGTAGGTGCAAACCTAAAAGGCGCAGACCTCAGAGGCGCAAACCTCAGAGGCGCAGACCTCAGAGGCGCAAACCTAAAAGGCGCAAAAAGCATATTGCAGTGGCAGTCACCCCAAGGCTTAAAGCGAATCTGTTACAGCGTAAAACATGATGATTGTGTAATGCATAAGCTAGGCTGCCACTGGGGTGACACCGATTCAACAGTTAAGGCTATACGCAAAAAGTACGGAGACAACTCACTGTATGAGCGCTATGTGTGGCTTGCTGTCCAGTCATTGGCACGGGAGGGTGAGTAAATGAAACGGTTATTTATAAACGACACCGAATATCGCAAACTTGACGCGGTTGCAAATTCAACATTGCTACTTATGCAACATAACCCTAGTGACGTTGAATGGCTAAAACATGCGCCGACAGACGTAACTAAGGCCGCCGCCGCTGATTTCGGCAAGGCGCTACACGCGGCAATACTTGAGCCTGAGAAGTTTGATGACGCCGTATATATTTCAAGTGTTGCAGGTAGAACGACAAAAACATTTAGCAAAGACATTGAAGAAAACCCCGATAAAATCGTATTAACTGAGTCGGAGGCGCAACAAATTCGAATAATGCAAGCGTCAGGAATGGCACACCCGGCATTTGCCGCATGCCTTAATGCTGAGTCATTCAAAGAGTCTTCAATCATTGTTCACGACAAGGAGCGCGGTATTGATTTAAAAATAAGGCCGGATATTGACGCGGTAGAAAGCAAAGGATTTATTGCAAACCTAAAGACAACAGCAAGCCTTGACGACTGGAGAAATGACAGAGGGTGGATCAACCCAATTGTAAAATTCAATTATTGGCACGACGCATGTTACAGTTTGTACGTTGCAGGACTGTTTTATGGTAGGCCGGTTGACATATTCAAATGGGCGGTTTTGCAAAAGTCAGCATCACTAGGGCGCTATCCTGTAAGTTGCTTCACAATCACAAAGCAACGCCTGATTGATGAGGGTTTTTACGACCAAATGCTCAGGAATCTTGACGAGTACGCAAGGCGCTACCATAGCAACGACTGGTGCCAGGATGAGGACTTACCCATGTTTGGCGATTCAATGGAAATAGTAGAGGTTTCAGAATGAACATAAACGACTTGAGCGACACCATTAAAGCAAAATCTGACCAGTTAAATGCTGATGACTTGGTTGGCATGGAAAAGACAATCACAGTTACGGGCGTTTCGCGCGGTAACGCTGAAAACCCCGTCGTAGTTCACTATGAGGGCGATGACGGCCGCCCATTCAAGCCATGCAAGACAGTTAGACGCATATTGATAGCGGCATGGTCAGAGAATGGCAACAACTGGATTGGCAAACAGGCCAAACTTTACTGTGACCCGTCAGTGAGATACGGAGGTAAAGAGGTTGGCGGCATAAGAATCAATGCGCTATCTGACATTGAAAAGCCGTTACAGGTGAAGCTTTCTGTTAGCCGAGGAAAAAAACAGGATTACCGAATAGACATATTGCAGCCAGTTCAAAAAAAAGCATGGCCTGATGATGCGTTCAACGGTCAATTTTCTAAAATGTCAGATGCGGTAACTAGCGGAAACATGACAGCCGAGCAAATGATTACCAAGTTCGAGACAAAAGGCGCTTTGTCGGAGTTGCAGCGCCAGCAAATAAGAGACCTGGCGAAACAATCTGAGGCTAGCGACAACTTGACCGATGACTTAATGGGAGATTGATTGTGAACCTAAAGAAGCTATCTGAAAAAGTGCGCATATACGGCGACACAGACTACAGAGGCAAGTGCAAGCATGAGGATTTCGAGGTTGCTAGCTTTATGGCTTGGGTTCGCTATAACCACCCGCAATATGCGCTACTGATTACCCACATAAAGAACGAGGGGAAGCGCTCCTGGGGGCAGGCTAGGCGCGACAAAGGTATCGGCATGGTAAAGGGCTATGCGGATATTATTTGCATTGGTTCGCCGTGCCTAGTCCTTGAGATGAAGCGCAAGGACCACACACTCAGCAATCTTGGAAGCGAGCAAGCTTTACACTTAAACAGCGCCTCGGTTGCGGGCGCTTATACCTGCGTATGCCTTGGCGAAGAGCCAGCAAAGGAAGCGTTTCAGGACTGGCTTTTGCTGCAAAATAATTAAATAAGTATTTACCATGGCGTTTATTGTGCGTTATTATGAACGCCCATTAACAAATAAGGTTTATACATGAAACTAAAAATTACACTTTCAGAAAAATACATGGATTTGAAAAAAACCATTACTCAAAAAGAGTACGATTCGCTTATCTCAATGCTAAACAGTGGGCGCAAAATAGAAAGGCCAGACGGCCAAAGTTGCAGCATTGAGGATTTTGTTAAGTTTGAGATGCAACACTGTTGCGAGGACGACTTAGTTGGCTATCTTTCCGGCAAAGATGAATGCATGAGTCATGTAAGGGCCGCGATGAATCATTACTTTCATGAGTTTGTTTCAATGGCGCTTGGTGACTATGAAATCACCCTAGAAAAAGGGAGGATTTCAGAATGAGCGACCTACCCCTATTTGAATCAACCAAAGACGAGCATATAGCCCAACTCCAAGCCGAGCTTGAGCGGGTGAAGAAAGAGCGTGATTCAGCGATAAAGTTTCGGACTGAATACAATTATTTTGTCGCCGCTGTTCTCAGAGATATTTCAGATTTTGATGTAACACCAATTGAACAATACAAGCAATGGCGCAGAAAGCTTTTAGATAACGGTCTTGATAGGCTGCTAGAGCCTGAGCAGGGTTTGCAGGATGTGGATTGGAATAATATGCCTTCCGATGCTTTTTACGTAGTGCAGCATCTAGAAAGAAAATCTGTATTTACGACTTCAAAAGACTTCAAAGGTTATGACGCCAATGTTTTTAAGGTGCTAGCAACACGCCCCAAACCCAAAAAGCCGCCGTTGTCTGAGATTACAGGGCAGGAGTTAGTAGCGGAGTTGCTCGCGACTGCTGAATGTGATGCAAGTAGGGATGACTTACAAGGTCATATTGAAAGATTCTTAAAGGGGCGTGGCAATGAGTGAGTTAAAACCATGCCCCTGTTGCGGGTCAACCTATGTGGGCGGCGCTGGCGGAATAGTTTATTGCTATGCGTGCGACTTGAAAGTGCAGCGCCCAACAACTGAGGGGGCGGTTAAACGCTGGAACAACCGACAACACGAAAACAAGATTAAGGCTGAGGCTGTTAGGGAGTTTGGTCGAGCAATGAAGAAGCATACAGGCAACGTTGACTATGATGCTTATGCTCGCATACACGCCGACAAATTGGAGGCCGAGCATGAGTGAACCTAAATTTACAAAGGGTGAGTGGAGATTAAATTTCACTGGCCCTCACTGGAATAACCCTGAACTAATGAATATAGAAATATGCTTCAACGATTCTGGGGAATGTATTTGCGATACGGTTTATGAAGTAGCAGATGCCCACCTCATAAAAACAGCACCTAAGATGTATGCAATGCTTGAATCAATCGCGGAAGAATGGGAAAGAAATGGATCTGAAAACAACCCGATACTACCGCTACTAGCCGAAGCTCGCGGAGAAAAATAAATGAACACAAGAAAGATTATAAGAAAATGCGCAATCGAAGCAGGTAGCGCCAGAAAGCTTGCAGCTAAAACGGGTTACGGTGTAACCTCTATTGGTTACTGGATAAGAGGCATGCAAGAACCGAGATTCTCTGCTGTAGCAAATTGCTTGAATGCCGTAGGACTGGACTTAAAGGTGGTCGAAAAAGATGAGTGCAAATCATAAAACCAAAATTTTAATCATGGCGCTATCTGTAGCCATGCTATCAGGCTGCTCTACACTGGCCCGTATAGTTGACTATGGCGCGGCTGCTAATAGCGAGGCTGTAGAAGCTTCTGTCTTCACGCTTTGCGAGGGAGCCAGTGTTGGGTCTATACGTAGACAGTTTACAACGGCAGAAGAGGTTGAAACATGGAAAAGGCTGTGTAATTCAAAGACGGAGTTTTCGCCGCAGTAGTTAATCCCAAAACAACCAACCACCAGCACGCACCGCACTCCACATGGTGCGTGCTGTTACACCATCAACAAGCG
>SPKZ01016309.1_pt1 | contig 33477 bp, 28 predicted proteins | sample 2456571 | NCBI WGS metagenome assembly SPKZ01 (sample SAMN11192286, study PRJNA482655) | marine metagenome | biome: ENVO:00000447; feature: ENVO:00000244|ENVO:00000211|ENVO:00000569|ENVO:00002023; material: ENVO:00002151; isolation source: ocean water from marine abyssalpelagic zone ...
AGAAGGGGGAGCCCGAGGCCGCGCTGCAGCGCGCGTGTGTAGACGCGCCCTTGTGCCGCGTAGATCTCGGCCCGCGCAGGGACTTCTTGCGCTTCGGCTCGGTCGGTCTTGAAGTCCGCTACGACCCATGCATTCGTCTCGGGGTCGCGGTAGACCAGGTCGATTGCGCCGGCCACGAAGCCCACGGCGCCGAATTCGTCGGGATCAGGCGCGAGCTGGAGCGGAAGTTCACGCGCGATGACGCGTTCTCGGAGACCGCAGAGTTTCTTGAGCAGCGAGCCGTGTTCGAGTGACCGGAGGATATCCTGCGCGTCCGCGACGGCGGTCTCGAGTTCGGCGCCACCGAACTCGCGGCCGAGTTCCATGCGAACGGTTTGGCGCGCATGCTCGAGTTGCGGTCCCGGGTCCGCAAAGAGATCGAGTTCTTCGAGTACGCGGTGGATCGCGGTTCCGACCGCAAGCGCTGCCGGGCGGCCGAAACCGGCACCGCTCGCGGGGTCGAGCGCGCCCTGCCGTAGCTCGTGATGCGACTCGTCCGAGGCGGCGGCGCGAAACGGACGCGCCGCCTGCTTGCGGGCGGCGGTCCGATCCCGCTCGATGCGATCTGCGTCGCGTCGGATCTCGTCCGGAGTCGCCAGCCAAGCGGCGCGCTCGTCCGTCGGCCCGGCCGCATTCCGGGCGCCGGCCAGCAGTTCTGGAAAGACCCACTGCGCGTTGGACGCGTCGAAGCGGTCGCCCTCCAGCTCTGCGGCTCGTTCTTCCAGATCGGGCGGCCCGGGTTCGCGTAGCTTGAGTAGGTCCACGTGGCTCAACGCGTCCTCGGGAGGGCGAGCCGGCCGTACCGGCCACGCCCCGGAGAGTACGAGCCGGCGCTTTGCGCGTGTCATCCCCACGTACAGGGACCGGACTCTTTCTGCAGCTTCGACCTCCTCGCGCCGGGCCTCCAGCCGGACCAGTCCCAGAGTCGGGGCACCCAGGATCCGGTACTCGAAGGAATCTCCGAGGTGCCCGGACACGAATTCGGGTTGCTTCGAGGGCTTCTGCTTGTGAAGCTGCATCAGATAGACGTGTTCGAACTCCAAGCCCTTGGACTGGTGAATGGTGCAGATCTTGACTGCTTCCAGGGCGGTCTCTCTGGGACGCGCTTCTTCCTCTGGCGACGCTTCGGCAACGCGCCGCCGCAGCCGGCGAAGCAGTGTGTGCGGGTCCCCGCCTGCGGTCGTGAGATCGTCGACGAGGCGATCGAAGAACCGTTCCAGGTTGGCCAGCCGGTAGGGGCCCAGGTAGCGTGCGGCCTCCGTCGCTTCCATCAAGAAGTGGCGGCGGAGGAGCTCGACGAAGCGGTCTGCGGGCTCGGCCTCGAAGGCCGCGCGCAGCGCGCGGACCGAGCGAAGCGCCGAGATCAGGTTCTGTTCCCATCCGGCGAGCTCGGCGAGGCCCGGCACTTCCAGCTCCGGGAGCCGGGCTGCGACCTCGCGCACGAGGGCGACGAGCTGATCGAGCTCCTCTGAACCGTCCAGTTCGGTCACCTGCCTCGGGAAGTCGCGGGTCCAGAGCGGTATGAGCGCCGCGTCGGGGACGCCGACGAAGGCGGATCGCAGTACGGTCAGAAGCGCGAGATGATCATTGGGGTCGAGGATCGTGCGAAGCAGGGCGCTGCATTCGATGATCTCGCGGCGTTGGTAGTAGCTGCGGTCTCCGTCGATCTGATAGGGGACGTCGAGGTCGCGCAACTCTTCCAGGTAGGATTCGACGTCGGTGCGCGTGCGGAAGAGCACGCCGATATCGCTCCAGCGGACGCCGTGCCGATCGTGGAGTTCCCGCAGGTCTCGCGCGAGTGCCCTGGATTCGATCTCTCTTGCCCTGGCTGCCAGGGTCTTCGGTTGCGGCACTCGCGTTTCGGAATCGAAGTCCCACGAGATCCAGTATTCGGCAGCGGCACGGCCGCCCTCCGTAAACGGCTCCGGCGGGTTCGGGCGCGGAATCAAGGATTCGAAACGCGGCTGAAGCCCGGTCTCTTCTCTCATGCAGGGCTTGATGACGGCATCGACCTCCTCGAGGATCGCGCCGGCCGAGCGGTAGTTTCGCGAGAGCAGGTGAATCCGGCCCCCCTCGCGCTTGATCTCCGACAGGAACTCCGAGTAGGAGCGCAGGTCTGCGCTGCGCCACCCGTAGATTGACTGCTTGGGGTCGCCGACGACGAAGAGCCCGGGGCGGCTGTCGGGCGGTCCTGAAAGTGCCAGGGCCTTCACGATGCTGCACTGGGTGGGATCCGTGTCCTGGAACTCGTCGACGAGGAGTTGATCGATGCCGCGGCGGATCTCGGCGGCGAGCGCCGGATGGCGCTCGAGCAGCGCCAGCGCGGAGTCGAGCAGCATCGGATAGGTCGCGATCCCGCGCGTGCGCAGTGCTGCCTCCACGCGCTCGAGTAACCCGCGCAGGACCGCACGCGCGGCCTCGAGGCGTCGAGGGCGGAGTGCCCGGCCGAGGTTGATCTCCGGAACCAGCCGCTTCGCCGCGGCGAAGATCGTGTCCTCGTGGTCCCCGAACGCGGCGCGCTCCGTGGGCCCTGCCTTGTTCCGGGCCCAGTCCCGCAGCCGCCCGCGCACTGAATCGGTCGTGATCTCCCTGAAGCGCTCCGCGAAGGCCTCGAACTCGGCAGTCGAGCAGCCTTCGGCCGACGCGACCAGATCGGAAAGCTGCGAGACTGCGGACGCGACCGCCCGGGCGGTTTGCGTGCTGTCGAGCGCGTGCGCGAGTGCCTGCAGGGGCTCGAGCGCTGCGCCCAGGCTCTCCTGAAACTCCCGGATCCGCGCGGCCGAAAGCGGGTCCTTGGCCAGGGCCGCCGCCGGGACGCCAGCCGCGACCAGTTCTTCGAGTGCGGCCGCGATCTGGGGCGGGCCGATCTGCTCCCGGGCGAGGGTTAGGTAGTCGGGTTCGGGTGGATCGCCGTAGGCGTCTCGCAGGGCCGACTCGACGACCTCCCGCGCGATCTCCTCGCGGTGCGTGCCGTCCGCGTCTACTTCGAAGCTGGGATGGACGCCCGCCTCGAGCGGGTGCGCGACCAGGAGCCGGCGGCAGAAGGCGTGGATTGTCTGGACCACCAGCCGGTCGAGCGCGCCGAGCAGGGCGCGCGCACGGCGTTTCCGGAGATCCAGGTCGGCGGGCAGCCGCTCCTCGTCTACGCCTCTGGGTAGGTTCCCGGCTGCGATCTCGTGCAGCATCGAGCCGACACGGGCCTCCATCTCGGCTGCGGCGGCGTCTGTAAAGGTGATGGCGACGACCCGGCGCAGCACGCGGGCCGCGCTCTCAGAGTCGTGCCTGCGATCTGCCGCCTCTTTCCATCCCGGTCCCATGCACCAGACGACGATGCGGGCGACCAGCGTGGTGGTCTTGCCGGTTCCGGCGCCCGCCTCGACCACCAGCGGTCGCGAGAATTCCGCCTGCGCCGCGCTACGTGCCGCGGCGTCGCGTGCGAGCAACGCTTGCCTTCGGCGGGTCATGTCTGCCCCGCGACCGGAAGCTGCCAGAGGTCGCGCAGGAGCCGTTCGGGTTCCGTGCTCGAGGTGGCGTTCTGCTGAAGCGCGGCCCAGCGTTCGAAGCGCGCGCGGGCGCTCGAGTCGTTGCGCACGCAGGCCTCGCTTACCTCGCAGGACTCGCAGCGTTTCTGCGCGCGATTGCCCTTCGGTTCCGAGAGTCTCGGCAGGAAGGCCCCGCGATCGAGCGCAGCCAGCAGGGTGGCGATGGCCGAGTCGAAGCGCGCGTTGGCCTCGTCGTCGCCCGCGCTGACCGATACCTGCGCCATTTCGGAGTCGAGCGTCTCCTTCAGGAAGAGGTAGCGTCCCTCGGCCCCGGGAGTTCCGGCTGAACGCGCGTAGGCGACGGTCTGGAGTCTCTGCCCCGAGCCGATCTGGTTGAGCAGGTGCTTGCGTCGGACGCTCTCGGTCTTGCGATCCGAGACCGGCGCTCCGGTCTTGTAGTCGGTGAGTACGGGCGTTCCATTCCGCCGGTCGACGCGGTCTGCCTTGAAGTGAAGCTGCCGCACACGCCCCGCGGCATCTCTGATCGGGGCCGTGCCCTGAACCTCGCTTCCGAGCACGAGCAGCCCGTCCGGGGCCGCGGGCCAGTCCAGGGCACCCGCGCGTTGCACCAGCGGCAGCGCAAGCGCCGCAAGCGCGGGAGCGAAGCCCGCGAATGCGATGCCTTCGTCGCGCATCACCGCAAGCGCCGCGTCCGTGATGATTTCGTGCAACGCGGACTCCGTCGGCCACGCCACCGCTTGCGGCGAGCCCCGCATCAGTACCTCGAAGCGGCTCTGCCCACCGCCGGCGCGCGCTTCTTCGAGGGAGCCGCGCGTGAGGCGATCGAGCGCCTCGTGCACGACTGCGCCAATCAGCATTGGCGAAAAGCCGGGCAGGTTCGAGAGGGGATCCGGGCTCGGCGCGATGCGCAGGAATCGCTGCACGAAGGTCCGCCAGGGGCAGGCAGCGAGGCTCTCTAGCGTCGTCACAAACAGCTCCGCGTTGCGCGGATCGGCCGGGTGGCTCACCGGCCCGACCGCGCCAAAGAAGGGCCCGAGCTGCTCGGCCGGGTGGCGCCGGCCGGGGTCGATCTCGTCGAGCACGGCGGTGCGGGCCTTCGCCGCGCGGGCCGCTTCTGCTTCCGGATAGCCCAGCGTGCGGTCGCGCTCCGCGAGCGCCTCTGTGAGCGCGGCCTCGAATCGGCCCCGGGTTCCGTAGAGTCCGGCCAGGATCGCGTGTTCGTGCGCACTCCTGGGCGCTCGCGCGGCGGCGGACCCGGAGGCGGGCGCGAAGGGAGACGAGACGGCGTCTTCCGCGATCGCGAGGTTGGCGAGCCGAAGGCCTTCGATCCAGGGAGACGGGGCGCGAGACCTGCCCTCCGCGTCGAGGGTCTGCCAGGAGAGCGTGACCTGTGGGCTCGCATGCAGCAGCTGCGCGAACAGATAGCGTTCCTCTCTCGTGCCGAGGCCCTTGATCGGAATCGCCGGGAGCCCGGCGCGCCAGTCCTCGCGCACGGAGTCCGGGAGCAGCGGGTCTTCCGTGACCAGCCTCGGAAAGAGATTGCGGTTCATGCCGACCACGAACAGGTGCTCGAAGCAGCGGCCGCGCGCCTCCGTGACGTCGAGGACGGCGATGCCGCCGCCGCGTCCTCCGATCGGAATCGCGGCGACGTCCGCGAGCAGGCGTTCGAGGAGCAGCGCGAACTCCGAGTAGGGCATGCGGAGCTGCTCGGGCGCATCCAATTCGAGCGTCGCGAGCGCCCCGAACACCGCGTCAGCCGAGGGTGTGCCCGGCAGCCACTCGAGCGGACCGCGTAGCAGGTCGCGGAGGCGGCTCAGGTGTGTCCCGAAGTTCGTCTCGGCGGGCCAGGCCTCGCACGCGCCGACGAGATCGGCGGCAGCCGCGGTGGCCTGCTCGAGAAGTTCGCGCGACACGCAGCGGCGCTCGGCACGCGGCCGCGTCTCATCCCGGTCGAGGTCCTCGGAGAGTGAGATGCCGTGCCGGACGGGTAGCGCGAACTTGGCGGACGTGCCCAGCAGTTCCGTGAGCCGGAGCGCCGCGACGTCGCGCAGGCGCGCCGCGCCCAGCGCTTGAAGCGCCAGCCGCAGGTCGGCGCGCTCGCCGCGCGAGAGTTCGAGTTGCCGGGCCTCGAGCCAGCGATCTGCGGGCGCGTCTGCGCGCCGTCTCACGACTTCGAGCAGGGCCTCTATGGCCCGCCGCTCGGGGCCCGGCGGCCCCGAAGCACCGACCCCCGAGAACGGAATGCCCGCGCGATCGAACTGGGTCCGGATTGCGACCGCGTAGGGCTCGAGCGTTCGCGCGACCACGCCGATCCCCTCCGCGCGCTCGCCCGCCTCCAGCAGAGTTCCGACGCGGACCGCGACCTCGCGCAGCTCGGCCTGGATCCCCGGGGCTCCGAAGAGTGCGAGCTCCGCCGTCGGGACCTCGGCCTCGCTGCGTTCGATCGAGGCCGACTGCGCGAGCCGCGCGACGAAGCGTTGAGTGAACTCGGCGCCCGGATCGCTCAGGCTCGGGTCCGCCGGATCCGGAGGCTCGTCGATCAGGAGCTCCGTATTTCTCTTCCGGACCAGGCATTCGATCAACTCGCTCGCGATCCCGGTGGCGTCGGCGAAGCCGTATACGAGGATGCGGCGTGACGGAAGCAAACGCTCGGGATCGCGTTCGAGGGCGCGGCGCGCAGAGCGGATCACATGGGAGGCGCGCCCGATCCCGAGCTTCTCCATCCTCCGGAGACTGCCGACGGCTACGCGCAGAACCGCCTCTGCGCGCTCTCGCGACGGCCGCACCCCGCGCAGCTGCGCCGAGAGGGTTTCGCCATCCGCCGGCTCGAGACCGGCATCGATCAGGTCCGAGACCGCTGCGACCACGACCGAGAATCCGTTGCGAAGCGGAGCCAGCTCGCGCTGCAGCGCGGGCTCGTTGCGCGCGAGTTCGCTCACGATCGCGGGATACAGCAGATCGCCTCCCGCGACCTCGGCGTGGTCGCGATCGAGAATTTCCCGGGCCAGTCCGTACAGAGACTGCAGCTCGAAACCGAGCAGCGTTCCGAAGCGGCGCACGAAGGCCGCGGCCAGGTGTTCGCGCAGCGAACGCGAGGGCACGACGATCCGGACCGGGTGGGCGAGCAGGGACGGCTCCCGCCGCTGCGCTTCGAGTTCGCGTTCGACCTCGGCCGTGAGTCGGGCCTCGGTGTTGCGTACGCCGCGTTCGATACGAATCCGGCCGGTCGTCGTCTCGCCCGTCACAGGCGCCGAGCGCGCCGGCGCACGCGACCCGGGCACGGATTCATGCTCCTGCCGCGCGGGGCTCCGGAAATTTCGATCTCGAAGCTGTGGGTCTCGTCGCTCACGTCCAGGTCCCTTGCTTGTTGGGGACCCGCTCATTCTACCGGGAGCGCGGCGCCTTGACCGGGCGTGCCAGGCCCGCCAATCATGGGCCCGTGCCCGATCCCGAAAGGCCCGAATCCAAGGACCCATCCGCTCGCCCGCTCGATCAGATTGGGACGCTCGCCGTACAGCGCGTGCAGCTGGCTCCAGGCCTTGCACACCTCGAGATCTTCACACTCGAGGGTCTGCTGACGCTGCTCTGGCACGGGGATCCGCACTGGGAGCGTTGCGCGCTGATGGGCGGGGGTGCCATGGGTGGCCTGCTGGGGCCCGCGGAAGGGCTCTACCACGACCTCGGCCTGGCGCTGGCCGAGCGCGAGATCGGCACGATCAGGGTCGACTACCGCAAGCCCAACGACCTGAATGCATGCGTGCTCGACATGGCGGCGGCCGGTGACCTCGCGAGCCGAAACGGTGCCCGCGCATTCGTGGCCGTCGGGCACTCGTTCGGGGGTGCGGTGGCGATCAATCTTGCGGGCGCGCTCAAGCACGCGGTTCGGGGCGTGGTGACGCTCTCGACCCAATCGGCGGGTTGCGAGCGCGCGGCCATGATCGGCGACCGGCCCTTCCTGCTGCTTCACGGCAGCAATGACGAACTGCTTCCGGCCCAGTCCAGCGAAATGGTCCGGGCCCTGGCGGGCTCCGGCGAGTTGGTGGTGCTGGAAGGTGCGGGTCACCTGCTCTCGGAAGCCGGCCCGGAACTTCGGGAGCGCCTCGGGCGCTGGATTCCCGAGGTGCTCGGGGCCTGAAGCCGGGCTAACGAAAGTCATGCGAGCGGGGCAGTTCGTCCCGGGTCGCGTGATCCAGGGACTCCAGGCGGCGGACGCGCACGTGAATGACCCCCTCCTGGTTCTGGAGCGGGCCTTCGACCAGGAGCAGTCCCGCGGTCTGCAGCAGTGCCCGCTGCCGTTCGAAGAGGTCCGGGAGCACGATGCTGTTCGAGGTTCCGGTCTCGTCTTCGAGCGTCATGAACAGAAACCCCTTTGCGGTGGCCGGACGCTGGCGCACGATCACGACGCCCGCGGTGCGGACCCACTGACCGTCGGGCAGGTCCCGAAGCTCGCTCGCCGAGCGGACCCCGCGGCGCCGGAGCTCGGGTCGCAGGTGTGAAACCAGGTGGGGCCCGGTCGTGATGCCGGTGCCCCGGTAATCGGCCAGCGTCTGTTCGAACGGGGTCATCTCTGCAAGCGGAGAGGGCGTTTCCGAGACGGCGCCCGCGAGTAGCCCCTGCTGTACGGACGAGACCTGCCACAGCGCCGCGCGCCGTTCCAGGCCGAGCTTCGCGCAGGCACCGATCTCGGCGAGCCGGGCGAGTTCGTCGCGGTGCAGGTCGGCCCGATGGGCCAGGTCTCCGGTCGAGGCGAAGGGACGGGCTGTCTCGATCCTGCGTCCCGCGGCCTCCCGGAGTCCTTCGGCGTAGCGAAGGCCGAGGCGGACGCCGTTTTGGCCGTCGGTCTGGCGCTCGATGAGGCAGGGCCAGTCGCTCTGCTGCACGCAGATGGGAAGCACCCGGACGCCGTGCCGCTGCGCGTCCTTGACCAGCGTCGCGGGGCTGTAGAAGCCGAGCGGGTAGCAGTTGAGCATGGCCGCGAGAAAACAGGCGTGGTGGTGTGCGCGCAGGTAGGCGGACGCGTAGGCCAACAGCGCGAAGCTCGCGGCGTGGCTCTCCGGAAATCCGTAGAGCGCGAAGGCCGTAACCTGCTTCACGATCTCGCCCCGGGTCGCCCGGTCAATGCCGTGCTCGCGCATCCCGGCCAGGAGCTTCGCCTCGATTGCGCGCATGCGTTCGACCGAGCGCTTGAAGCCCATGGCGCGCCGAAGCTCCTCGGCTTCGCCCCCGCTGAAACCGGCGACGGTCATGGCGATTCGCAGGAGCTGCTCCTGGAAGATCGGGACGCCCAGGGTCCGCTCCAGGATCGGTGCCAGGTCCGGGTGCGCGTAGCTCACAGGCTCGCGACCCGCCCGGCGTTTCAAATAGGGCTGCACCATGTTGCCCACGATCGGGCCGGGCCGAATGATGGCGACCTCGACGACCAGGTCGTAAAAGCAGCGGGGCTGCATGCGAGGCAGGGTGGCCATCTGGGCGCGGCTCTCGACCTGGAATACCCCGACGGTGTCGGCTCGCCGGAGCATCTCGTAGGTTCGGGGATCGTCTGCCGGGAGCTTTGCCAGATCGACCTCGACGCCGTCGTGTTCCCGGATCAGCGGGATCACTTCCTCGAGCACCGCCAGCATGCCGAGTCCGAGCAGGTCGATCTTGATGATGCCCATGTCGGCGCAGTCGTCCTTGTCCCACTGCACGATGGTTCGGTTCGGCATGCGGGCCGGTTCGAGCGGAACCAGTTCGTCGAGACGGCCCTTCGCGATCACCATTCCGCCGGAGTGCTGGGAGAGGTGCCGGGGCAGGTGCTGAACCTCGCGGACCAGGCGGAGCAGGTGTCGGATCACGGGTGCGCGCGGGTCGACCCCACCCCTTTCGATCTGGTGCCGGAGCGCGTCGCGATCGTCGACGTACTCGTGCCGGGAGACCAGTCGGGCCAGGCGGTCGATCTGTACGCCCGCGAGTCCGAGGACCTTGCCCATCTCGCGCACCGCGCTTCGCGGCCGGTAGCTGATCACGTTGGCGGTCATGCCGGCACCGTGGGGCCCGTAGCGCCGGTAGACGTACTGCAGGATCTCCTCGCGTCGATCTCCCGATGGGAGATCGATGTCGATGTCGGGCCACTCGCCGCGCTCCTCTGAAAGGAAGCGTTCGAAGAGCAGTCCGTAGCGGATCGGGTCGATCGCCGTGATGCCGAGCGCGTAGCAGACCAGACTGTTCGCGGCCGAGCCGCGGCCCTGGGCCAGAATCCCGCGCGCCCGGCATTCGCGCACGATGTCCCACACGATCAGGAAGTAACCCTCGAGGCCGAGTCGGCGGATCATGGCGAGTTCGTGATCGATCTGGCTGCGCGCCTCGGGCGAGATTCGGCCGCCCCCGCGCTCGCGCGCGCCGAGTTCGGTGAGTTCCCGAAGTTTTTGAGGCAGCGTTTCACCGGCAGCGAGGGCAAAGTCGGGAAACTCGTAACCGAGATCGCAGAGCGAGAACTCGCAGCGCTCCGAGATCTCGAGCGTGTTGTGCAGTGCCTCGGGAAGATCGCGGAAACGTGCCGCCATCTCGTGGGGCGAACGCAGGTGGCGTTCCGCATTCGGAAGCAGCAGGCGCCCCGCGGAGGCGAGCGTCACTTTATGCCGGAGGCAACTGAGAGCGTCGAGCAGCCGTTTTCCCTTCGGGCTTGCGTGACGGACGTCTCCGGTCGCCACCGGAGGCAGGTCGGTTGCGAGAAGTGAACGGTTCAGGCGTTCCTCGTCGGGATCGGCGTGCCTCCAGATTTCCGCGAAAGCATCGCACCGAAAGATCTCGCGCATCGGAGCCGCGAGTCGCGGGTCGCGCACGAGACAGACCAGGCCTTGCGCGTACTCGCGCAGGTCCTGGATGTGCACCCGGGACCAGGGTTTCTGGTAGGGCGCGTGTCCCAGCGTGAGAATCCGACACAAATTTCGGTATCCGCGCCGGTCCCGACTGAGCAGAACCACCGACCCCGAAGTCGGTGGCGGGTCGTTCTTGCGCCTGCGTTGTCCCGGCCCCTGCAGTGTCACGCGCGCCCCGATCAGGGTACGCACCCCGAGCGCCTTCCCCCGCTTGTAAAAGCGCGGGGCTCCCGAGAGGCCATCGGTATCGGAGAGTGCGAGGGTGCCGTGTCCCAGTTCGGCCGCGCGTTCGACCAGATCTTCCGGCAGCGATGCGCCTTCGAGGAAGCTGAACGCGCTGCGCGTGCAGAGTTCTACATAGGGCGGGCTAGTCATAGATTCCGTCCAGGAACCAGCGGCCGTTATCGAGATTCCGGTAGATGCGGTAGACACCCCCATCGCCGAGTTCGACATCGAAGTAGTCGCGCGCGAAGCAGCTCTCGCCCCACCACTCTCCGAAGAGGCGCCACGGGCCGGCGTGTTGAAGGACCTGGAATCGCCGGTGATCCGAGAACTCGATCTTTACGGGTGGGCCCTCTGCTCCGTACGCGCGAATTTGTTCCGGAGGACGGACGGCTCGCAGCGCCATCGTGGGACCGGAGAACGCTGCGGACTTCGGGAGGACCCGGGGCCCGGCTGCGAAGCTGTTTAGACCCTTTGCTTCGGGCCGGTGGCTGTCTTCGACGGAGGGGGCGCCCACCTTTCCGGGCCCGCACAGGGCCTCGAGCCGCGCCACGGCGACGGCGAGTTCCGCGGGAGCGGGCAGCGGCGGCAGGAACAGATCGAGTTGGGAAGGCTCGACCCCGCCCGGCACGGCGACGACACGGATTCGCTCGACCCCTTCCGGAGGCGGATCCTTCTCGAGCGCGAGCCGCAAGAGTGAAACCAGCACCGGCGCTTCGGTGGTCGGAGCGCCCGTCTTCACCGTTCGCGCGAAGTTTTGCCCGCTCTCGAGCAACAGTTCGAGCAGCAGTTCGCGCACGGCCAGTCCACGCAGGCGCAGCCGGCGGGTCAGACGGTCGACGACCCCGCGCAAGAAGAAGGCGAGCCGCTCCAGGTCTCCGACCGGGAAGCCGATCTGGACGCCTTCTTCGAAACGCAGTTTTGGGCTTTTGGGTTGAAAGGGGCGCAGGTCCTGGCCGCGCGCGCGGCGGGCGAGCCAGACTGTCGGTTCTCCGAGGCGGCTCCCCAGGGAGGACGCCGGGATTCGTCGCAGTTCCCCGAGCGTTCGGATCCCCCAGCGCGTGAGCAGGTCGAAGGTCTCCTCTGGAGGATCGAGCAGGTCGAGGGGAAGGGGGTCGAGAAAGCCCCTGGTCCCGTGCGACGAGACGATCTGACCGCCGTGCTGCCAGCGTGCGGCAAGCCACGCGACCGTGCAGGTCGGCCCGATGCCCATGCGGCCGCCCTCGAGTCCCACCTCTGCGAGCCGCTTTTCGAGGGCGCCGAGCAGGCCCCGTTCGCTCGGAAAAATCGCGCCGGTTCCCGCGAGGTCGAGGAAGATGGTACCCGTCTCGCTTTCCTCGACCCGGGGCGTCACCGAAATCGCTACGTCGATCAGGGCTTCCTGCGCGGAGTGAATGCCCTCCAGCGAGAGCGCGCGCACGACGAGGTCGGACCGGACCGCCTCTGCCTGCGCGACGGTCAGGCCTTGCAGCCAGCCCGCGACGATGGTGGGTCCGTCGACGATCGCGAGTGCGCGGTGGCGGAGCTCCGGTTCGTTGCGAAGTGCGGTCGCCAGGGGCAGGTCGGGTACGTAAAGGCACGCGAACCGGTCCATGCTTCCTCGGCTCAGGAAAGGTCCACGGGTACGGGACGCTGCAGAACTCGGAGTGGGTGCGCCTCGCCGATGGGCCCCGCCCGGTTGCGAACGACCGAGGCGTAGAGTTCCAGTCCTTCGAGCAAATCCCGCTCGAAGATCGCCTGACTCCGTTCGGTGTAGATCCCGAGGGTTGCGGCGGTGCCCGCAATCCGATCCGGACCCGAGAGCAGGACCGCCGTGGCGCGTGCCCCCCGGAGCGAATGCAGGAGCCGGGTCCAGGCCGAGTTCGGAAGTTTCGCGAGCGTGCTCGTGCCGATGCCGCAGAGATCGATCGCCACCATCGCGAAACCGGCCCGCACCAGGATCTCGGCTGCGCGCAGGGTCGCGCGCAGTCCGGGGGGCCTCACCCAGAGCAGCGCGTTCAGGTCCACGCCCGAGCGGCGCAGGAAGCGGGGATCGAGCGCATCCGGGAGGTCGAGCCAGGCCACGAGTTCCCCCCGTGCGGTGGCTCCGGCCGCCATGCGGTAGGCGAGGGCGGTTCGTCCCGAGGACCTTTCCCCCGCGAGTTCGATCAGGGTACCGGCGGTGGCTTTTCCCTCGAGGCCCAGCAGCGTGTCGAGACCGAGCCGATCCGGTGTGCGGGGGCTCTGTTCGGGCGCCCCTAGCTCGCCCGGGGCCACGATCCTCGACTCGAGCCCCAGGTGCACGCGTCCCTCCAGGCCGGTCTCCCGGATGATGGCCCGGGGCGAGCGGGTGCCTGGGGGGAGCGCGGGCCGGGACTGCATGGGTAGATTTTCGCTTTATTTTCGCTTTTTCGTCAAGCGGGATCCCGGAGCGCCGGGAGGGCTATCATCGCGCCTCCCCGCCATCCGGAGAGGCCGTGATCGCGTCGAAGCCTTCAACCAGAGGCCTGCTCGCCCTTCTGCTCGCCCTGGGCTGCGCATCCAACGCTCCGTCCACCCCGCCGAACCCGCGGCGGGCCGCCGTCTATCTGATTCCGATGGGCGGGGTACGGCTCGACTACATCCAGTCCCTCACGCGCTACTACGAACGTGCCCTTTCGCTCCAGGTCGAGATCACGGCCTCGATCTGGCCCGGCGCACGCTACCTGTCCGCCGACGGAAAGCAGATCGTCGCGGCGCCGCTCTTGAGCCTGCTTCGGAACTCGGTCGGGAATACGAGCGACAACCCGAGCGCCCGCATGCTCGCGATCGCCGATCTCGGCCTTGCCCCGTCGCGCGGCCGTACGGGGCAAGCCTTCTCGATTCTCCGTGACAAGTGCTGCGGGGTCATCTCGACCTCGCGGATCGACCCGCGGAATACCGGGGGCCTCTCCACCGACGAGGAGGTCGCGATCCGGATGCGGAAGTTGGTGACCCGCGCGATCGCGTTCCTGTATTACGGCCTGCAGCCGAACGATGATCCGACCAGCATCCTGTACGCGGGGCAGGGCGCTACGCTGACACTCGAGGAACTCGATCGCCTCGACGAGTCGACCTTGGATCGAGACATCTTGAAGGCTGCGTCAGGGAGGTAGCGGATGCACGTGCGCAGAGTCGGTTTCGGGTTTCACGCGGTCGCGACGCTGGCGCTCATCGCATTCGGCTGGACCTACCTGTCGTCGTCAGAGTTCATGGCCTACCACGCGGCGGCCGCGGGAACCGACTGGAAAGACCTGGCACCCGGTCTGCAGGCCCTGGGACTGACGGCCCTGCGTCTGGTTGGTGCGGGCTCGCTCGCGCTGGGTCTGGCACTCGGGGTGATCCTGTGGGGGCCCTACCGCCGGGGCGAACGCTGGGCGGTCTGGGCTGTTTCGGTCCTGGGCAGCGGCTACGGGCTCGCGCTCTCGGTCGCGGCGTTTTCGATTGCGAGCGCGACGCCGGGCGATCCCCCGTGGCGCGCGGCCGGGGTGTTGCCGCTGCTGTTTCTCATGGGGGGCATTCTGTCCCTGGTTCCGATTCCCGAGGAGCGGGCTCCGGGTGTCGGCAATGGAGGAAGGTCGTGACCGCCGAGACGCTGTTTCTGATCTGTAACAACGGTGTGCTGCCTGCGTGGCTGCTGCTCGTGGTCGCGCCGGGCTGGGTCTGGACGCAACGCATCGTCCACTCCGCCTTCATTCCGATCCTGCTCGGCGGGGTGTATGGCTGGGCGTTTCTTTCCTCCTCCGGCGCTCCCGAGGGGGCGAGTTTCTTCTCGCTTTCGGGCGTGATGCAGTTCTTCACCACCGAAACCGCCGCACTCGCGGGCTGGGTGCACTACCTCGTGTTCGACTTGTTCGTCGGAGCCTGGGAGATACGGGATTCCCGCAGGCTCGGGATCCATCGGCTTGCGGTGGTGCCCTGCCTGGTGTTTACGTTGATGCTCGGCCCGCTGGGGCTGCTCGCCTATCTGTTGCTCCGGCTTGCCTGGACGAGGCGCTTCTTGCTGGACGAAGCTCGCGAAGTCTCGACGGCCTGAGTTCCGCGGAGCGCGCGCTTGCTAGCGCCCCACGAGCCAGCGATGCAGCGCGCGTTGCCAGCGCGGCGAGGTTCGGCCTGCGAGTTCGGCGCGATCGATCTGCCCACCGAGCTGCATGCTGCCGTGCACCGCGAGCCAGCGCATCGGCTCCGGTTCCCAGTTTTGAAATGGCGGCCGTACCAGGCAGAGTCTCGCGTACTCGCTGTCGCGTTCGAGAATCAGGTCAGCCAGCGTGCGCCCGACCAGGTTGGAAGCGCAAACACCCTCGCCCGCATAACCTCCGCCCCAGGCCAGGCCCGCCTTCCGGTCGAGGCCGACCGAGACCCGCCAGTCGCGCGCTACGCCGAGCGGTCCCCCCCAGCGGTGCGTGATGCGGGCGTCGCGCAGTACCGGGAACAGGGAGACCAGCGCAGTTCGTACCTGGCGAAACCTCAGGTGGTCCGCAGGGAAGCGGTTTCGGTAGCGTGAACCCAGGAAGTAGCTGCCGCGTCCCCCGAACGCGATTCTCCCGTCGACGGTGCGCTGCCCGTAGATCACGGTCCGGCGCGGGTCTGCGAAGGTCTCGCGCTCGCGGAGCCCGATCTCCTTCCAGACTACATCCGAGAGCGGCTCGGTTGCGATCATCATCGAGTGGACTGGAAGCAGCTGCCTGCGACGCCCGGGCAGGTCACGCGTGTAGCCCTCGGTCGCGACCAGCACCAGATCCGCCCGTAGGCGGCCGCGCGGGGTGATGACCGCGCGCGGTTCGATTGCGATTGCCGGAGAGCGCTCGAAAATTCGGGTACCACGCGCTTCCACCCGGTCGGCCAGTCCGCGTACCAACCGCGCGGGGTGAATCGCGGCACAGTGAGGCGAGTAGACGCCGCCCAGGTTCTGCTGGGTGTGAATCCGCGCGCGGCACTCCGCGGGTTCGAGCCAGCGGTAGTCGTCGCTCCCGAAGCCGAGCCCGCGCAGTTCGTTCAGACGCTCCTGCAACTGGCGCCGGTGGGGTTCGACCGTGGCCACGGCGAGCGTGCCGCCCTTGGTGTAGTGGCAGTCGATCCCCTCCGCCTGCGAAATTCGGCCGACCTCATCCACCGCGTCGAAGAGCGCGCGCTGGAGCGCGATCCCGCGCTCGCGCTGATCGGGCGCGGCGAAGTAGTCCTCGATCCCCATGCTCTCGCCGAGCACCCAGCCGCCGTTGCGGCCCGAAGCCCCGAAGCCCGCGATCTCCGACTCGACGATTGCGATGCGAAGCGCGGGTTCGAGTGTGCTCAGGTAGTAGGCGGTCCAGAGCCCCGTATAGCCCGCGCCCACGATCGCGAGGTCGACCTCGAGTTCCTGCTCGAGGGACGGCCGCGGCTGGAGCGCGTCCGGAACCGTGTCCAGCCAGAGGCTCTGGGACCGGTAGTCCGGAAGCGTCGGCGTCGGGGCTGGCTTCATGCTAGACGAGGCTCCGTCGAGGCGGTGTCTCCCCGGGGTGCCGCTCGGGGCCCGGTGCTTCAGCAGCCTCAGGTCTCGAGGCCGATCGGGCAGGCGACGCCGGTGCCGCCGAGGCCGCAGTAGCCCTGCGGGTTCTTGGCCAGGTACTGCTGGTGGTAGTCCTCGGCGAACTGGAAATCCGGCGCCGGCAGGATCTCGGTCGTGATCGCGCCGTAGCCCGCCTGGTCTAGGCGCTCCTGGTAGGCGTCGCGCGACGTCTCGGCGGCGGCGAGCTGCGCGTCCGAGAAGGCGTAGACGCCGGACCGGTACTGGGTCCCCACGTCGTTGCCCTGGCGCATGCCCTGGGTCGGGTCATGGCCCTCCCAGAAGATCCGAAGCAGGTCTGCATAGCTTCGGAGCTCGGGGTCGAAGACGACCTTTGCGACTTCGTTGTGCCCCGTGAGACCCGAGCAGACCTCTTCGTAGCTCGGGTTGGGCGTGAACCCGGCCGCGTAACCCACTGCGGTCGTGTAGACGCCGTCCAGCTCCCAGAACATCTTCTCCGCTCCCCAGAAACAGCCCATCCCGAACAGCGCCTGTTCCAGGCCCGCGAAGGGTCCTTCGAGCGGGTTCCCGTTCACGAAGTGGCGGGGCGCGACGGGCATCCGGGCCGTACGTCCCGGAAGCGCCTGCGCAGACGTGGGCAAGCGCGGCTTCTTGAAAAGCAGACTCACGTTTTCGCGCTCCTTGAACTCCAGTCTATACCGAAGCCCAGCAAGCCGCCGCGCGGGGCTGTCTTCAGCGTCCGAGCCCGTGCTCGGTCAGGCGCGCTTCGAGCAGCGGCATGCGATCGTGTCCCCAGAACTGCTCGTTTCGAAAGACGAAGATCGGGACCCCGAAGACCCGGTCCGCGTGTGCTTCCTCGAGCGCGCGTTCGAGTTCGCCGGGCCCGGGACCCGCCAGAAAGTCCAGGTAGTCCTCTTGCGAGCGGCCCAGTTCGCAGATCAGCTTTGCGACCTCGAGCGGCAGATCGATCTCGAGTTCGCGCTGGAAGAAGCGCGAGTAGACCGCTTCGGTGTACTCGCGGAAAAACCCCTCGCGTTGCGCGTGGAGCGCTCCGATCAGAGCCGGGGTCGAGTCGTAGACCTTGCGCGGCCCCAGGATCCGAAGCCCGCGCCGGTTCGCGAAGCGCCGGGCATCCATGTAGGAGTACCGGACCTTCCACTCGGAGTAGACGCTGCGCGCTCCCTTGCCCTTGATGCGCAGCGTGAACGGGATCCAGCGCACCTCTACCGCGTAGCGCTCCGCGAGGGCGAATGCGGGCTCCGCGGCGAGATACGCGAACGGGCTCTTGTAATCGAAGTAGAGTTTCAGCGTTTCGCGGGCCCGCGCGGACAACTAGATGCTCCATCCACCATCGATCGAAACCGCCGTCCCGGTGGTGAAGGCCGATTCGTCGGAAGCCAGATACACGGCCAGGGACGCGATCTCGCCCGCGCTACCCAGCCGCCCCATCGGCTGGCGGGCGATGAACGCGCGGCGCGCGTTCTGCTCGTCGCCGAGTGCCCGAATCCGCTCGTCGAGGGACGGGGTCTGTACGGTTCCCGGACAGATCGCGTTACAGCGAATGCCGCGCGCGACGTAATCGATCGCGATGGCCTTCGTGAGTCCGATCACGGCCGCCTTGGTGGCTCCGTAGACGAAGCGGTTGGGCGCGCCCCGGATGGTGGACGCGGCCGAACTCATGTTTACGATCGAGCCTCCTCCGGCCGCGAGCATGCCCGGCAGGAATGCCCGGATCATGCGGTACATCGAACGGACGTTGAGATCGAAGGAGTGGTTCCAGTCCTCTTCCTCGCAGTCGAGAATCGTGCCGTGGTGCACGGTGCCCGCGCAGTTGAAGAGAATGTCGAGCTCCCGGATCTCGGCTGCCGCCTCGGCCACCTGCCCGGGGTCGGTCACGTCGAGCAGTCGGACCGAGATGCCGTCGGCCTTCCCGAGCCGTTCCAGCTTCTCGGGTTGGATGTCCGTGGCGATGACCTCGGCCCCCTCCGCCGCGAACGCGCGAGCGCTGGCTGCTCCGATCCCCTGAGCCGCTCCCGTGATGAGCGCGCGCTTGGAAGCCAGCCGACCCGCCATGCAGTTCATTCTATCTGGGACCCCGGTGCCCCGCAGAGTGCGCTTCCGGACTCCTGGATTGATTCCTGAGCGTTCGCCAATGGGATCGTGAGGATCTTTTCCGGCCCGGTCGCTACCTTAGAGAAGAACCGAACCTTCCACCTTCCGGTCCCTATGTTGGGTGAAGCTGTTGCTGGACTGCTCCTGTCCCAGTTCCAATGCTGAAGCGGGTCTGGATCGGCGCTGAGCCTGGCTGCTTCCGAGGACTCCACCCCTCGCCCTCTGCCCCGGCGACCCAGCCTCGGGTGAGGGGTGGAGGACGGAACCCGCGTTGCGCGATAATGCGTGCGTGAACTGCTGCTTCGAGTCTCGCCTAATCGAAGTCCCGGCCGGCTCCTGGCCCCGCGTGGTTCCCGCGATTACGGGCCCGGGGGCGAGCGCGGTCGCGGCGCGTGGAGGCTCTCTGTTCGGACTCTTCGTGGCCCAGATCGGGCTTCCGTCCCATCAGGGGTTGGTCCTGACGGCCTGGTCCGACACCGACGCGCTTGCGCGCGGCGCCGGTTTCGCGGTCGATGGAGTTTCGGGGGTTCGCACGGTCTCGTCGGAGCGCGTCGAGGCTACGGTGCGTCCGACCGAGGCGGTGCCCCGCACTGAACCCGGAGTGTATGCCCACCGCTGGTTCGAGATCGCGGATGCGGACTGGCCCGAGTTCCTGGAACTCTCCCAGGCGGCGTGGCCCGAGTTCGAGAAGTCCTTCGGGGTGGAGGTACAGGGGCTATTCCGGAGTCTCGACGCGGAAGCGCCCGATGCGAGGGTCTTGCTCATCACGCGCTATCCGAGTCTCGCGGTCTGGGAGCGCTCACGGCGGCCTGCAGGTCCCGGTTTGGAGCAAGAGGCGAGCTTCGCGTGCTTTCGCCGCCGCGCCCGGTTGACGCGAAGCACCGTCGTGGTGACCACGCGACTCGCCGGAGCGCCTGAGTGAAGCCAGCGCTGGGCAGCTTTCACGGAAGCGACTCCCGGAATCGCTGCGCGCAGCGCGCCGTGTGCGCGCGCGGGGCCGCGCGGGCGGCCCTCGCGCTGCTCTTCGCCGGGTCGGCGCAGGCCGGGCCTCCGCCCGGTTCGGCCGCATTCTCCGAGGAACTCGCGGCCCGCGTCGCGACTGCTGCGGAGCGCTTCGGCCCGGACTACGTGCCCCGAACCCGGCACCTCGACGATCACGGCGCGGCGCGATTTACGAACCGGCTGGTTCTCGAGGAGAGTCCGTATCTTCTGCAGCACGCGCACAACCCCGTGAACTGGTATCCGTGGGGGGACGAGGCGTTCGAGACCGCCCGCCGACTCGGGCGCCCGGTGCTGCTCAGCATCGGGTATTCGACCTGCCACTGGTGCCACGTGATGGAGGAGGAATCGTTCGAGGATCTCGAGATCGCGCGCTACATGAACCAGAACTACATCGCGATCAAGGTTGACCGCGAGGAGCGCCCGGACGTCGACGACGTCTACATGGACGCGGTCCAGTTGATCTCGGGCAGTGGCGGCTGGCCGATGACGATGTGGCTCACACCCGATCGGCGACCCTTCTACGGCGGTACCTATTTTCCGCCTCGGGACAGCCCGCGTTTTCAGAGGCCCGGACTGCTCAGCCTGCTGGAGCAACTCCGCAGGCTCTACGACGAGGAACCCGAGCGAGTCCTGGCCGCGGGTCTGGATCTCACGCGCCGGATCGAGGCCGGCTCTACGCACCGGGGCGGGCTCGGGATGCCCGGGACCCGGGAACTGGAGCGCGCGCTCGCCGCGTACCTCAGAAGCTACGACGCCGAAAACGGCGGGCTGCGGCAACAACGAAAGTTCCCGTCGAGCCTTCCGCTTCCCTTTCTGCTTCGCGCGCATCTTCGCAGCGGAGACGAAACGCCGCTGCGGATGGCGCGAACTACGCTCGACGCGATGCGACGCGGCGGGATCTACGATCACGTCGGCGGGGGCTTTCACCGCTACACGACCGAGCCGACCTGGACCGTTCCGCACTTCGAAAAGATGCTCTACGACAATGCGCAGCTCGTGACTGCCTTTACCGAGGCCTATCAGCTGACCGGCGACCCGGCGTACGCGCAGGTTGCGCGCGACGTCCTGGCCTATGTATCGCGCGAGATGACATCGCCGCTCGGCAGCTTCTACGCCGCCACCGATGCCGACAGCGAGGGCGAGGAGGGCACGTTCTTCGTCTGGAACCCCGCGCAGGTCGGCGAGGCCGTGGGCGCGGAACTCGCCCCGCTCGCGCTGGCCGCGTACGGCGTGAAAGCGCAGGGAAATTTCGAACAGCGTATGACCGTGCTGCGGCGCGACCGCAGCGTCGCCGAACTCGCCGCCGAGTTCGAGCGGCCGCCGGCCCAGGTCGAGGCCGAACTCGAACAGATTCGGATTCGGCTCCGGGAGACCCGGGCCGGTCGCGTTCCGCCGCTTCGGGACGACAAGCAGCTCGTCGGCTGGAACGGCCTGATGATCCAGGCCTACGTGCGCGCGGGCTTCGCTCTGCGGGCGCCGGACTGGATCGCGCGGGGCGCTCGCGCGGCACGGGTTTTGCTCGAGCGCGCGGCTTCCGATGGCCGGCTCGCGCGCTATCTCAAGGATGGGCGCGCGCACGGTATCGGCGTACTCGATGATTACGCCTTCTTGATCGCGGCCCTGCTCGACCTGTTCGAGGTGAACGGGGACCCGTTCTGGCTCGACCGGGCGCTCGAGCTGCAGGCCGACCTGGACCGGCGCTTCTTCGACGAGGAGGACGGGGGCTACTTCATGACGCCCTCGGACGGGGAACGGCTGCTGGTGCGCCAGAAGCCCGGAAGCGACGGCGCGCTTCCTTCCGGGAACTCGGTGGCGGCCTTGAATCTGCTGCGGCTCTACTCGCTGACCTCAGGGGAAGCGTACCGCGAGCGCGCCGAGATGACCCTGCGCGCCTTTTCCGGAGTGCTGGCGCAGCGCCCGACCTCGCTCGGCCGTATGCTCGACGCGGTCGATTACCTCGCCGGTACTCCGAAGGAGATTCTGATCGTCACACCCGAAAGCCGGAGCGAGGCCGACCCTTTTCTGGCGGAACTCGCCCGGGTATTTCTTCCGAATCGCATCGTCGTCGTGACGACGGAGTCCGAGCTCTCGGAACTCAGTGGCCGGGTGCCGCTGCTCGAGCACAAGCGCGCGCTCGACGGGAAGCCGACCGCGTACGTGTGCGAGGACCGCGTCTGCGAAGCGCCCGCACGAAGCGCAGCCCAATTTGCAAAGCAGATCCGGGCGCCGAGAAAGAAGCAGCCGGCGAAGTGATGCGGCCGGGCGACGGCCCGCTGCAGGTCACGTATGATTCCGGACGTGGAGGAGCCCCGGATTCGAGCTGCGCGCGACGGAGACGCGGCGGGCCTGATTTCCCTGATCGAGGCCGTATTTTCGGAATATGCGGGCTGCGTTCTGGACGTCGGCGGCGAGGAGCCGGAGTTGCTCACGATCGAGACCTGCTACCGCGCCGGGAACGGGCAGTTCTGGGTTGCCGAGCGGGAGGGGTGCATCGTGGGGAGCGCCGGCGTCCGGCCGGGAAGCGATGCGCGGACGCTGGAGTTGAAGAAGCTCTACGTGTCTCGCCGGCTGCGGCGTCAGGGGCTCGGAAGCCGGCTCATGCAGCTCGCCGAGGCGGAACTCGTGGAGCGCGGCCGCGAGAGGATGGAGCTCTGGAGCGATACGCGCTTCGAGGACGCGCACCGACTCTACGCAGGTCGCGGCTATCGGCGGAGTCCGGCGACGCGTGCGCTCCATGATCGGAGCCGCTCGATCGAGGCGTACTTCCACAGAGATTTCTCCGGCGGCGCTCCGTGAGCGCAGTAGACGCTGACCGATCCGAGTTCGGAACGGGGGGGCTCTCGGTCTTGTTTCGGGCCATGGCCTACGCGACCGAGTTGCATCGGGGCCAGACCCGGAAGGGACCCCGGAAGCGGCCGTACATCGAACACCCGGTCGAGGTGGCCGAGATGCTCTGGGAGCTTGCCGGCGTCCGGGACCTGCTCGTGATCACGGCCGCGATTCTGCACGACACCGTCGAGGATACACACGCGAGTCTGGCCGATCTCGGAACTCGCTTCGGGCCGGAGTTGAGTTATCTGGTAGCGGAGCTGAGCGACGACAAGCGCCTCGAGCGGGCGGAGCGGAAACGCCTGCAGATCGAGACCGCGCCGCACAAGAGCCCACGGGCCAGGCTGATCAAGCTGGCCGACAAGATCGTCAATGTGCGCGACGTCGGGCTCGACCCGCCGCAGAGCTGGTCGCTCTCGCGTCGAAGCGAGTATCTGAGCTGGTCGGAACGCGTCGTGGCCGGTCTGCGGGGGACGAACCGGGCCCTCGAAGAACGATTCGACGCGGTGCTCGTGGAAACCCGCGGTATCCTGGAACGCGAGGAGGAGTCCGGATGAAGAGGGTCGAGAAGAGTGAGCGGGAGTGGCGGGAGCGACTCAGCCCCGAGGCGTTTCAGGTGGCGCGTCAGAAGGGCACCGAGCCCGCTTTCAGCGGCTGCTACTGGAATACCAAGGACCCGGGACGCTACCGATGTGTCTGCTGCGAGATGGAGTTGTTCAGTTCTGAGACAAAGTACGACTCGGGCACCGGCTGGCCGAGCTTCTGGCAGCCGCTCGGCCAGGACCGCGTGCGAACCGAGACGGATTCGAGCATGGGGATGGTGCGAACCGAGGTCCTGTGCGCGGGCTGCGACGCGCACCTGGGACACCTGTTCGAAGACGGTCCACCGCCCACGCACCAGCGCTACTGCCTGAACTCGGCCGCGCTGGAACTGATTCCCGAAGACTGAGTCTGCGCCCGGGGGGCTGGCTCGAACGTCTAGCGGAGCCGGAACTTCGGGATCGCGACCTGCTCGCTGAGCCGCTCGAAGATCACCTCTACGGGCGCGCCCGTGCGCACGCGCTCCGGCTCGGCGTCTACGAGTTGCGTCAGGAACCGCACCCCCTCCTCCAGTTCGACGATCGCGAGCCGGTAGGGTACGGCCTCGGCCAGTTCCGGGTGAAAGATCTGGTGCATCCGGCCGTGCATGTAGATGCGGCCCTTGCCGCTGGCCACCTCCCACGCGAGGCTTCCCTGGTTGCAGGCGGCGCAGCGCGCGCGAAACGGAAACCAGGCCTGCGCGCAGCCCGCGCAGCGTTGGAGCAGAAGCCGGCCTTCCAGCGCCGCATCGAAGAAGGGCCGGGATGCCTCGTCGGGAACCGGGAGCAGTTCGCTGAGCTGTGACACGGGCGCGCCTTCCCGTTCAGGCCGCGTGCGGCGAGAGCAGCAGCGTTGCATTGTGACTGAAGAGCCCGCCGTTTCCGGACACCAGAATCAGGTCGTTTGGTGCCTGCCGCTCTCCGCCCTGACCCCGGGCCTGGATCACCGCCTCGGAGATCGGCGTCATGCCCCACATGTAGTAGCCCGAGAGTTGACCCCCGCCGGTGTTGGTCGGGAGCGCGCCCCCGGGCGCGATGTTGCCGTCGGCGACGAAGGGCCCGCCCTCGCCCTTCTTGCAGAAGCCGTAGTCCTCGAGAGATGCCAGCACCGTGTAGCTGTAGCAGTCGTAGAGTTCGGCGCAGGTGACGTCCGCCGGAGTGGCTCCCGCCATGCGGTATGCGGTCTCGCCGCTGTGTTTCGCGGGTGTGTGGACCGCACTGTCGGTCAGGCCGGCGGGATCGATGTTGTGTGCCTGTCCCATGCCGTGGATGTAGGCCGGGGGCTGCGCCAGGTCCCGGGCCCGGTCGGCGCGGGTCACGATCACGGCCACGCCTCCGTTCGAAACCAGGCAGCAGTCCAGCACGTGGAAGGGTTCGATGATCCAGCGCGAGGCGTGGTAGCCCTCGAGATCTAGTTTCGATCGAAGCGTCGCGTGCGGCGACATGCCCGCCCAGGCCCGGGTCGAGACCGCGATCGCGCCCAGGTGATCCTGCGTGGTTCCGAACAGGTCCATATGCCGCTGCGCCGCCATCGCGTACCAGGGAATCGGGCCGAAGTTCCCGTAGGCGCCATTCAGCGTCGACATCCCGGTACGCCTCGAGCGCAGGGCGCCGTACACACTGCCGCTCGATTTCCCTGGCTCGAGCGGCGCATCCGCGAAGACGCAGGCCACCGCGTTGGCGATTCCGTGATGCACGGCCATGGCCGCGAACTGGAGCATCGCGCCCGCGGTCGAGCCCCAGGAGTTCATCTGGTTGAGCAGTCCGAGTTCCCCGAGGCCGGCCGCAGATGCCAGGGAGAGGCCGAGGCCGCCGCTGACCCCGGCGTTGATCAGCAGGCCGTCGAGGTCCCGCTTCTGCATCCCCGCGTCCTCGAGCGCCAGCAGGATCGCCTCGGTCGCGAGGTCGGTCGCGCTGCGGCCGTAGACGGGCCCCATCTCGGTGAGCCCGAGGCCGCAGATGGCGGTGGCGGCCCTCAGCGGGTCAGGCATCAGCCGGCCACCAGTTCGGCCGCCCAGCGGTAGTCGGCCTTTCCGCTCGGACTGCGCACGATCTCGTCGACGTAGATGAAGGCCTTCGGGAACTTGTAGCGGGCGATGTGGCGTCCGCACTCCGCGAGCAGGTCCGCGTCGGAAGCCTCCACCCCCTCGCGCAGGCGCACCACCGCGACCACCTCCTGTCCCCAGCGTTCGCTCGGCCGGCCACAGACCACGGCGTCGTAGACCTGCGCGTGCTGCTTGAGCGCGTGTTCGACCTCTTCGGCGAAGATCTTCTCACCGCCGGAGTTGATGGTCACCGAGTCGCGGCCGAGCAGTTCGACGATGCCGTCCCCTTGCAGGCGCGCCCGGTCGCCCGGGACCGAGTAGCGCACGCCCTCGACCTTGGGGAAGGCGCGGGCCGTCTTGGCCTCGTCCCAGAGGTAGCCGAGTGGGACACGCCCGCGCTGGGCGAACCAGCCCAGACCCTCGTGGCCGGGCTCGAGAACGCGGTCGAGTTCGGCGCTCAGGACGCAGCTACCGGGGGCCGGAGAAAAGGTCCCGGTGGAGGCACCGGTCTCGCGCGTGCTCACGTTCTGGCCCTGCGAGCCGGTCTCGCTCGAGCCCACGGAATCGATGATGGTCAGGTGCGGAAGGAGTTCCAGGAACTCCTGCTTGAGCGAAGCGTTGAGCGCGGCGCCGCCCGTCACCAGCACGCGGGTCGCTTGGAGGTTGTAGTTCTGCTTTCTGAGCTGGTCGAGCAGCGGACGCGCGAATGCGTCGCCCACGATCAGGATCGCGAGCACCTTCTGGGCCTCGAGTGTGGACAGGACGTCGTGTGCGTCGAGGCGGTCATTCCGGCTCTGCATCACGATCGTCTGGCCGCCGTGGAACGCGTTGAACGAAGCCCAGTGCGCGGCCCCGTGCATCAGCGGTGGCGCCGGCATGATGCTGGCGGTGCTCTGTGCCGCGCGCTTTACGATCGCGTCGAGCGAGGCCGGCTCGCTCCCGTCGGGGGCCCGGCCCCCGAGTGCGGCGATGAAGACGTCGGCCTGGCGCCAGAGCACGCCCTTGGGCATCCCGGTGGTGCCACCCGTATACAGGATGTAGAGGTCGTCGGGCGACCAGTCGAGGTCGGGTCGTTCGGGCGACGCGGAAGCCAGTGCCTGCTCGTAGTCCGTGGCCCCGGGAAGCAGGGCCTCGCCGGATGCGTCCTCGACCTGGAGCAGCAGCTCGAGATCCGGAAGTTCCGGCCGGATCTTCTCGAGCGTGGGCGCGAAGACCGCGTGGTAGATGATTGCGCGGGCACGCGCGTCGCGCAGCAGGTAGATCAGCTCCTCTTCCACGTAGCGGTAGTTGACGTTGAACGGGGCTGTCCGCGACTTGAAGGCGCCCAGCATGCCCTCGAGGTACTCGTTGCAGTTGTAGAGATAAAGCGCGACGTGATCCTGCCCGGACTCCCAGTTCGAGAGTCCTCGGCGAGCGGTGTGGAGCCCGAGGCCCCGGCTCCGGAGGTAGTTTGCGAGCCGCCGGGTTCGGTCCGCGACCTCCGCCCAGGTCAGAATTCGCTCGCGATAGACGATCGAGGGGCGGTCCGGGATCGCAGCCGCAATCGCCTCGTGGATCTCGGCCAGGTTGAACTCCATCTCGTTTCGCTCCTCTCGTCGCCCTACATCCTAAAACGAGGAGCCGATCCGCGTCACCTGCGCCCGCAGCGGCCCGACTTTCGGGCCGGCGAACATCGGCTACTCTCCCGCCGCGCCATGGCCGTTCCCTCCTCTCGAGAACTCACTCCCTCGGCTTTCGTCGAACGCTTGACGCTTCCCGTCTGGCAGGCGACTGCGGCGGTGCGCTGGCTCGAGGGCCGCGTACGCAACCGGCCCAAGCTCGAGGAACTGCGGCCCGAAAAGGCGGCCCTGACTGACGCCGACTGCGTCTCACAGGAAATCCTGCTGGTGGCCCTGCGCGAGGCCTTCCCGGAAGTCGGCCTGTACGTCGAGGAAGACACCCCCAGCGTTTCGGAATTCAGCAACGGCCACGACGCTGCGGCCGCGCACGTCGTGGTGATCGATCCGATCGACGGGACGCTCCGCTTCCTGCGCGGAGATGGCCCCTACGCGATTCTGGTCGGTCTGGAGCGACGCGGTCTCGTCGAGGCCGCTCTGGTCGGGCTGCCCAAGTCGCGGCTCTTGCTCCGGGCCGTCCGCGGCAAGGGCGCCGAGATCGCGTTCGCGGGGGGCGGGTTCGAACCGCTTCAGGTGAGCCCCCCGGGTACACGGGTGCTGGTGTCCTACGGTCTTCCGGATTCGGTTCGGAGCGCGCTCGCGCTGCAGGGCCTGCAGCCGCGCGTGGCTGCGGGCGGCGCCATCGGGGTGGCGCCGTTTCTCGAGGACATCTTCGGTGGATTGCGGCTGGCTGCGACGCCGGATGGGCTGTCGCGCCGGGCCTGGGTGGCGGCCCTGCCGCTGCTCGAGGCCGGCGGCCGGATCGAATCCCTCGACGGGAGCTTTCCGGATCGCTACGAGCCCGGCGTGACGGGGCTGCTCACGGCTGCCACGGACGCGCACCTCGCCCAGCTGCGCTGTCTGCTCGGCTGAGCTTCGCGGCCCTTCAATCCCGCGCAAGGGCGCGCCGGTCCAGCTTGCCCATGGCGTTGCGCGGCAGCTCGTCCAGAAAGCGGTACTCGCGGGGTCGCTTGTAGCCTGCGAGTTCGGATTCTGCGCGCGCACGCAGCCGCGCCTCGACGCTCGAAGTCTCGGCGTCCCGGCCAGCGACCACGAATGCCACCACGCGCTCTCCGAGATCGGGGTCCGCGACACCGCCGACCGCCAGGTCATCTACGTCCGGCTCCCCGGCGAGCGCGCGTTCGACCTCGCCCGGCAGCACGTTCGAGCCACCGACCAGGATCAACTCCTTCTTGCGGCCGTTGATTTCGAGGTAGCCGCCGTCCCCGATCCGGCCGAGGTCGCCGGTGCGGAAGAACCCGTCCACGAACGCCGGCTCGAGGGTTTCGGGTGCTCGCCAGTAGCTCGACATCACCCCGGGTCCGCGGACCAGAATCTCGCCGTCTTCGGCGAGCCGGAGTTCAGTACGTGGCAGGGGAAGTCCGACACTCCCGGGTCGGCGCTCGCCTTCGAGCGGGTTGGAACTCACGATCAGGGTTTCGCTGAGTCCGTAACGCTCGAGCGGCTGGTGTCCGAAGCGCGCCTCGAAGCCCCGGAAGTCCTCGGCCGAGAGCGGGGCCGAGCCCGAGATGAACAGTCGCATCTGCGACAGATCGGGTTCGGTCTGCGAGATCAGGAAGCGGTGGTACATCGTCGGCACCCCCATGAAGACCGTGATCGCGTAGCGTTCGAGGCAGCGGAGTGCCGTATCTGCCTCGAAACGGGGAGCCAGCACGATCGAGAGACCGGCGCGCACGCAGCCGTAGAGGGCCAGACACAGCCCGTGCACGTGATGCGCGGGCAGCACGTGGAGCAGGCGATCCGCCGCCGACAGGCCCCAGGTCCCGACGAGGGCCTCGAGGTTGGCCTCGAGGTTGGCGAGCGTGAGAGGCACGGCCTTGGGCTGCCCCGTGGTCCCGCTCGTGAAGATCAGCAGCGCCGGGGTCCCGGGCGGGGGCGCCTCGAGCACCGGAGCGGTGGCCGTACCAGGCCGATCAGCGCGACCGAGAACGACCTTCGGGTCGGCCTGCTCCACCAGCCTCCGGCGCTCGGCGGCCGTGAGCGCCGTGTTGACGGGGACCACCGTGGCTCCGGAGGCGAGCACCGCAGCGTGGGCGGGCAGCAGATCGGGTCCGCGGGGCAGGTCGATCGCGACCCGTTCGCCCGGTCGCAGGCCGCGTGCCCGGAGCTGTTGCTGCCAGCCACCGATCTCGCGCAGCGTGTCGCGCCCAGAGCGTCGCCAGGCCGGCTCGCCCTGCGGATCGAGGCCCACGACTGCCTCGCGGTCCGCCAGGGCCTCGAGCGACGCGAGCAGCTTCTCGATCAAGTCTTCTGGGTGGCTCGGATCTCGAGAGGCGCGCCGTTCGCGACGCTGCCCGCGATCCGGAGGCCTCCGTCCGCATCGCGCTCGAAAGGCACGCCCGCGGCCTCGAGTCGCGCCGTCAGCGCCTCCAGGTCGGGCGTTCCCAGGACCAAGCCCGTCATCCCGGCCCGCTCGCCCTCGCTGGCGGACTCGAGCACGATCTCGGAGGCCCCGATCGGAATCCGGACGACGCCGGCTTCGGGTCGCCCCGGAAGCTCCAGGTTGCGATCGAAGGTCAGGGCCGCATCCGGGACCGAGTCGACCGCGATGCGGACCTCGTCCAGGCGCAGTCCGTTCTCGTGCTCGCTCACGGCTCGGCGTACTCCACCAGCACGCCCGCACAGGAGCGCGGGTGCAGGAAGCAGATCTGGCCCGCCAGCCCCGCGCGCGGCGCTTCGTCGATCAGGCTGAGACCGCGCTTGCGCGCGCCCTCGAGTTCGGCTGCGACGTCGTCGGTTTCGAAGCAGATGTGGTGTAGGCCTCCGCCGCGCCGTTCCAGAAAGCGGCCGACGCCGCTTTTGGAGTCGATTGGCTCGAGCAGTTCGATCTCGCTCTCCCCGCAGCGGAGCAGTGCCGCGCGCACCCCCTGGTCGACGACGGTCGCCTCCTTCTCGAAGGCAAGCCCCAGCGTGTCGCGCCAGAAGCCGTAGGCGGCGTCGAGGTCGGGGACCACGATTCCGATGTGATGAATTCGTTTGAGCACGGCGAGGTATTATACAGACCTATGGAAGCGCCAGAGCAGAGCCCGGGGTCGGGAACGATCCGGGACGCCGACACCCTTTCCCAGCTGGATCTCCAGGCCCTGGATCTCGATCGCACCGTCGCGTTCTGTGCGGTCAGCGCGCTCGAGGTTCACGGCCCCCATCTTCCGATCGGGTCCGACTATCACCAGGCCATCTGGATGGCGGACGAGACTGCCCGCCGCTTCACGCAGCCGCGTTCCGACTGGACCGCGGTGCGTTTTCCTCCGCTCCCGATCGGGACCGACGAGCTGCCACTCGCGGGATCGATCAACACCCCGCCGCGGGTCGTCTACCGGGTGGTGCGCGCATTCGGCGAGCAGTTGGCCCGGGCCGGCTTTCGCTACGTGATGCTCACGAACGCGCACGGGGGTCCCCGCCACGCGGCCGCACTCGAGGCCGCGTGTCGCGTGGTCTCGCGCCGCTCCGGGATCTCCATGTTCACGCCCTCGATCCGGGCGCTCTACCAGTTGACCCGGGGTCTCGCCTTCGATCGCGTCGAGGCCTGCATCGGACGCGATCTGAGCGAGGCGGAACGCGCGGGCCTGCTGTCGGGCGAACACGCGGGTGGCTGGGAGACCTCGTGGTACCTGGCGAAACGTCCGGAACTGGTCGCGCCTGAGTTCAAATCGCTCCCCGCCGATGCGCCACCCGAGTTCTGGCCGATTGCGCGCCTCGGGAGTTGGATTGCGGCCGGGCTCGCCCGACTGGGTCGCTCCGAGAGCGCGGCGCAGTCGCGGCTGGTCGCGGAGAGCCTCGCGGGTGGCGTCGGCTGGGCTTTGAATTCGCGCTTCGGCTACGGGCGCGGGGGCAGACGCGTCTCCTACCACGGCGCCCCCGCGATCGCGTCACTCGAGATCGGTGAGGCCTACGCGGAGATCTCGGTGGAACTGTGCCTCGAGGACCTCGAGGCTGTGACCGAGGGTCGCCTGGATGCGCTCGACGTGCGCAGCATTGCCTCTGACCCGCTGCTGATTCAGCCGCATTTCCCGCGGGTTCTAAGCGGGGTGCTGGGCGGGATCGCGTTGCTCATCGCGCTCGCTGTCTGGGCTCTCTGAGCCGGACTCCGGCCTGCCGGGCTCTCGAAGCCCACGCAGGGGGCGTGTCTTCGCGCGGGGCTTCAGGCCGGCGGTTGAGTGTCCGAAAGGTCTCCCGGTGATGCATGTGAATGCGGATGCCGGATGAGAGGCCTGCCCGAGTTGCTCCTGGGAGCGGTTCTGGTCGGGATTGGATTCGCGACCGGCGAGTCTGTGTTTCGAGAGAACCCGAGCCTGCTCGACGCCTGCTTCGACGGCCTGGGACTCTTCTTCGTGGGGCGCGGTCTGTGGCTGGGAGTACGGGCGTGGCGAAGCGGCGGGCCCCGCAGCTTACGCCGCCGGGCCTCCGGGGCGGGCGCTCGTGTCCGGGGCTGGGCGGGGCTGTGTCTTCCAGGACCCGATCCTGGGCGAGAGCGCGACATTATTGGCTGAATGGTGCATGCTACGAGTGCGGTGGGGGTTTCGGCCAAAGGTGGTCGCCCCCTTTAACCATGTGACTGGCAGCGAATGCTCTGCCATCGGATCCCGGACCTAGGGGCCTTGCCCCGGGGCCGTGCCTCCTTGCCAAGCTTGGATCGCGGCGCCGCGCGGCCTTTCGAGGGAACCTGCAGGTGACTGATCGCGACAAGAATTCGTCAAGCGAGGCGGATAAGCGACGCCGTGAGAAGCAACGCGGGGGCGGCAATGGCCGATCCGGCCCCGATGGTGGCAGGCGACGTTCCCGCCGCGTGAACGCTGCCTACAAGCGCCGCGTCGAGGAGCAACTCTTCGGCAAGCGCAACGACGCCGGGCGCAGCCGTCTCGAGCAGCGACTGCGGACCGCGCATGCGTCGCCCACTTTTCTCCGGACCTACCGCGAGTTCAAGAAGAGCTTCGGCATGCCGGAGCAATTCAGCATGCTGCTGATGCTGCTCGACCTGGACGACGAGCGCGAGTTGTTGGGTGTACTCGACGCGCTCGCTGAAGCCGTGCCCCGAGCCTCGACCGATCAGCGCAGCCTGCTGCGGAGCCGGATGCGCAACCTCGAGATGTCAGCGTCGACGGATGCGCTCGGGGACGCGGCGTCGGATTTGCTCGGCCGGCTCTGAGGGCCGGGGCGCGCCAATTGCTTCGAGGGAGCCCGGGCCCCGAGGCGCCCGGGTCCTCCGCAGCTCTCCAGCCCCGGTGCGGATCGGAGCGGGCGTCCCTTTGAACTCCTGGGAGGGGTCATGGGGGGGTTGCAAAGAGCGTGCGTAACTTGAAATCACCCTCGAAGCTCGGCTGAAACTAGCAAAGAAAATACGAAAGTCAATTCGGATGCCCAAGCAACTCCGGATCCGGAGTCACGCGATCGAGCTGTCGGTCCTCGACTACGGGGAGCCCGGGCCGGGAGCGGCCCCCGGCATGCTGCTCCTCCACGGCATGCGAGACCTGGCCCAGAGCCTGGATCCGATTGCCGAGCGCTTCTGCGACCGCTTTCGCGTGGTTGCGCTCGACCTGCGCGGACACGGCGACAGCGACCACGTGCACTACTACGCGCTGCAGCACTTCGTGATCGACGTGCGCGCCGCGATCCTGGGACTCGAACTCGGGCGGCCGGTCCTGATCGGGCATAGCTTTGGCGGCGAGGTCGCGTCGCAGTACGCGGGGCTGTTCCCCGAGGTGCCCCGGGCGCTGGTGCTCGTCGAGGGCATCGGGCCTCCCAACTGGGAAGGCGAGGGCAGCCGCGAGGCCGGGCTCTTCTGGGCGCGGAACTCGATCGAGGCGCTCGACCAGCTCTCGCCGCACGGCAAGCGCGTCGCGGATCTCGACGAGGCCACTGCGCGGATCCGGCGCAACCATCGCCGTCTCGATCCCGCGCGTGCACGCCTGCTGGCCGAGGCCGGCACCCGCCCGCACCCCGAGGGGGGGCTTCGCTGGAAGTGGGATCCATTCCTGCGCACCAGCTGGGGCGGCTTCAACTTCCGGCAGATCGAGGAGAGCTGGGAGCGCGTCAGCTGTCCGACGCTGGTGGTGAACGGGGGCGCCTCGGGAGACTTCTGGACCCGGGGCCGAAAACGACCCCGGGAGACCGGCGAGACGGGTGGCTATCTTCCGGAGGCTGAGTTCCTGAGACGCCTCGCGTTCTTCCCGGACGCCGAGTCGGTCGAGATTCCGGGGGCCGGACACATGGTTCACTTCGACGAACCGCGCGCACTGTGTGATGCGATCGACGCGTTCCTGCGCCGGCGCGGGATCGGCGGGAACGGGAGCGCTTGATGGCGCTCGCATGGCGCGGGGAACTCGCGCGGCGTCCATGGTGGGTCAACGCGATCCTGGCGTTCTGCCTTTACATGACCCTGATCTATGTGCCCTGGGACCTGTTCTGGAAGCCCCTCGACCAGGACGACGAGGTCTGGTTCGGGATTTTGTTCTCGGGGGTTGCAGCCAAGCTGGGCGCGGCGTTGCACTGGATCGTGTATGCCGCGCTGAGCTACGGGTTCTACCGGCTGCGACCCTGGGTCTGGGTGGCGTCGGCCGTTTACCTGGTCCAGATCGCGTTCAGCATGTGGCTCTGGAATCTCCTCGACCCGCATGGACAGGGCTGGGTCGGCGGCGTGCTTTCGGCGCTGCCGTTCCTGGCGCTCGCGGTCCTGCTGTTTCGGCGCCGCGCGACGCCGGCTGCGTGAGCGTGGGTCGGGGGCGCCCGCGTCCTCCTTCCCGGCCTTCTTCCGGCGATCTGCGCGTCGATCTGGAACGCATCGACGGCCGCCCCTACGGGCACTACAAGGACCTCGCGCGCCGCGCCTACACCCTCGGCAGGCTCGCGCTCCGCTTCGACCACGTGCAGGGGGACCCGTTCGCGGCACCCAGCCGCGTCTGCGTCGAGGTCCCGGCGGACGCGGCCGGACTGCCCGCACGCGCGTCTGCGAATCCGGACGCGCGTCGCGCGGCCGCCGACTTCATCCAGCGCGCGCTGGGGCGGGCGCTCTCCGGCCATCGGGCACGCGCCGGCTCAGGCAAGAGCGGCTTGCTCGAGGTCGCGCCGGTGGGCCAGGAGGTGCTCGAACGCACCGGCGTCCGCGTCGATGCCGACG
>SPKZ01000688.1_pt1 | contig 33464 bp, 24 predicted proteins | sample 2456571 | NCBI WGS metagenome assembly SPKZ01 (sample SAMN11192286, study PRJNA482655) | marine metagenome | biome: ENVO:00000447; feature: ENVO:00000244|ENVO:00000211|ENVO:00000569|ENVO:00002023; material: ENVO:00002151; isolation source: ocean water from marine abyssalpelagic zone ...
CAAGTGGTCCCATTGCAGGTGTTGGTCGTGCAGGGGTCGCCGTCCTCGCACAGAGCATTGTTCGCGTTGTTCTCGCACGCATAATTGACGCAGAGATCTTCCGTGCAGGGAACGCCGTCATCGCACTCGGACGCGTCCAGGCAAGCGACGCATTGGGCGGCACTGACAGCGCAGTACATGCCGTTTCCAACATCGCAAGTATCGGTACCGATACACACCCCGTCTGCGCAACGAGGGTCCGTCAGGCAATCCACTCCGACGCCACAAGAGCCGGAGGTGGGCTCCTGACTGCAGCCACTGATGGCCTCGCAGCGGCCGGTGGTGCAATTGTTGCCATCGTCGCAGAAAGGATCCGCCTCGGTGTTTGAACAGCCGCTCGCCAAGTCGCAGACGTCCATCGTGCAATCGACCGAGTCATCGCACAGACCGTTGTCCGCCAGTTGCCCATTGCAATCTCCTGCGGCGCAGATGTCGCCCGTAGTGCATTCGATGCCATCATCACAAGGCTCCGTGTGGTTGATGTTCTCGCAACCTTCGCCGCCGCAAAAGTCGGTGGTGCACTGATTGCCGTCGTCGCAGTCGGAATCGTTGACGCAGGAAATACACTCACCAGTGACCCAGCTGCAACCCTGGCCCTCGGCGCAGGTACTGCTCCCGCGACACACCTGGTTAAAACACAGGTCCCCATCGGAACACGCCCGGCCGTCATCGCACGCCGTTCCGTCGTTCTGAGGTTGGTAGAAACAGACCCCGTCCCCTCGACAAATGTCGTCGGTACAGATGTCGTTGTCTTCGCAGTCCTCATGAGCCGTACACGGTACGAACACGGGTTCGGTATTGGCGCCGCCAGTTCCTCCGCTACCGACGCCTCCGGTGGATGTCGCCGCTCCCGACGTGGCTCCCCCCGCCGAGCTCGCACCCGTCGAAGAGCCGCCTCCGGCTCCGCCCGCATCGTCACCGGCCAAATCAGGCGATTCCGTGCAGCCATAAACGCAGGCCGCCAACAAGATTGAACAACTAAGTAAAGAATTGCGCACGAGATCCTCCCGAGGTGCAGGAAAGGCTAGTCGATGTGAGCCGCTACAAGATCGGTTCCAAAATCCGTCATCTGGGCCCCTTGAAATATGCGTTTGTAGACTCCGGTCGGAGTGGCATCGCCGGGTCCGTAGGCGAGCTCGATCAAGTCTTCTTCCTTGAAGCTTGAACCGCCGCTGAAGCCGCCGCTGTCAGACGTGTAGGACAACGCCCAGTGTTGCGTGTCGGGATTCACGGTTATCGCGTCGATGTCCCCTGTATTACCAATCGTGCCGTCGCTGTACAGCACACTCACCACGCCGGCGTCGGACAGCAAGATGTCACCGTCGTTAAACGTAATGTTAGGTGACACAAATTCCCCATCGTCGTTGGCCGAAAATACGAAGGTATCGGCATCGATCATGTGCACGGCGTCCACGCTGCCTGGGCGGCTACAGCCGAAAGCTCCACAGTCCTTGAACACCACGCTGCCATCGAACAGAATACTGGCGCTAGTCCTGTCAGCGCTCACTAGGACTAAGTCCCTAGCCTGATAAGAGAGCCCCGCAATAGAACCGTCACTAGTAGTGCTCAGAACAATACGGCCGTCGGAGAACTTGTAAAAAGCGCTGATTTTTTCTTCGCCGGAAAAGTGGGAATCGCCATCAAAGTAGCGCGTCTCGGTGACCGCTTTTTCAGCTGTCAGGAACTCAAGTTCAATGAGCAGTTCTACGACGTCCTCTTCTTCGTGGTCGTTGGCCACGAAGTTACCGTAGTCAGCCTCGAAGCCTACGAACAGTGGCCGCCGACAACCATCGCTGTCGTCGCGACAACTTCCCCCACTGGCGGAACAGGGGTCGCCGTCTCCGACACAGACTTGGTTCTCGCAATAGCTGCTCGGAGTGCACGTGGCGCCGTCGTCACAAAGTCCATTGTTGTTCGTGTAAACACAGCCTTGGCCGGCGACACACGTATCGGTCGAACAAAACTCACTGTCGGCGCAGGCGCTGTCGTCCGTCACGTACACGCAGGCAAAGTTAACGCAGCTGTCTGCCGTGCAAGCGAAACCGTCATCGCACTCTCCGTCGCCAACACATTCCACGCAACGATTGTCGGGGCTGGAGCAGTATTCACCGCCGCTGCAGGTGTCGTCCCCGATGCAGACACCGAGGTCACAGCGGTGGTTGTCGAAGCACACTGAGGTCAGGCTGCAATCGCCCGATGTATTGGCTTGCTCGCAGCCGCCACCGCCGTCGCCGTTCACTAGGCAACTGCCTGAGGTGCACGGATTTCCGTCGTCACATAACGGATCGGCAGGGGTATTGGCACAACCCGTCACCAAATCGCAGGTGTCGATCGTGCAGTCGAGAGTGTCGTTGCACTTGGATGCGTCTGCCACGGTGGCGACACATTCGCCGTTTGAACAGGTATCGTCGGTCGTACAGGCAAAGCCGTCGTCGCAGGAGCCGCTGTTCATCTTGATATTCTCGCAGCCGTTGCCACCGCAGAAGTCAGTGGTGCATTGGTCTGAGTCATCGCAGTCGGCATCGCTGCTGCAGGTGATGCACTCACCACTTGTCGTGCTGCAGCCGCGGCCGTCCGTGCAGTTGTTGCTGCCCTTACAAGCACCAGCCACACAGAGGTCGCCGCTGGTGCACGCCAAGCCATCGTCGCAAGGGGTTCCGACGTTCTGCGGCTGGTAAAAACAGACGCCGTCTCCTCGACAAATATCGTCCGTGCAGACGTCGCTATCATCGCACTCGGCGTGGGAGCTGCAGCCCGCCCAGGGGGTACCGGCATCCACGTCGGTCTGGCCAGAATCCACCGAGGCGTCACCGCTGGCGACGTTGCCGCCAGTTCCGGTCGAGCCTCCGCCAGTTCCACTCGACACACCGCCGGTGGACGGGACTGCGCCGGAGCCGCCGGCCCCCCCCGAAGTGGATGTTCCTCCCGAACTGGTACCGCCAGTAGATGCGGCAGTAGTTACACCCGGAAGATCTCCGGCCTCAGCACAAGCGCCGAAACAAAGCGCTACGGGGAGCGGCAGAAAAAGCTGTGAAAATCGCACGGGGACCTCTGATTAAATAAGGAAGTAAAGTTGAGGACATTCGCCAGACGTCGCCACGCCATTCGCGAGCGTCTGGGGAACGGGCAACTCTGCTCTCGCATAATAGCAGACGGCCCCTACCTCGTCCGCATTCTAGCGACCGAAATACGCTTTCCCCAAAGGGCATTGCCGCCCCCGACGGGGGTTGCAAAACCGGCCCGCACCAGCCGCTATCCGGGAGAATTTCTGTTCGAGGCAGCCAACCAACAGAGACAGGGGCGCCAGCGTTTTCCGGTTGCCCCGCCCGCGGTCGCCAACCAGCTAATTCCGGCGCGTTGCGCGGGTGCTTGAGGCGAATCTCTCCAAACCTAAGCTGCCGCACGCGTGACCACGGGCCTCCACCGCCGTGGGCACAGTTGACCCCCGGGAAACCAATTGCACCCTGCAGAAACTATCCAGTCACAATTCAATCGCGCCCACAGGCGGCGCCTACATGGTTGCACACGTAAGCGGGTGTGGTCTTGCTCCTACGCGGCTGTCCGGATCCCCCCAGGGAAAGCCATGCCCTCCCCAGCCTGCAGATTAGTGAGCCCTGCCGGAGCCCGCGGCTCATGACTACCAGCGAGTGGGCCGATAGTCCTTCAGGAACTGTCCCCAGACATGCTCGCCAGTCTCGATTCCACTAAAAATCGGATCACAGATCCGAGCGGCCGCATCGATGGAGTCCAGCGGCGGATGAAAGTCCTGACTTCGGCGCTTCTCTTCGGCGATCTGCGCAGGATCCTCATCAGTGATCCAGCCGGTGTCGACGGAGTTCATGTGAATGCCGGCTTTGATGTAGTCCACAGCGGATGTGCGCGTCATCATGTTGAGCGCCGCCTTCGCCATATTCGTGTGGGGATGTTTGTCGGTCTTGAACGAGCGATAAAACTGACCCTCCATAGCGGACACGTTCACAATGTGTTTGTCCCGAGCGTCCGTACGCGACATCAAGGACTTAAGCCGTGCGTTGAGCACAAAAGGCGCCACCGCGTTGACCAGGTGAACCTCGAGCAATTCCACAGCGGACACCTCGTCCAAAGGAAGCCGCCAGCTGTTGATGCCGCGCAAGTCTACTTGCTGAAGGTCATCGTCCAGCTGCCCCTTGGGGAATAGCTGGGCTCCAGCATCCAGATCCCCCTCGATCAAAGGAAGCTGTGACAGCTCCGGTGCATGAGCCAGGCCGACTAGGCCTTGGTGCTCTCGTCCCAAAGCCAGCTCCGAAGTAGATCCCAGAATATTTTGAGTTTCGTCGCGATGGCTCTGACGAAGACGATCGAAGTTTTGGAGCAGCGGAGCACAACCTGCCGGCAGGGATTCGAGAGAGAGCGCTTCGTCTTCGATCAGATGCGAATAGAAGCCGGGCGGTCGCCGCACCGTCTGGCACGCGTTGTTCAAGATAAAGTCGAGTCGCTCGTGGCGGTCGGCCATGTGTCGACAAAAGGCTTCCACGCTCGGCGTATGCCGCAGATCCAGGCCGTAAATTTCGAGGCTCCCTCCCCAGTCGGCGAAGTCCGCCTCGGCAGCATATCGCAAGGCCGCGTCTCGAGGGAAACGTGTAGTCGCCACCAGAGTCGCTCCGGCGCGCAGCAACTTGAGCCCTGTTTCGTAGCCGATCTTGACGCGAGCACCGGTGAGGATCGCGACGCGCCCTGAGAGATCGGCCTGGTAGGAACGTTTGGCCCAATTGAACTCCGCACATTCGGGGCACAGGGCGTCGTAGAAGTGATGCAAGGAATCGTAGTCAACCTTGCAGATGTAGCAGTTGCGCGATTGAGGGAGCGGGCGGGACTCGCTTGGGATCGAATCCGGCAGCTCCGCATCATCGCTCCCGAAGGCAAGGGGCGGCATTTGATCGCTGAGCATGAGTCGCGACTGCCGACGCGAGGCACGGATGCCCGCCGTTGCGACTACCTCGCGATACTTCTCTCGCTTCGAAGTCTTATTTTGACGCCGGCGCTCGCGGGACAATCGACGCTGTTCGCTACGCTCCGGTCGCGACACCTGACCCGCAGCGATCAGCAGACGGCGCACGAGTTGCGGCTCCAACCCCGCTAACAACGCGCGATCGGCGATCAAGCTCTCCAGCAAGTCGGCAGCAGCGGCGACCTGGGCCGTCACCTCCTTGGGGACCGCTGAATCGAGCTCGGAGTTCTCTTCATGATCGCTGGACGACGGGGGATCCGTAGGGCTCACGGCGCGAGCGATAGCACGGCCTCCAGCGGTAGAAGACCTGCGCCCGGGAACACGCCCCAAATCGGGAAACCCCCAACACATTTGCCGATACCGCCCCACTTGCCCGGGCGCAGGTCGCGGCGTCTGACCGTAAACTAGCCATGGGGCACTCCACCGTGACCCTCGACATTTCGCTCTTTCCTCTGGTCCGAATCGATCTGGCGGGTCCGGTGCTGACAGGCCAGGGTGTTGAGCAGCTGATTTTCGCCCTAGACAAGATGACGAACAGAGGGCGTCCCCCCTTGCTAGTCGATGCGAGTTCTGTGACCCAGTGGCTATCGGCCAGCCAGCTCGCCACCCCGACTGAATGGCGGCTCAATAATCGGGCGTTAGGCGAGGTCCTTTGTGTCGTCGAGGCCGTCGTCCGGCGGTCAGTGACTCAGCGCCAGGCTTGGCGATTCGGCCATTGGCTGCGCCCCGCGTCCCACGCCATCGCAGCATTCACCAAGCAGCAGCACGCCATTGACCACTGCGTCATAATTTTGCAGGCTACCGCGAATCGCATCCCCCCCCCCTCACGCTGCAAGAGTGGTGTCCGAGGGCCGGCTGACGGAATTACTTCGTACATAAGAGCAGGCCAATACGGTCAGAGACGTAATCTAAAACCGAATACGCTTCGCGAACTTGCGGCCAAAAATTGCCGAATTTTCTCCCTTTATCGAACGCCGAAGCCGAGGTTCGGGCTAGGTATTGCTGCTCAATGCAGCATCGATATGATAATCATCCCCCGGGGACGCCACTTATTCGGGTGTACGCGCGTAGGGCACATAGTGCCCCAAACGACGGCCGAACTCTAATTCGTTGGCTTAGACGGGAACACAGTATGAATCGACGATCACACGATACCGATCGGGACCTCGCGCGAAGCGCAGCCAAGACCGGCGGCGCCGAAGCTGTTGATCTCGAAGAACGAGACACGGACATCACCGAATTGTCCTGGGAAGAAGAAGACACCCGGCCCAACGGCAGTCGACGTCCACCGTCCGGGGTGATGCGCAGAGACACACTCCGCGCTGATGCTCCCGGCGACCAAGCACTGCTCAATCCTTCACCTCCCAAACCGGCCAGGTTGCCGAATATCGAAGCCGTGCACTCTCGCACCACACCGCTCGTCGGAACGCTCTCCAAATTGAAACTGGTCTAAACCCGCTGCTTCCACCAGTGCTCGCGGGTGCTTCGTACTGCATCTGAGCACTGCAACCCGGTATTGCAACCGTCCGCAGGCTGAGCCTGCCAACGACAAACCCGGCCCTCACGGCTGCGACACGACTCCCCTAGCGTGACCGTGATCTAGCGTGACGGCCGTTCCGTTTCGCCCGCTCCGTTGCGCCACAAGCACGCCCAGTGGCCGTGCTGCCGGATGAGCCCGGCGCGAGTGCGTTGCAGAGACGGCATGCGGATCGAGACCCTGTGCAGATCGAGACCCTGCCGACAGGAAGCTGCGAATCAGGGGTAGCCGGTGCCCACATGTAGGTGCGGCGGTTTCGGGTGTCCGCGCGATTCGGGTGCCGACCGTCGATGTTGGACGGCTCTACAACAAGGCATCACAATGAGCAGTAGTGACGTCGTTCGCCGTTCAGCCCTGGAGCACCATTGAGAACACTCTGTCGTAACAGCCTATATCTTAGCAGCCTAACCCTGCTCTTTTTCGCCTGTAACGCGTCCACCTCCGTTGACGGGAATTTGGTGGGCGGCGGAGGTGAGGACTCCGGGCAAAACAGTCCTACCAGCGCATCGGGAGATGGGGGCAACACAGACGGCAGCGCCAACACCGGCGGCAGTGGCGGAACCACCAGCGGCGGAACGGGAGCGAGCAGCGGCACCGGAGCGAGCAGCGGCACCGCCGGCAGTGCCGGCAACAGTGGCTTCGTCGCTGATTTCCCTGACGGTTCCTTCACCTACAATCCCGGTGTCCCCCGGGAACCGAACGCCTGCGCCAGCGTCAGTGGTGTCGCGACCACTGTGACTCGCCCCATCGACATCATCGTGTCCATCGACAACTCAAGCAGTATGAACGGCGAGATCAAGGCGGTGCAAACGCGAGTCAACGACGATTTGGCGCGCATTATCGAGGAGAGCGGAATCGACTACCGGGTCATCCTGGTCAGTCGATATGGACACGTCGATTCCCGCATTGACGAGAGCGACAACCCCGTTTGTATCGGACCGGCCCCCAGCGACGCCGGTATTGCCGGGCTCGGGCTGACGGCTTGCACCGACAAAGACAACGTGCCGCCGCTGGTGAACGGTTCACGCTTCTTCCACCACAGTACCGATATCGAAAGCCACGACATGTGGTGCAAGATACTGGACGCCTACGATACGTCGGACGAGATCAGCGACCAACTCGGGCAAAACCCGACACGCCCCGAGGCTTGGGCCGCGACCTGGCCCGTGCTAGCACCAAACGGGTACCAAGATTGGTTGCGGACGGATGCCTTCAAGATCATCGTCGCCATCACCGACGACGGTATCGATTGCGGACCCTACGACGATAACGACGACGAGGCCTATGGGCTCACGGCAGCCCAAGACTTCGACGAAGCGCTGCGCACACTCGCGCCGCAACATTTTGGTGCCTACGATTCAGGAGATCCTGACGCCAACCGTAACTACGTTTATTACAGTCTGGTCGGGCTGTCTCCCCACGACCCCAGTGTGGCTCCCTTCCTCGAGCCGACCACCCCCTATGAGCCGGAGGAGGACATCCAGACCTCTCGCTGCAGCGGAGCCGACGGCAATGGCACCGGCCACCAACAACTCAGCAAGATGACCGGAGGCCTCCGCTACCCCAGCTGCCTCAACGACAATTTCGACGAGGTCTTCCGGGCTGTCGCCCAGGGAGTGATCGAAGGGGCCGCGGTGCCCTGCCATTTCGACATGCCTACTGCTACTGGCATCATCGACTACGAATCCGTCACCATCAACTATCAGCCTGGCTCCGGCGGCGATGTGATTGCCTTTCCGCTTGTCACCGACTCCGGCAGTTGTAGTGGCAGCGATGTGTATTACGACAATCCCACAACGCCGACTCAGATCCACCTGTGTCCCGCCGCGTGTAACTTGGTCAAGAGCGACGACAACGCGAGCATCAGTATCGACTTTGGCTGCCTAGGTTCTTGAGGCACGACGAGATCAGAGGCGCTCGGCTAACGCCGGCTACAGCTTAGAGTTGGGTGGGCGTGTGCCCCGCCTTCTGGAGCAAATCAACAATTCCACCTTCACCGATCAGGTGACCACTGCCGACGACGACGAAGTGTTTCTTGGTTCCCATCAAGTACGCTTCGATCTTGTCGGCCATGCGAACGTTGCGTTCGAGGAACATGGTGCGATGCAGCTCCGCGTACTCCGGCTGTTTCATGCCGGCCATCAGCGTCTCGCTGAGCAGGTCCGCATTGCCCGCCAGCCAAGCCTCAAACACGGTCTGCATGGTGGGTCCGAGCTCGTCCAGCTCCTCGAGAGTCTGGCGAAGCATCAGCTCCTGGAGCGCGTCAGACAGATTGGCGAAGATCGCCACCTGCTCTCCGATGGTCTCCAGGGCGCCGGTCTCCTTTTCGAGTTTCATGGCGCGCCGCACGAAGTGTTGATCAATGCCCGCCCGCGGGTCGTACTTGAGTTGTGCCAGCTCCCCCATCGTTAGCGCGATGCTCACGAACCACGGGCGCAAGCGACTCAGGCCCGCCAAATTTCCACCGGACTGAACCAGGTGGGCCGTGAGTAACTCTAACGTTTTTGCCGATATGTGCTGCTGGAGCGCGTCGCCCTGGGGATACAGTGCCGCCTGAACCAAAGACTGTGCCGCCGCCTCTTCGGCGCCCGGCGTCATCGGGACTTCTGTCACGAGAACTTCCGATGCCTCAAATGATTTTTCAATGACCTCATCAAGGGGGTAGAGATCAGCGCGTGCTACGTGCACGGAGCCCAGTAAAAAGACTTCCGTCGTGTCGGAGGTGACGCGCCATAAAAAATGAAGCAGTTCTTTTTCCGAGGCCGGGACGGACGGCGGAGTGCCCACAGCGGGGTCCGGCGCGGTCGGAGTCTCGGGAGGCGGGGGCGATGTACAGCCCGCGAACCAGAGACAACAGATCCACCACAAAAGCGCCAGACGCCGACTCCAACGTCGATGAACTGGCGAGAACGAAAGGGGCGGCTGGTACATGGCGCTAAGGTAGTCGTGAACAGGGCCGGGGCCGAGCATCCGTTTTGGATCAGCTCAGAGCCGCACGACTCGGTCACAGCGCTCCGAGCGGGCCCACGCCAGCTGTCAGACCGCGCGCTCAGGTCGGGCTGGAAGGCGGGCCGATAGGCGGAGTCGGCGCCACACTCATCTGTGCTTCTCCCCGATCCCCAGCGCGATCAGAGGCCACCCATGGGTTTTTCGGCGAGATCTCGCTGTGGTGACACGCCTCTCCGGGCCGCTCTTGACGTGCTTTCGCACTCGAATTACGTGTGCGCATGGCATTCGTTTACCCGGAACCGAGCAGGACTTTCAGCGAATACCTGCTCATCCCGAATCTCACGACGAAACAGTGCATCCCAAGCCGGGTGAGTCTGACGACTCCTCTCGTGCGGTACAAGGGTAGCGCGAACGATCCGGCCTTGGCGCCCTTGTCGCTCAACGCGCCCGTCTCGTCAGCGCTCATGCAATCCGTCAGCGATGACAAACTCGCCATCGCCTTGGCCCGGCAGGGGGGCATCGCATTTATCTATTGTTCCCAATCTATCGAGAACCAGGCCGCCATGGTGGCTCGGGTCAAGAAGTACAAAGCAGGCTTTGTCGTCAGCGACTCCAACTTGAAGGCAGACGCCACCCTCGACGACGTGCTCGAGCTCACCGAGAACAGCGGTCACTCCACAATCGCTGTCACGGATGACGGCTCCCCCCGCGGAAAGCTACTGGGGATGATCACCAACCGTGACTACCGCCCCGATGTGCACGGTCCCCGAACGCCCGTGAGCCAGTTGATGACCCCCTTCGCTCGTCTGAACTGCGGCAAGGCCGGGCTCGATTTAGCCACCGCCAACGAGCTGATCTGGGAGCACCGCCTCAACTGTTTGCCCATCGTCGACAACGACGACAAGCTGGTGCACCTAGTGTTTCGCAAAGATCACGATGACCACAAGGACCACCCGCTCGAAAACGTGGACGCCGAGAAACGTTTGATTGCCGGGGCTGGCATCAATTCGCGAGACTACGCGGAGCGGGTTCCAGCGCTGATTGAGGCCGGTGCAGACGTCTTGTGCATCGATTCTTCGGATGGCTACTCGGAGTGGCAAAAAGATGCGCTCAGCCACATCAAGGAAAAGTTCGGCGACAAGGTGTTTGTGGGCGCCGGCAACGTGGTGGACGCCGAAGGTTTCTTGTACCTCGCGGAAGCGGGAGCCGATTTCGTCAAAGTCGGCGTGGGCGGTGGGTCCATCTGCATCACGCGCGAACAAAAGGGCATCGGCCGTGGCCAAGCCTCAGCGCTCATGGACGTGGCCGCCGCTCGGGACGAGTACCACCGACGCACCGGTATCTATGTGCCCATCTGTTCCGACGGCGGTATCACTCAGGATTATCACATCACCGTCGCCCTCGCGATGGGCGCCAACTTCGTCATGATGGGGCGATACTTTGCTCGCTTCGACGAGGCCCCCGGTCGCAAGCTGCGGGTGAACAACAACTTCGTCAAAGAGTACTGGGGCGAAGGTAGCAACCGCGCTCGCAACTGGCAGCGCTACGACCACGGCGAGGGCGAAAAAAAACGCAACAACCTGGAGTTCGAGGAAGGCGTCGACAGCTACGTGCCCTACGCCGGCAAGCTCCAAGACAACCTCGGTCTGACTCTGTCAAAAACCCGCTCCACCATGTGCAACTGTGGCTCGACCACCATCACCGAACTCCAAGAACGAGCGCGTCTCACGGTCGCGTCCGCCGTCAGCATTCACGAGGGCGGCGCCCACGACGTGATTCTCAAAGAAACACGCGGCACCACTTCCGACAGCTGACCCCCTAGGATCAAGCTGACCCCCTAAGGATCACAATATGGCAATCCGAAAAGTCGCCCGGCTCGGTCACCCCGTGCTGCGGCAAGCAGCTCGCGCCTTTGAGAGCGACGAAATTACCTCAGTTGAGACCCGGCAGCTCGTCAACGACATGCTGCAAACGATGGAAGACTACGGCGGCGTTGGCTTGGCAGCGCCCCAAGTACACGAGAGCGTGCAGCTCGCCATCATCGAGGTCGGCGAAGAGAATGAACGCTATTTCGTCGAAAAAGGAGTGCCCTTGGTGGTCGTGCTCAACCCGAAACTGAGCATTACCGATCCGACGCTTTCGGGATTTTGGGAAGGTTGTCTCTCCGTGCCCGAGCTACGGGGTTATGTGGAGCGCCCAGCGGGTATCCAGGTTGATTTTACCGACATCAACGGCGAACGGCAGAGGCTCAAAGCCGATGGTTTCTTCGCCACGGTATTGCAGCACGAGCTCGATCACCTAAGCGGCGTCCTCTACACCGACAAACTGAAGGATCCGACCCAGTTCGCCTTCCTGCAAGAATTCGGCCGCTACCACAACGACGACGACGAGTAGACCGGCCGTCGGCGAGAACCGCTCAGTGTGATGTTGGCGTTGAGCAACCCGCGCGCACACGCGTTAGCTTGTTTTCTCGTTGCAGCCACCAGGAAGCCCTGCCCCCCCTCCCGCTCACCGCGAGCGCCAGGCGACTCGCCCTCTGCAAGATCGCGGGACGCCCACGTGGTTTGCCGGAAGCGTCGAGGGTTAGCGCGTAAGCAAACTTCGGCGCTCCGGCCTCACACGATTCCGGCGCGATCCAACTGACGACGCTCCCTTGCGTGAGCTCACGAATCACTAGCCCCTTCGGGGCGGCCGACAGCGTCAAGGCATATACTTTTTCTTCTTGGTCTGGGGTCGTCACCAACACGGAAACTGGAAACCCCTGAGGATCGCAGGGCGCCTTCCGATCTCGTTCGGGAACGATCGCTACGGCCCGGCGCACGCCGCTGGGACCGACCCCTGGACTCCCCACGGCGAAAGTGCCGTGAGGCGTGGAGAGCGTGGTGCTCCGTTCGGCCTTGTCGCCGATAGCCCAAATCTCCAGTCGGCTCTCCGCAATCATCGCCACCCACGGCCGCCCTCCACCAGCCTGCACAACGGCAAAGGGCTCCCCCTCAGCTTCAATGCTGGTTTGGCCCCACTGCCTGGCTGCCAGGTCCCGCATGAACACCGCCGCGCCACGCCCCGGGACTCCGGGTCGCGTCGCGAGCAATACGCAGCGCCCGCCGCCGCATTGCAGATCGACACCCGCCAACGACTGCCCCCGTCCCACTCGGCGAACGTTTTCGTCGAGGCGCCACAGGCCGATTTCAGACGACTGCCCGACGGCACGCTGCACCAAGACCAAAGGATCAGCCGCACCATAGCTAAGTCGAGGGAGACCGCCTGTGGCGGTTGCCGGTACCGGCAGAACAAGTCCCAGTTCCGTCTTCCAGATCCCATATTCTAAGCGATCCACGGCAGCTCGAGAGAACAGCAGCTCCGTTGACGCACCGGTGGTTCCCTCAACTTGTAGTTCGGAGGACCATGGGACAGTCGCGAATTCCGTTAGCCGACAGCCTTTGGGCAGAGCTAATGCTTGAACATTGTTCTGAATCGCCAGCTTGCCCGCCGGGACCTGAACGCGTTTGACAAGAATGGTCCACGGCGGCTCAAGTGGAGATCGCACCGCTCGCGCCGCTCGCCCACTCTCTACTGGAACCGCCACCGCTGCCGACGGAACCGCCGCCGGATCCTCAGACTTCGCCGATCGGCACGCTGTCGTCCCATGGACGATGACGAACAGCGCAACAGCCAGGCTCCCGCAGAAGCGGAGGTAGATGGCCCTGGTTCTCACCCGAGCCATCGTTCCAGAACTAGGAGCGCTTCGCCAAGACCAAAGTGCCGCCGGCCTGGTAAGCCGGACCACGATCGGTCTTGATCTCGACCTCCAGATCGACGCAACACTCGCCGTCTTTTTCGAACTTCTTCACCACGCGCCCCGTAATGAACATGTCCTCGCCAGCGCAAATAGTACGGCGCATCTTGAGCATGATCCGACGCACGGTGCTGGTCGGGCCACCCCAGTCCGTCATGAAACGGGACATCATGCCCAGATTGAAGTGAGTACCGAGGAACATGTCGCGGGACTTGCTCTTGTTGTGCGCGTACCAGCTGTTGTGGTGCTGCGGGGCAAAGTCACGGCTACCCGACGCCATAAAAGAACAGCGGGTCACCGTAATGGGCATCAGTAGCTCGGGCAGTTCGTCGCCGACCTTGACGTCGTCGAAGAACAACTTGTTCGGCGGCTTCGGGTTCCAACCAGTGCGCCACGACTCCAGGCACTCTTCGGTACCGTTGTGCCAACCACCGCGAATCGCCTCAGGGCTCGGGGGATCTGCCGGTGCCTGATCTGCTTCCGTGCTGGGCTGGGCACGCTTGGCAGCCAGGGTCTTCTTCTCTTCCTCGCTCACCTCTTTCCCGAGCTGGTTGGCTCCGCCGTAGGAGAACAAGTTCGTGATGGTCTCGCAGACCGTCTCCTCACGCTGATTTGTGTAGAGCGTCTGGATCTTAGTGAAGTAACCCTCACCGAGGCGCGTGCGCTTGAAATCCGAGATAGAAAGCAAACGTGCCGTCGTGGTCAGGCGGTCGCCCAACTGTACCGGCAACTTGAAGAAGCTCTCGTAGCTGGCGAGAATGCCCACCGGCAGCTCAAGCAGTTCCTTCAACTGAAAGTGCATGAGGCGGCGGGACTTGCGGCCTTCGACGTAGGGCCAGCGGTAGGGCAGCGTGAGTGTGCAAATGAGCATACCTGCCTGGGCAATGATGCCGTCGTAGCCTTGGCTCTTGGCGTATTCCTCATCCAAGTACAGAGGGTTGCCGTCTTCGACGGTCTCGCACCAGTGGCGAATCAAGTACTCGCAACACGTGACATCCGATAGCTCGAGCGGGCCCGGCTCAGCGAGCTCGAGGATCTTATTGCGGTTGGCTGTCGATACGTGGGACGGAATTTGATCGGCGATGGACATGGGACCTCTTCGGGAATTCGATTAGTTCAGGAATGGCGAGTGGCTCGCCTAGGGCACGCGGTTCTGGAGGCTAGTGCTCAACGACAACCGTGGCCGGGCAGCGTTGCATACGCCGCCCGTGGTCAGCGCCGCTGAATGGCGACGCTGACTTTGGGTTTATCAGCGAATGCTAGGCAGTGACCGGGCCGAACATCTTTTCGGCGACGATGTCTTCCCAGTACGCCATACCGCCCATGCTGAGCTGGTACTGCTTGCCACGACGCAGGTGCAGCGTGGTCGGGGTCTCTTCGATGTAGCCCATGCCGCCGAAGATTTGAGAACCTCGGTCGCAAATGTGCTCGACACAGTGACTGGTGAAGGCCTTGGTCTTCGCCACGTAATCGAGCATGTCGCGGCCCTGATCCATATGCCAAGCTGTGTAGAGCACGATGGTCCGAGCTCCGTAGATTTCGATGGTACAGGTGGCGAGGTACTGCTGGATGACCTGCATCTGCCCGATGATACGACCGAACTGAACTCTCTCTTTGGAGAATTCAAGGGCGTATTCGTGCATGACTTCGGCGGTGCCGGCGCAGTATGCCGAGAAGATCACAGCTGCCTTCTGGACGACCTTATTGAGGATGGTCCAGCCGTCTCCGACAGGACCGAGCACCGCCGACTTCGGAACGGTCACGTTCTCGAACTTGACCTCGTACTGACGATCCCGCGCCATGGTGGGCAAGTGAGTGTGGGTGATGCCCTTGGTGTCCGAATCCATGATGAACATGGTGAGACCGGACTCCTCCCCCACCTTGCCGGCGGTACGGGTGACCACTAGTAACTTGTCGGCGCCCTTGGAGAACTCAACGAACATCTTGCTGCCGTTGATGACGTAGTTATCGCCGTCGGCTTTCGCCTCAAGCGCCACTGTCTTGGGACCAAATTCCCGGGTGTTCTCCTGAAAGCAGAAGGCGTAGACGGCTTCGCCGCCGATGATCTCTTCGAGCAACTCCGACTTTTGATCGTCGGTGCCGCCGAGCACGATGGCTTCCGCTGCAATGACAGCCGTGGAGAGATAGGGGCTCGGGCAAATCGAACGGCCCATCTGCATAGCGAGAATGGCTTGGTCAACCAGACCCCAGCCCATGCCGTCATGCTCTTCCGGAATCGCTAGACCCAGCCAGCCCATTTCGGCGAAGGAGGCCCACATCTCTTTGGAGAAGCCGATTTCTTCGTCTTTTTTCTCGAGGTTACGAACGAAATCGATGGTGCATTCCTTCTCTAGGTAGCGACGCGCGAGATCTTGGAGCTGCTTTTGCTCCTCTGTGTATTTCATGTCCATGATGATTTACCTAATCCTTAAAAGTTCGCGGTTACTTGGCCTGGTTGGGCAAGAAGGGCTTGCCCAGGGGGTCCGGAAGGCCGAGCAATCGGCGCGCAATAATCGTTTTTGAAGTGTCGACGCCAGCGGCTGCCACTCGGGAATGACCGTGCATCAGGTACTGGTCGACCATCTCGCCTTCCAAAGGCGCGTGCTCGGAGCCGTCCCAAAGATATCCGTAGGGACCCATGGCATCAAGGGCGAGGTTCGCGATCTCGGTACCAATGGTGGAGGCCCAGGCCTTATTCATAGCAGCTTCCGTGTTCGGCACCCTCTCGGCTGCCACACAGATGCACATCTTCTCCAACATCGTCCCAATCTCGACGCGAGTGGCCAAGGTGGCGAACTTGGAACGGATGGCAGGATCGTCCGAGAGCTTCTTGCCACCAAACTCGGCCTCTTTGACCCACTCGGCGACCTTGTTAAAACGACGCACACGAGCGGCAAAGGAGATGATCGCGAAACGCTCGTAGTCCAGCGCCTGCATGAGGTAGATGAAACCCTTGTTAATCTCACCGACGAGTCGGTTTTTCGGCACCTTGACATTGTCGTAGAATACTTCGTTGGTACGCTCAGCACCGGTAGAGCCGACGCACCACTGGGGCGTGTAGGTGAGGCCTTCGGCATCGGCATCCATGATGATGATGCTGACGCCCTTGTGCTTCTGCGCGTCCGGGTCCGTTCGGACGGCAACCCAGTGATAATCCGCAAAGTGCGCGGAGGTAATGAAGCGTTTGGTTCCGTTGACCAACCAGTGGTCGCCCTTGTCTTCACATTTACACTGCAGAGCCGCCAAGTCCGTGCCCGCCTGGGGCTCGGTGTAGGACAGCGCCCACTGGCACTCGTTCTTGAAGACCTTCGGAAGGAACTCGTCCTTCATCTCTTCCGAACCGTTGTGGAAGATCGTGTTGGCAATCACGCCGACGTTCTTGCCGACGATGGGTGCGTGAGCGAGTTCCAACTCTACGTTCAAGATGAACTGAGCGAGAGCGATGGGCTTCTTGGATCCGCCGTATTTCTCGGGGAAGCCCATTCCGAGCCAGCCTTTGGCCGCCAGCTTGTCCACAAAGGCGACACGCGCGGGGGTATCCACGAACATGCCACCACGGACCTCTTCCGTAAGTTCTGCTTCGAGAAACGCTTTTACTTCGTCTCGAAACCCTGCCTCTTCCAGGCTTAGATCAAATTCCATGGGAGTCTGCTTTCTTTGGTTTGTTCTGAGTTTTTCAGGGCAACACTGGGGACGGAGAACGCCGCGCAGTCAGCCGCGAGATAATCGTCTTGACGCCTAGGCGCTGGTTGATTCATTGAGGGAAATGGCACCGCACTCTGCAAGATCCTTGGTGTCAGCGTCGCTGTAGCCGATTTCCGCCATGACGGCCGGAGTGTCGGCGCCCATTTCAGGGGCCGGGTGACGAATGCGACCCGGCATGCTTGGGAGGTGGAACATGGGACCGACCTGGGTCTTCTCGCCCTTGTCCGGATCCGGAGACTCCAGCACGATGCCGCGCTCTCGAAGATGGGGATCTTTCACGACCTCATCGACGGAGTAGACCGGGCCAACGCATGTCTCTTCGAACATGAGCTCCTTCACCCACTCGTCACGAGTCTTGGTCTTGAAGATCTCGCGGAAGACGCGGAATCGTTTTTCCCGCTCTTCGCCTTCCACTCGCTGGTTCTCGATAAAGTCTTCGCGACCTAGCAGGCGGCAGAGGTTCTCGTAAAACCACGGCTCGACGCAGCCCACCGTGACGTACTTTCCGTCACTGCACTCGTAGATCGAGTACCAGGGGAAGGCGCCCGTCAAAAAGCTGCTGCCCCGCGTCGGCGCCTTGCCCGAGTCGGCGTAGGCGTTCACGCTGAGGAACATCATGGTCATCAACGTATCGACCATCGAAAAGTCAATATACTGCCCTTGACCGGTCCGCTGTTTCGCGATGATGGCTGTTGTAATGGCGAGGGCCGCTCCGATGCCGCCCGCGTTGTCAGCGATCGGGTTACCGGGAAGACCCGGCTTCCCATCGGGGCCACCGGTCATGTCCAAGAATCCAGCGATTCCCTGGTAGTTGATGTCGTGTCCGACCACCTTGTTGTAGGGGCCGTCCTGGCCAAAGCCAGACAAGGAGGCGACGATGATGTCCTCCTTAATCGCCTTGAGACTCTCGTAGTCGATGTTCAGGCGTTTCGCCACGCCGGGGCGGAAGCCTTCGACGACGACGTCCGACTGCTCGACAAGCTTTTTCAAAATTTCTTGGCCGCGACCGTTCTTTAGATTGAGTCGAATGCTTCGGGTGTTCCGACGAATCGGCGCTCCACGCGGGATCTTGAGTGCAACGCCCTTCTTGGAAATGGGCGGTTCGACGGTGATCACTTCGGCGCCGAAGTCTCCCAAAATCTGGGAGCTGTGGGGGCCGGGACCTAGGCGCGCCAGGTCGAGGATCTTGATGCCTGCTAGGGCTTGGGGTTTCTGATTCGACATAGGTTCTCTTCGATTCCCGCTCGATCTGCGGGACTGGGTCTACGGGACTGGGTCCGCGCCAGAGCACTGAACAACTTGTTGTGTCAGGGGATGAACACTGCGCTGGGGAGGATCGCCGGCGAAGTGGTGCTTCGGAGAAGAAGCGCGCCCTACATAGCCCTATCGATTCACCAAGTAAAGGATTCTCTCGGAGAGCGGGCAGCCTCCGACTGCTTGCCCGGAGTCGGAACAGACCGCTCGCCGAGTGCTGCGCCGAGCCGACCAACAAGCTTCGCCGATTAGCACGCCACTCAGTAAGGCCCCCTAGTGCACCGCTCAGCCTGCGCGCCGCCAACCTCGCCTCCCGCCCAAAGTGCTCGTGCTCGATGGTTACTGCGTGCAACGCTAGCAACAGGGGACGCGCTTTGATTCCCCCTGAAGCACGACACAAGCTCGAAACCTCGTCATGGCGAACGGCGCGAATTCTTTGACGGTACCAGACCGACACAGGTTTACCGGCACACCCATCGCTGCTCGTCGAAGGTACTCAGGCACAGCGGAGTAACGTACTATTGCGCCAGCGGGGTCGAGGCCCCGAGGCCTACGACTATGGACAAGACCGAACCCAACTCCGACGAGCCGCGCGACCGCGACAGCATGCAAGCTGGTTTCGACGAAATCTTCAACTCGCTCATGGCTCACACGGCGGACAACATCATGTTGCTCGATCAGGACGGCTTGATTCGCTACATCAACGAAACCGTTCCGGACCTGACAGTCGATCAAGTGATCGGCACTTCGGTCTACAACTACGTGCCCGAAGATCAGCACGGCATCATGCTCTCCTGTTTCGAGCGAGTCGCAAACAGCCACAAACCCGACTCCTACGACAACGTCTACTTTCAAGAAGACGGCTCCGCGCTACATTTTGAATCCCGCGTCGGCCCCGTATTGCAGTCGGGCGAATTGACGGGATTCCTCGTCATCTCAAGAAACGTAACCGAGCGCCAAGATGCCGCTGCGGATCGCGATCGCTTCTTTGCGCTCTCGTTGGATCTGGTCTGCGTGACGGGCCAAGACGGTTTCTTCAAGCGCGTCAATCCCGCCTTTGAGCGAATTCTGGGTTTCACCAGTGCGGAGATGCTCGCCCAGCCCGCCCACAAGTTCATCCATCCCGATGATCTAGAGCGCAGCGCGGAGGCCTACCAACTCCTCGCCGACGGACACCCGCTGCGAGACTTTGAGAACCGCTATCAGCACAAGGAGGGAGGCTACCGACGCATCGCCTGGCAGGCTATCCACGACCACCACACGCGCCAGATATACGGTGCCGGGCGAGACGTTACGGAACACCATGCGCTAGAGGAACAGCTCCGTCAGTCGCAAAAAATGGAAGCCATCGGCCAGCTCGCTGGCGGCGTCGCTCACGATTTTAACAACCTGACCCTAGCGGTTCTCATGAACGCCGATCTCGCTCAGACGAGCCTCGGCGCCGATCACCCAGTCTCCGCCCAACTAGAACAGATCATCAACGCAGGCGAGCGTGCCGCAGGGCTCACTCGCCAACTGTTGGCCTTCAGTCGCCGGGAGCCTCTCCGAACGGCTGCGATTTGTATCAATCAGCTGATCCGAGACTTTCAGCCGTTCATTCGACGGCTGATTCCCGCCAACATCGAGCTCGACACGAGTCATGTTACCGAATCGCTTGTGATCGAAGCCAATAGTGGGCAGCTCGAACAAGTCCTTGTCAATTTTTGCGTCAACGCACGGGACGCCATGCCCAATGGCGGGCAAATCCGAATCCAGACAACCAAGCTCACTCGCGACCTTTCAGCGGAATCCGAGAATGCAGCCAAGGCGGAGTTCGTAGAGCTCACGATCTCAGATAACGGCACCGGAATGGATTCCGTCGTCGCCGAACGCATCTTCGAACCCTTCTTCACGACGAAAAAGGTCGGCTTTGGCACCGGCTTGGGTCTGGCCACTGTTTATGGGATCATCGATCGCCACGGCGGCTGGGTCGAGGTGGACTCCTCACTGGGGCGCGGCACGACGTTTAAAGTATATTTACGCACCGCTACCTCGGCTGCGATCGCCAGTTCTGTATCGAATGCGCGGGTCACCGATGGCGGGCGTGAAACCATCCTCTTCGCTGAAGATGAAGAATCCGTTCGAGGCATCACCACCAAAATCCTGGAGCAAGCGGGCTATCTCGTGCGCGCCGCGGCCGACGGCGAAGCGGCGGTCGCGCTTTTCAAAGAACATGCCGATGACATCCAGCTGCTGCTGCTCGATATCGTCATGCCCAAGCTGTCCGGGGCCGAAGCCATGATCAGCATGCGCGAAATCAAGCCGGAGATCCCGGTGTTGTTCTGCAGCGGTTACACCAGCCGCAGCAACTCCGAGCGCGGCATCCCGGACGATGCCGACCTGCTAGAAAAGCCCTACCGGCCCAACGTCTTATTGGACCGCGTACGACGGATCCTGGACGATTCAGCAAGTCTCCTGACCCACCGACATTAGACCCACCGACATTGGCTCAACGGGCGCCCAAGGCTCCGATGGCACTCCTGTTGGTGACGCGCGCATCGATTGGCGTCGCTAGTAGCCGAAAGCCACGAACCGTGACTCTCGCCCTCGCCGGATAAGCAGCAAGGCTTTTCCGCCTGCAGCGTGCAGAGCCGCTCGAAAACGCGACACACTCCCCACTGCTTTTCGATTGATCTTCACGATCACATCCCCGCTTCGAAGGCCCGCCTTCGAAGCGAGTGAGCCGGGTTGCACCGCTTCCACTACTAGACCGCGCTGAACGCTATCCGGGATGCTGAAGCGTTGGCGTGCTTTGGCACCCAGCGCTCCCAATCGAAGTCCCTCACCGGCCGGCCCCTGCCGCACCGATGACAGGCTCGGCTTTTCCGCTTTTAGTTCCCCCAAAGAGACCGACAAGCGTTGGGTCTTGCCGCCTCGCAGCACCGATATGCTTACGGTTTTGCCCGCCCCCGTGGCCGCTACCCGATTTTGCAGCTGACCCACCGTGTCGGTCGCGGTGCCACCCACGGAGGTCACGACATCCCCCGACTTCATCCCTCCGCGACTAGCCGGCGACTCGGGCGAAACCTGCGATACCAATACGCCCCGCTTGCTGTCCAGACCCATCGCCTTAACGAGTTCAGCGGTGATCGGCTGGATCGCAATACCGAGCCAGCCGCGTGCCACCCTGCCGTGCTTCAACAGCGCATCTTGAATTGGACGCGCCATATTCGACGGGATGGCGAAACCGATGCCTTGATTGCCGCCCGTGCGGGACAGAATCGCCGTGTTGATGCCCACCAAACGCCCTTCCATGTCCACCAGCGCTCCCCCGGAGTTGCCGGGGTTGATGGCCGCATCCGTTTGAATGAAATCTTCGTAGTGGGTGATGCCGACGTCAGCACGGCCCTTCGCGGACACGATTCCCATCGTCACCGTTTGACCGATCCCAAAAGGGTTGCCCACGGCGAGGACGACATCGCCCAAGCGAAGACGAGCTGAGTCTCCGAACGGAAGCGGCACCAACCCCTTCAAGTCTCCCTTGAGGCGAAGAACGGCCAGATCGCTCTTGGGATCGGTCCCCACGATTTCAGCATCTAGCTCGCGACCGTCGGAAGTCGTGACGCGGATCTTCTCTGCACCTTCCACGACGTGATTGTTCGTCAATACAATTCCGTCGTCCGTCACCAGCACGCCCGAACCGAGCCCTCGTTGTTGTCTCGGTCCGGAGGGACCGGGGGGGCCAAAGAAGCGACGCAGCATGGGCTCCTCACGAAAGGGGCTCATGGCCGTGCCCTTGCTGAGGACCATCTTCGTAGATGCCACACTCACCACGCTCTTGATCGTCTGCTGGGCGATGTCGGCAATGCTCTTGCCGGTGCTTGCACCAGCAGCGTGAGCAAAGGCCGGGTGGGGTAACACCCCGAGAGCGACCTTCGACGGTTCTGCTTGTAAGCTGCCGGGAGTCAGCTTGCCCACTGCCACCTCAAGAACCTGAGGCTGAGCACAAGCGAGGGCCCATAACCCGCCCATCAGGATCCCGGCCAACAACGTCAACGATTTCTCGAACATTCGATTCTTGCGATTCACTCTAGACTTCCTTCGCGACAGCTGAATTCGCGGCCGCGGGGCCGCTTCAGAGAGCACTGGCCGGCTTCAGAGAGCACTGGCCGTCCGGTGAACAACTACTCGAGGACGAGATTTATTCCCGAATTTTTGGCTCACGCGGCAGGTCCGCCCCAGCCGGCTCATCCGTGAGCAAGCGCAGCGCTTTTGTAACGCGACGCCGCTTCCACTTCCGCTCTTCGAGGCACTCAGGCGAGCCGCGATCTAACTCTCGGCAGGCATCCGGTCGGACCGAATATATACTGCAAACCCAACCGTTGGAGTATTTCAACGACGCGCAGCGCCCCTCCGCCATGCGCAAGTAGCGGCCGTCGGGAAACTCACACACCACGGCCGCCCGACGCGGCCCGAGGCGCTCACAGTCGCTTTCGCTGACGGTCACGTAGCGGTCAGAATCAGAGAAGCAACAGGCTCCACATTCGATGCAGTGCACCGGGCTACGCCTCCCCGGTTGCGGCAACGGGGCTCCGGACGAAATAGCTCCCTCCGAGACTGAGCAGAATCACACCCAGTCCGCCCGTCGCGTAGCAGTAGATCCGAAAAAACTCGAGATGGCCGGACTCCGCCGCACCTAGGTCCTTGACAAGCTGGAGGGCCACAGATCCGGTGTAGCCCAAGGAATCCGCGATGTAGATGGCGAACACGGCGTTCCCTGTAGCTCGGGTATGCGCCATGACTCGATCGAAGAGCACCGAGCCGAACGGCACATAGGCGAGATAGGAACCGAGGCCCAACAGAAACATCCACCCGATTCCGCCGATGAGACCGGCATCTAGCAGCAAGGTAGCTCCCACGAGCAGCGCCGATCCCGTGATCATCACGCCGAATACTCCAAGCAGGGCCTGACGATTGTTCCGGATCAGCGCCAATCCCGCCATCGATAGGACCACAAGAACGGCGACGGGGATCTCGGTCTGAGAAAACAGCGCCGGTTTGTCGCCTAGCCCTAAGCTACGAAATAGCTCCACCCCGTAGTTGTCGCGAAAATCGCGAAAGGCCGTCAGAAGTAGGTAAAATACCAACAAGGGAACCAGGCCGGGCAAGAACTTCATGAGGAAGGCCTTTCGCTCCGGCCAGCCCATGGGCGTTCGTTTGGCCCGGGCTACCTCATCCCCAGCTGTCGGAACCGGCATTTGTTCCAACAGCCAGATACTGAGAACAAAAGCCGGCAAGAAGAGTAGCCCAGTGCTCACCGGCATCCACTCCGGGGCCACCCAGCCATCGGTAACGAGGCTACGGCCGATATCTTTGACGACACCGCTGGCAACGATGAACGAACAACTCAATCCCGCGAGCAACAGCTCCGAAACGCATCGCCCTTCCAAGTAGCTCACGACGATCCCCCACACCATCCCCAGCGGCAGGCCGTTCAAGAAGATAGCCGCCATCTTGTACCGGGCAGGAACCACCGCGAACAGAAGTAGGGCCAATTCGGCGATTACAATCAAGGACACCAACCAGCGACCTCTGCTATTTCGGTCCAACTCCGAACAGAGCTTCACGCCGAGATACTTGGAGATCATGTACCCAATGATCTGGCTGGTCACGAGGGCCGTCTTGAGCCCCAGAGCTCCCGCCCATACCGTCTGGCCTTCGTAGGACAACGCCGCGAAAGGTTTTCGAAAGGCGTACATGCAAAAGTACGCCGCAAAGGCAGCGATCATGCTGTAGGCAGAGAACCAAGCGGGGCTGGCCTTCTCCAAGCGATGCCGAAGAGTCATAGCTCAGCCGAGGTGCGGCAGGATGTACACGACGTGAAGCGTCGCGAGCACAATCTGAATCGCCGCGAAGGGAACGGCAGCCTTCACGAACGCGATGAAGCTCATGTCGAGTTTGTGTTTGTGCATGATGGTCACCGCCACCACTGTGCTGGCGGAACCGATGGGCGTGATATTGCCCCCCAGATTGGCACCAAAGATCACGGCCCACCACAGTCCCGATTCCCCATGTGTGCCCAGCCCTTCTAGTATTCTTGCGAGCATCGCCGCCAAAGGAATGTTGTCGGTCACTGCGCTGAACAGCGCCGAGCTGACCAGTGTGGATGCGACGCCAAGCTGAGGTCCCAGGGCTATCAATTGAGCCAGACCTTGGCCAATGAGAGCGAGTACCTGCGCATGCTCCATCACGTTGATGACGACGAACAGAAAAACAAAAAACAGCAGCAGGTCCCAATCCAGCGCCTTATAAAACTGGTCCACCTCATGTTTGAAACGGACCAACATGACTGCGGCAAATGCCATCGCCACAAAGCCCATGCCCAGCGGAGCCACGACCGGGAGAACTGAAGCGGTAGCGATACACACGATAAACAGGCAGGTCATGATGCAACTGCCGACGAAGAACGCCTGACTGACGATGCCGTCATTTTCGTCGAAGCCGGCAACAAGGGCAGTGGCTTCCTCTCTCTCTTGGTCGCTGGCGAGTCGCTGAATCCCGAAGGTCTTGGCCCCCATGACGATGGTCAAGGCGGTGGCCACCACGACGTAGGGCGCGGCCTTGATGAAGAACTCCACAAAACTGATACCGGCTGCCGTTCCGACGATTATGTTCGGCACCGAGCTGATCAGCGTAAGCAAGCCACCGATATTGGTGAGCAGGCCTTCTACCAGCAAGAAACCGAGCAACTTGTGGCTGCGTTTCAGCTTCGCGAGAGAGACCGCACTCAAGGCGCCCACGATAATCATCGCCGTCACGTTGTTGAGCACCGCAGAGAACACCACAGTCATGACGCCGTAGTAGCTCAGGAGAATGAGCGGATCGCCGCGTGACGCCTTGGTGAGCTTGATCGCGATCCAAGTAAACAGACCGCTCTTAGCGGTCACATCGATGAACAAGCTGGATCCGAAGATGATGGTAATCACCCCCCAGTCCACGGCAGCGATGAATACCGGCACCGCCATCTCTTCGCCGAAGACGTTGAGCAGGGGTCCAAAGGGCAAGAGATGAAAATATGACCCCACGAAGAGGGATATCGCGGCAAAGACCCCAGTGATGAGACTCTTTTTGGCGTGAATCTTTTCTTCGAGGGCAAGCGACAGAACCATGGCTACCAAGATCGCGGCGCAGATCAGCGTCACGGAGAACGGGACCGAATGATGCGTGTGTTCTGTCATGACTCAGATCATCAACAGCGGAGTTTGGCGCAGCTCTACCGCCAACAAATAGGAAGCGCCATGCATAGCGAGTTGGCCCCCTTCGGTCGCGCGGAGAATCAACAGATCGATTTCGTGCTCTGCGATGAGGTTTTGATAATCCTGCAGGCTTCTGCCGTTGCGAATTTGGGGCTCGACTCCGAAGCCATGTCCAGCGGCGGCTAAGGCCTCCTGGCAAGTCGCTGTATATTCGCGGGGTTCTTTGTGCAGCTGCTCCATGATCGCGTTACGGGCAAACTCCGTGTTGATGCCTTCGATCTTGGAGATGGCGTCCAGATAGCGTTCGAATACGCCATCATCTTCGATGTGGGCGAGATGCAAGACTCCCTGTTCCCGAGTTAAGCGCGCCCCCCAGTTCACCATCGCGTCGTCTCCAGCCAGATGGTCTGTCGCGACCAGCACACTGTCCGTGTCGGAGTCTTGCCAGAGCTTCGGCGAGACCTCCAAGGGATGCGGCACAACGAGAATCGGTAGCTCTGTGGCGCGAGTGAGCACGTTCACGTATCCGCCCAAGCTGAACGGCCACTTCCAGGCGTCGCTCTTCATGTTGCGATAGGTACAGATGAGATCCGGTTGGCTGCGCTCTACGAGCTGGACGGCTTCCGAAATATCTTGGTGCTGGTCGCCCCCTACGGAGCCCCAACGAACGCCTTTGCCCAGCACGCCAAGAAATCGCTTGAGGCCAATGCCGAATTCCTCCAGCTCACTCCCCTCCAGATCGCTCAGAATCATTACAGAAGAAATCTCGGGCCTGTTCAGCTGAAATCGGCGTTTATCCGCCGAACGAAACGCACTCTCAAAATTGTCGGCATCCAGCATGCCCACAGCCTAGCAAAGCCATGCCCCCGCGTCGCACTATCTACCCTAGGACGCAGGTTCGAGCGAGCGAGGCTGCGTGTCCAGAACATGGAGATCGAGCATGACCCGCGCTCGCGCCAAGACCTCACGAGCATCGTTCTTCCATCGACTGACGTCGGGTGTAAGAGCGTTGTAGGCGATGGCATCGTAGCCAAAATGCTGGGCGATATAGAGGGCTCGCTCATTGTGAAATCGCTGGGACACGATGACCACTGATCCTACGCCGAATACTCGGCGCGCTCGAATCAATGAGTCCAGCGTTCGGAAGCCAGCGGGATCTTTCATCAGACTTTGCTCAGGAACGCCCGCCTGTATCAAGGCGTTGAACATGTCCGTCGGCTCGTCGTAGCCCCGCCCGTCATCGTCGCCACTCAGCAAGAAAAGCCGCACCCTGCCCTCGAAGTACAGACGAGCGGCCGCCTCCATGCGGTATCGAAAGTAGAGGTTCGGGCGCCCGTCCTTGAGCCGGGCGGTGCAGCCCAGAACCAACGCGACTCGCCCCGCGCTGATATCAGAGCTGTGGTTGAAGCTTCGAACATGCTCCTGTGCCACACGGCGGTGACTCGCTAGCAGTCCCATAGCACCCACAAACAGGGCACGGCTCATCACCCTGCGTAGGCTCCACACCGTCGCCAAGCGCCGTACAGTGGTGAAGCTTCGTGGAGTTGGCGAGCCATTCACAACAGCGTGAACGAGAGACGCCAGCGCGTCTATTCCTGAATCATTCGACAAAAGGGGAGAACACTGTCGGCCCGATGCGCGGCGAGGCGCGACAGCTCTCAAACGGCGAGTGGCCGTTCAGTCTATGCGGCAGAGGGCGTCGTGATATTTCGCGCCTCGTCAAGCTGCTCAAATTGCCCCCTGTGGACAAGCCAGCGGTCCGGACTGAGCGGTCACTCCCGACGCCTCGAAAGACACATCCACAGCTTAGGATACAGCTAACCCGCGGTGAATACGCGAGCCAGTGAGCCGAGACTGTCGGATCGGCAAGATTTCGCCCGACTGCTACCAATTAGACCCAGGACAACCGGAGCAGTGGTGCGGCAAATACCCAGCTGTTCCGGCCGGGCGCCCGCCCCTCGAATAGTGCCCATCCCTCCAAGGTTTATGCCCAAGCAAGCGATGCCTAGCCCATCAAGAATCGGTCATCAACCGATCTTGAATGAGGTTGAACGCCCCCGACGCGAGCGCTCAATCTTCGTGTCTGAACCCAGGCGAATCGCTGAGCGTTCGATGGGCAAGAACGCCGCAACCCACATGTCGCTCCGCTCAGCTGACCCGTCCTTCGTCCCGTGACACCCGAGCCGCTGCACTCCATCTCGAAGACGTTAACGAATTTCGACAAACCGAACGGTTGGGAAACGGGGAAACACACTGTCGTAGGAAAGCCTCGGCACAGGGCCGTCGCAACTTTCCGACTCGGGCAGTGCAAGACTTCAGCTTCTGTGGCACGCTCATCACTGGTGGCTGAAGTGTCACCTTCATCGAGGGGGAAACGATGGACAACGTTGGAAGCGCCGCATGCGGCATTGCCTCCGATCAGGCACATCAGGGGTTACGACAGCTCGACGAACTAGGGCCGAGCGCTCTCTCATCACTTATGGGCTATTTGTCGAGGAGCTGGGATCCAGCGCCGATTCAAGATCTAGACGCGCCGGCCAGACGGAACCTGCAACAGCAACGTGTCCGATACGCCGCCTTGGATTTGCAGGAACCCATCGAAAAGATCGCCCGGCAAACCCAGGGGCGAGGTCCCACCGAGCACTTTCGAAACATCGTAGAACTGATCAACGTTCGAGACTCCGCGCGTCTGCGACAGCTGCTCGCTCAGCGTCGCACCGACGATGTGCACGTACGCGATCTGCAGCGCGCCACCCCCGAGGCCCGATGCTTCAGCATGCAGCTGGGCCTGCTGCTGCAACAACTATGCACTATTTGGCTCGCGCCCCACGCGCCCGAGCGCAAGGTCTGGCAGGCCGAGTGGCAAGACGCTCTGCGCAATCACTTCGCGGGGCTCTGGGAATGCAGTGGCGAGCACGACTTGCTGATTCTCGACCAGTGTGTCGCGCCCGCAGACGCCAATTTCAGTTATCTGTTGGCCAGCTCGGATGAGCTTCGCTGTTGGTGGATAAGCAACATCGAAGACTTGCCCACCGACATTGCTCGCGAGTGGCGTCTCCCCCTAGGCAACCAGGCGTGCCTCGCACGCATGCGCGCCTTTGCGGCTTGGTATTGCGAGGAGCCAGAACGACTGGCGCCCTTACATGACGACCCAGCCGACCTTCACGGTGCCGCCAGCGACTTGGTCAGCTTGATCGCCACCCGTGAATTGGTGGATCGCTGGGTGGTCTGGACCTCTGCTAACTGGAAGCCGCAGCTCGGCGCCTAGGCCTGACTAGGGTCCCAACTAGCACTGCGATCCCGACTCCGCTGCCGGCTCGAGCCAGATGAGTCGTTCCAGCTCGGTCAGACCATCGGTCAGGCACGCCGGCCCGGGTTGCAAGATGATGCACGGGTCCATCTCGTAGACTCGACCGTCCCGCACTGCCGCGACATCCCGCATGCCGGGACGCGAAAGGGCCGCCTCTGAATCAAAGGCTTTTCCGCACCAACAGCCGATATACACTTCGGGATCCGCGTCCACCACTTGCTGCAAGCTCAGCACCCGGTCTTTGGCCATGGGCAGCATCGCTTCCTTGGCGAAGACGTCGCGTCCTCCGGCGATATCGATCAACTCGCTCACCCAAGCGATACCGCTGATGATCGGATCATTCCACTCTTCGAAATACACGCGCGGCCGATAGGAGCGCCCCGCGTAACGCTGGCGTACGATCTCGATGCTCCGTAGATACTGCCCCACTAGTTTCTCGGCCACAACCGGTTCGCCCACCAGACGGCCCATCGTAAGAATGACTTCCAATATCTCGTCGAGGGAGCGCTGATTGAATATCAGCACCTGCAATCCCGCGGCGATCAACTTGGAAGCGAGATCGGCTTGTATGTCCGAGAAGCCGATGACCAGATCCGGCTTCAGCGCGCAGATCTTCGAAACGCTACCACCGATGAAAGCCGACACCACCGGTTTGTCACGACGGGCTTCTGCGGGACGTTCGGTATAGGCACTGATGCCAACGATTCGTTCCTGCTCCCCCAAGGCGTACAAGATTTCCGTGGGTTCTTCCGTCAGACAAATAATTCGTCGAGGACCTCGAGGCATAACCGGTGACACGCCGCCGTTGTATCCCGCGAGGCGGCGCAAAGTAAGCGTTCTGCTCCCGCGCCAGGCCGACTTAGCCGCGCACGGGACCGGGGACTACCCTCCGCTGCCGACATGCGCGGCCGGAAGAAGCCGTGGTGATGCCGTCAGATGCCCAATATAACTGGGCTCCCAAAGACACTCACCGGTGTCATTGTTGCGTTGTTCGTGGCGTCCACCAACCCCTGCAAGCGATCCATTCGGCAGAGCGCATCACAACCGTGTCCGGGCGAGCAATGCCCCCTTTCATTCGCTCAGCTTCGCAATAGAATCCCGGTCATGAAGAACGTTGTCGTTACGGGAAGTGCATCGGGTCTGGGCGCAGCCATCGCTGGTCGATTGCTGCAACAGGGGGCTCGGGTCATCGGTATCGATCGACACGATGCCGAAATCGCGGCGGACCTAAGCCAAGCCACCGGTCGAGACGAAGCCGTGGAACACGCACTGTCCCTCGCGGATGGTGTGCTCGATGGCGTGGTGTCCTGCGCTGGACTCGGGCCTTACGATGAAAGCCAAGCCATCATGAGCGTCAACTACTTCGGCGCTGTGGCGATTCTCGACGGACTCAAAGACGCCTTGAGTCGCGGGCACAACCCCGCCGCCGTAGCGATCTCATCCTTGGCAGCCGCGGTGAAACCCATGGTGGTCTCCGAATGTTTGGCGGCCTGCCTCGACGATGACGAAGCTAAAGCGCGTGAAATTATGAAGGAGCAGGACGGCAATCCGGCCTACATCACTGCCAAAAGAGCGCTCGCCCAGGCCGTCCGGAGACGGGCAACCGAATGGGGGCAGCTAGGAATTCGGCTCAATGCGGTCGGCCCAGGAACAATGCAGACACCAATGCTTGATCGGCTGATGTCGGAAGAGAAACACGCAGCCGGAATTCGTTCCCTGCCCGTGCCCCTCAATCGGGTCGGCTCAGCGGATGCCATCGCCGGAACTGTGTGTTTTTTGCTGGGACCGGACGCCAGTTACGTTCACGGCGTCATGCTCTACGCTGACGGCGGTTCCCAAGCGTTCTTGGCCCCCGACGATATCTGACAATCTGACATATTGTTCAGTTATGTAGCGCAAAACTGCAGCGGTTTCGGAGCTCCTCGCCGCACTGCGGCACTGCCGCCGGCCAACGTGCGTAATGACTACACGGAATTCGCGTGTACACTAGCGCCATGAATCAACGCTTTTGGCTTCCGCCTGCCTACTTATTTCTTTCCGGAGGCGTTGCCTTAGCCTGCGGAAACGCCGCCCCGGACGCCCTGTTCAATACCGCTGGCAGCGGTGAAGGTGGGCTAGGAGGCTCATCAGGCACCGGTGGGGCCGCAACTGGCACCGCGGGCGCCGGAACCAGCACGGGAGGCACCGTAACGGGAACCGCCGGCACAGGCACCGTAACGGGAACCGCCGGCACAGGCTCGAGCACGGGCGGCAGCGTCAGCAATAGCACAGGCGGCAGCGTCAGCAGCACGGGCGGCACTGGCCCGGTTGCCTGGACTCCGCCACCCCAGTCAGATCCCTCGCGACCCGACCTCTACGATGTAGGCGCCTGTATCAACGATGGGGATCTAGCGATCGACTGCGGTCTTGGCGAAGCCGCTAACGAGTGCGGCAAAGTGCGTAACGAATGCGTGAGCATCTCCGGATTTTCCGCAATCGTCGACGAGCCTTGCGTCTCCCAGTGCATGATTGATGAGCTAAACCGCCAAGCCGATATGGCAGGCGGCGATGCTCCGCGACCCACCAAAGCCTGCACAGACTGTTATGCCTTACTGATCACATGCTCGGCCGATTTTTGCGCGCGTGAATGCATCATCAACGCCTCGGGCGACAACTGCCAAAATTGCGTGTTGAACGAGTGTGGGGTTGGTTACGATAAATTCGTGGACTGCGCGGGGCGCGCAGCCAACGACGCCCAGTGCGGCGTGCTCTCCGGCGACGAGTGAGCCTCGCAGTTGGGAGTTGGCCCCTGGGGGCTGGGCTGAGCCCCCAGCCCCTGATCGGGCCGTAGTGCTTGCGCATTGGTTGGGCTTCCGGCATGAGGAGCGCCTTCCGTAATGACTCTCGGTGATGCCCAGCCCCCAGCAACGAGATGCCAGCACTCCGCAGGCGGCCCCCCATGACGCAAGGAAAAGGCAATGGCGGCTCACTCCTGCCGAGCAACGTGACCGCCTGGACCCGCGCGCCCTTGGAGCTGACACGCCGTGCAGCCGAAGATATTCCCCTGTTGCCCAGCCAGGACCACATCACCCTGGTCAGCCTGGCAGCGCTGACGGGGTTGCTGGCTGGACTGGCTGCCGAACTGCTACGCGTGCTCGTCCGCCTCTTCGGTGTGTTGATGTTCAGCCCAGGCTCCCTTTGGGAGCTCGCCACGGACCGCGGCTCTCCCATGAGCCAGCGCTTCGACGCCGAGTGGCCGAAAGTCGACACCCACTTCATGGTCGTCGGGCTCTCGACGGCACTGCTCATGTTCGCTTGGGGGTACTACCGAGACCACCGGAACGGAGTGCCGGAAGGGCACCGGAGCCGTAGCCACCAACTCGGCATCGCCGTGGGCGCCGCTGCCCTCGCCCACGGCGTTCTTCAAGTTCTCGTGGCAGCGGCCGATGCCGTGACGCCCGGGCACTCGGGACTGTTATCGGTCTTCCAACACACTCCCTGGTGGGGCCTTTGCGGAGTCGCCTTGGTGGGCGGTGTCGCAGTGGGCGTACTGGCCCACTATCTAACGGATGCGCGCGGCGAGGGAGTGCCCATCGTCATGAAATCCGTCGCGCTCAAGAGCGGCGCCATGCGAACTCGGTCGGGGCCGATTTTTGCCGGTACGGCTGGGCTTACGGTTGCCAGCATGGGCTCTGTCGGACTCGAAGGTCCCGTTTTGGTCTTCGGCGCTGCCAGCGCGTCCGGTCTGGGACAAGCGCTCGGACTGTCTCGAGACCGGCTCCGGGTGTTGGTAGCAGCAGGGGCTGCCGCGGGCATTTCGGCTGGCTTCAACGCGCCCATCGCAGGAGCACTTTTCGCACTGGAAATCGTCGTCGGTGACTTCGCCCTCGCCACTTTCTCGCCGGTGGTGATCGCGAGCGTCGTCGGGACGGTCGTGCACCGTTCGATTGAGGGGGACTTCCCCGTGTTTGCCGGCGTGGATTTCGTCATGAAGTCCAGCTACGAGATCTGGCTCTACATCCCCCTCGGCCTCTTGTGTGGCGCCGTCGGAACTTTGTTCGTTCGCAGCGTCGAGAGCATCAGCTCTCGCTTTCAGCGCCTGACGTCCGGCGTTCCCAACTTTCTTCAGCCCGCCATCGGATTGCTCGCCATCTGTCTGATGGCGGTAGCTTTGGGTCGATACGAGGTGCTCGGCTCTGGATACGATACGCTTCAGAACCTACTCAACAACCGGCTCACCGCGACAGTGGTCGGCGTCATCCTGATAGCCAAAATTGCCGCGACTTCCCTCACGCTGGCATCGGGCGGTGTCGGGGGGGTGTTTTTTCCGAGCCTCATGATCGGCGCCAGCGCAGGCAGCCTTTTCGGTGCGGGCGCCCAGCAACTCCTCGGCGACCGAATCGCTAGTCCCGCCTCGTATGCCATCGTCGGCATGGGAGCTGTGCTCACCGCCGTTCAGCACGCGCCGCTGACGGCCGTCGTCATGGTGTTTGAGCTATGTAACGACTACAACATCATCTTGCCGCTACTGGTGGCTTGTATCCTCAGCACTTTGGTGGCCACTCGGGCACTCGGCATGAGCATTTACCAACGCGTTCTTAAACGCGAAGGAATCGTGTTGTCCCGAGGCAAGGAACAGAATCTGTTGCGCAGCATCAAGGTCTCCGAAGCCA
>SPKZ01010444.1_pt1 | contig 33414 bp, 30 predicted proteins | sample 2456571 | NCBI WGS metagenome assembly SPKZ01 (sample SAMN11192286, study PRJNA482655) | marine metagenome | biome: ENVO:00000447; feature: ENVO:00000244|ENVO:00000211|ENVO:00000569|ENVO:00002023; material: ENVO:00002151; isolation source: ocean water from marine abyssalpelagic zone ...
CGGGGCCAAGGCCCGGAACGGGGCCAAGGCCCGGAACGGGGCCAAGGTCCAGGCAGCGGTCCCGGTGAAGGCCCGAGTCCGAAGCGCCAACTCGACCTCGCGGTCGACGGCCGTGAGCAAGACCAGGCCGACGCGCGAGGCCCGGGAAGCAATCCAGAAGCTGGTCCGGGGGACGCACCCGGGCGGAGGGACGAGCCTGCGACAGCTGCTGCGCTCGGGCAAGGACAGGGGGCACGTCGACGGCGCGGCGCTGCTCGGCGTTCTGCCGAGCCACATCTTGGAGTCATCTCAGAAACTCGATGAGGTGGTGACGCTCTTTAAACGGCACTCCGTGGCGATCCGGGACTGGACTCCACCCGTCCAGTTGCGCAAGCCCGACTCTCGCCGGCGTACGAACGGCGCGGACGACTACTCGGGGTATCGTTCGAACGATCCGGTGCGTGTCTACCTGCGCGAGATGGGTGCGGTATCTCTGCTCACACGGGCGGGAGAGGTCGAGATCGCACAGAGAATCGAGGCGGGGGAGGGCGACGAGCTGAAGGAGATTCTCAAGTCGTCGGTCGTGATGGATCGATTGCTCGAGATCGGAGACGAGCTTCGCAACGACAAGCGCGACGCCAAGAAGCTCTTTCCGAACAACCTCGAAGAGGGTGCGGACCTGGTGACCAAGCGCAAGGGCCTGCTCCAGGCGCTCACCCAGGCGCGGCGCAGCGGACCCGAGTTGCTCAAGCGGAGCCGGGTCCTCGCCAATTCGCGCACGCGGGCCGCGGCGCGCGAACGGGTGGAGGCAGAACTGGACACGATCCGCAGCCGGGATGCGACCCGGGTCCTGGATTCGGGCGTTTCGACGGAGTTCGTTCGTTCGCTCCAGTATGAGATCGCGAAGTTCGTCGAGGAGATCGACGAACTGCAGTGTCACATCGAGCGCATGTTGAAGCCGCTGCGTCTGTCCGGCGAGGAGTTTCTCGAATTGTCCGCGCAGTCCCGTCGCCGTTCCGTGCCCGGAAAGAAGGCGCTCAAACGGCTCGGTGGGAACCCAGAAGCGATCGCGATCGCGGAGCGCGAGTTGCTCTCGGTGCGCCGCCAGATCCAGAAGATCGAGGCGGATCATCAGACGAGCCACGACGCGGCTGTGGCATCCCAGCAGCGGATACAGTCGGCGGCCGAGCGGACCCGGGAGGCGAAGAGTGAGCTGATCGAAGCGAATCTGCGGCTGGTGGTCTCCATTGCCAAGAAGTACACGAACCGCGGGCTCCAGTTCCTCGACCTGATTCAGGAGGGGAACATCGGCCTCATGAAGGCGGTGGACAAGTTCGAGTGGCGCCGCGGATACAAGTTCTCGACCTACGCCACCTGGTGGATCCGGCAGGCGATCACGCGCGCCATCGCGGATCAGGCCCGCACGATCCGGATCCCCGTGCACATGATCGAGACGATGAACAAGCTCGTTCGAGCGACGCGCTACCTGGTTCAGAATCTCGGGCGCGAGCCGACTCCCGAGGAGGTCTCGGAGAAGATGGACATGCCGCTGGAGAAGATCCAGATGGTGCTCAAGATCGCGAAGGAGCCGATCTCTCTCGAGACCCCGATCGGCGAGGACGAGGACAGCCACCTCGGCGATTTCCTCGAAGACAAGAAGCGCGTCTCTATCACCGAAGAGGTAATTCTGCGAAGCCTCTCGCAGCACACGATGGAGGTTCTGGGCACCCTGTCGCCGCGAGAAGAGAAGGTGCTCAAGATGCGCTTCGGCATCGGGGAGCGTTCGAATCACACGCTCGAGGAGGTCGGTCAGGACTTCGCGGTCACCCGCGAACGGATCCGCCAGATCGAGGCGAAGGCGTTGCGCAAGCTGCGCCATCCGAGCAGGTCCAAGGCCCTGCGCGCCTTTCTCGACTGAGAACGAACCGGTAACCCGGAGCTTTTCGAAGCTTCGACGCGCGCGCGTTCGATTCCTCTCAAGGCGCGCGCCCTTGTGGCCGATCCTGCACGCGTGGGACGAGGTCGGCGGCGAGTCTGCATCGCGCTTTCGCTGTGCGCCTTCGCGTGCGCGAACCCGGCCGGCTTCGCCCCGCAGGCCCACCAGGATCTGCCCCGGCTCTGGCGGGCACCCGACCCGCCGAGCGACGGCGCGTTACTGCGCATCGAGCCGCGTCACGCTGCGCTGCGAATCGGCGACTCCACCACGCTTGGGCTCGAAGGGCGCGACGCAGCGGATGCGCGCTGTAGCGCCTCCGGGCGAACGCTCCGCGGGCCGGAGTTCCGCATCGAAGCCCCGGTGGCGCCGGGCGTGGTCGACGTCGTCTGCCGGAGCGGAGAGGCCGTGGCCTACGCTCAGGTGACGGTGACCGACGCGGCTCAGGTGCCGCTGAGGGATCCGTATGCGGGCGGTGTCGTGCTGTTCAAGACCCGTCGCAACCCGCGCGGCGTCCTGGGACCTGTGGGCACGCGCGCAACCGGCCTCCCGGCCCTGGACCGACTGCTGGAGCATTTCGGCGCGTACGCCCTGCCCGCCTTTCCGTTCGATCGCTCCAGGACCCGCGACCGGGTCGGTCTCGATCACTGGCTCGTGATCGATATCCCGGAGGACGTGAACTTCTTTCAGGCGGTCGCGCGACTGCGTGCACACCCCGAGATTTATCCGGCGAGCTATCTGTTCGAGGACGCCGGCTTCTTCCGTGTCGGCACCGCCGACTGGGCGGTACCCCTCGAGGCGGTCCGTGATGTCGGGTGGGCCGTACCGCCAGTCCAGCCCGAGCCCGCTTCACACGAGCAGCGGCCCGCCGTGGAGCAGATTTCCTGGGAACTCCAGCGGCTCGGTGTAGCCGAGGCCTGGGAGCAGGCCACCGGCCGGGGAGTGTTGATCGCGGTCGTCGATACCGGGGTCGACGTCAATCATCTTGCGGTCTCGTCGAGTCTGCGTTTCAAGCAGGGCGAGGGCGCTGATCGCGACCTCGATGGGAACGGCATTCCGGGAGACGCGATCGGCGCGAACTTCGCTCACCTTGCGATCATCGAATCCGCCCACCCCGGGGCCGCTCCGCGGCTCGCGCTCGGGTTGATCGAAGACGTTTCGGACTGGGACGGTGCCGCCTCGGGTCCCGGGTCGAGGCCCCGCGGACACGGGACCGCGATCGCGGCGCTTGCTGCCGGCTCGGGAGCTTCCGGGCAGCGGCCCGGCGTCGCGCCGGGGGCAACCATCATGCCTGTCGATGTCCAGGAGAATCTCGAGCCCTCCGGAAGTCCACTGCCCGAGGATCCGCGTATGCGGACCACCGCCACGTCGCTGCGTGCGCCGGTCTGGTCGCGTGCGGTTGGTGTTGCCTATGCGGCTGCGGAAGGTGCGCGTCTACTGACCTGCGCGTGGCCGCCACAGTCCGCGCACTGGATTCTCCACGACGTGCTCCAGTACGCGGAGGACAACTGTGCACTCCCGGTCTGTGCGGTCGAGGCGCCGGCCGATGCGGAGCCGGGCTACCCGGCCCGTTGGCGGCGCGACTGGCTCAACTCGCAGGATCTCGGAACCGGCGCCGTGCTCGACGTATGGGAGTCGCGCGAGATCGAGGACTTCTTCCAGCGTCCGCTCGCCGCAACCTTGCTGGTGGGGGCGCTCGGGCGCAACGGTCGCCCGCTGGCCGAGTCGGCCGGGACCGCACCCGACCTGCGGGTCGTGACGGGCCGGAGTCGGCGCGGCGTCGAGGCTGCGGTGGCGAATCCGGGAAACGATCACGAGTTCGCGCTCGACGCGACGGTTGCCCTCCGCGGCGGGCCCGCGGTCGCGTCCGCGCTGGTCGCGGGCACGGCGGCGCTCCTGGTCGAGGTACGCCCGGATCTCGATCCCCGGGCACTCCGAGATGCGCTGCTGGCTGGCACGCGCTCGGGGCCTCCCGGGCGCCTGAACCCGGCTCTGGCGCCGCGAGCGCTCGCCGCGGCCCGCGCTCTCCCACGTGGCTACTGCGACCGGCTCGGAGAGCGCCTCCGGCGGGACCATTCTGTCGAGCATCGTCCCTGGTGGCAGCGGGTGCGGGTCCGGACTTCGATCGATTCGCCGATCGAGGTTCCGGGTTCGGATCCCTGGGGTTCGAGCGCCCCGCCGGCCTCCGAGGACGGGGTGCGCTAGGCGCCTTCTTGCTCGCCGGACGCGCTCCGTCTATTCTGCCTCGCCGCGCGGGGCGTAGCGCAGCTTGGTAGCGCGCTTGGTTCGGGACCAAGAGGTCGCCGGTTCAAATCCGGCCGCCCCGACCACTTTCCTGCCGCGCGTGCAGGCCCGGGTCTCTGCACGTGCGGATGCGGGGATCGGATGAGCACGGAGCACGGCGCGCGGGGGCCCAACGAACTGCGACTCGCGCTTCGTGCAGGTGTCATCTCGATCGTTGCGAGTGCGGCGATCACGCTGGTCAAGTTCCTGGCCTGGTCGCTCACCGGTTCGACCGCCGTGCTCTCGGACGCGGCTGAATCGCTCGTGAACGTTGCAGCCGCCTCGATGGCCACGTGGAGCGTCGTGGTGGCCGCGCGCCCGGCAGATGCCGATCACCCCTACGGACACGGCAAGGCCGAGAGCATTTCGGCCGCGGTCGAGGGGCTGATGATCGCCGGAGCGGCGTCCTTGATCTTCGTCGTGGCAGTGCGCGCCCTGGTGGTCGGCCCGGTCATCGTACGGCTCGACTACGGCATCGTGCTCTCGGCCGCGACCGCCGGGGCCAATCTGGTGCTCGGCCTGTATCTGGTCCGGATCGGCCGCCGGGCGGGATCGGCCGCGATCGAGGCGGACGGCCAGCACGTGATGACCGACGTCATCACCACCGCAGGCACGATCGTTGCGCTGGTCGCGGTCAAGCTGACCGAACTCGCCTGGATCGATCCACTGGTGGCGCTGGCCGTGGCCGTGAACATCGTCCGGATCGGCTGGCGGATCGTGCGCCGTGCGCTCGGGGGCCTGCTCGACGAGGCAGACTTCGAGCTGCTGGAGCAGCTGAGTGCAGCGCTCGAGCGTAACCGTCAGCCGGAGTGGGTCGGCATCCACGAGTTGCGGTCGTGGTTCTCGGGCTCGTTCCGGCACTTCGATCTTCACCTTTCCGTCCCTCGCTACCTGTCGGTGGAGCAGGCGCACCGAATCGGCGATAAGCTGGAGAGCACGATCCTGGAGCAGGTCGGGGGCGGGGGCGACGTCGTCGTGCACCTCGACCCGTGTGAGTCGCGCCAGTGCGGCAGCTGCACGCTGGAAGATTGTCCGGTTCGAGCGTCCCCGCTGCGCGAACCGTTCCGTTTCGGGGTCGAGGCCATGACGCGGAAGGGGCTCGTCTAGCCGCAATGCGGTGCGGAGAGTAGGCTCTCGAGATGGCCCCTCCCCCGCTCCGCAGCAGCGGCATCCTTCTCCAGCCAGAGATTCCGTTGTGCCAGTCGGATCTGCCGCTCGACTGGTACCAGGACGCGTTCCAGCCCTACGCGGAAGAGTACCTGGCGCTCCCGGATCGGACGCCCGCAACCGTGCTGCCCTGGATGGATTCTTACCTGCGACCCGCGCTGGATCAGCTCGGGGGAGAACTCATGCTGCTCGCCCACTACTACATGGGGGGCGAGATCGTAAAGCTGGTCGAACGCTACGGCGGGCGCGTGGCCGACTCATATCTCCTGGCGCGCCAGGCGGTGCTTCACCCGGAAAAGAGACTGCTAGTGGAGTCGGCCGTGCACTTCATGGCGGAAGCAATCGCGATTCTGGCCTCGCCCGATCAGCAGGTGTACATCACCAATCCGAAGTCGGGTTGCACCATGGAAATGATGGCCAAGGACTTCATGGTGGCTCCTGCGGTTCGGGCGCTGCGCGAGTGCTACGGCGACGACCTGATGGTGGTCGCGTACATGAATACCTCCGCCCGCGTCAAGGCGCTGGCCGGGAGCACCGGCGGCTCGGTCTGTACGAGTTCGAATGCCGCCGCGATTCTCCGCTGGGCGCGTGAGCAGGGTCGCAAGATCTTCTTCGTGCCGGATCGGCACCTGGGTGAGAACGTAGCTCGCGAGGTGGGGATTTCGCGGGATCGCGTCTGGCAGTGGCCCGGAGGACACGAGGGGGCCGATCTAAAGCCCGGGGACCTCGGCGCCCGCGACCGCGACCGTCTGGATCGCGCGGAACTGGTGCTCTGGGGCTCGTTCTGTGGTGTGCACACGATCTTTGACCCCGCCCAGGTCGACTACTGGCACGGGCTCGACTACCGCGTGCTAGTGCATCCGGAATGCCCCGCGTCCGTCGTGGAGGTCGCGGATGGCGCGGGATCTACCCATTTTCTGTGGCACACGGTGCTGGAGGCCGCTGCGGGCAGCCGCTTTGCCGTCGGCACCGAGGGCCACTTCGTGCGAAACCTGGGAGAGCAGGCAGCCAGGAACGGGGTCGAGGTCGTCCATCTGGCGGATCTTCCGGGCGCGGCCGATGCGGGCTGCGGTTGTGCCACGATGTCGCGCAACGATCCCCCTCACCTGGTGGCCCTGCTGGACCTGCTGGCGAAGGGCAAGCCGCCGGAGGCGAACCGCGTTCTTCCCGGCGACTGCGTCGACGAGGTCTCGGGTGCGCGCGATCGGCTCGACGAACGAGCACGCGCTATCGTGGTCCGAGACGCCCGCCGCGCGCTGGAGCGCATGATCGAACTCACGGAAGCGGCCTAGCCGCCGGGCTTCGGGCTGCGGCGGTGCAGATCCCGGAGTACCGCCGGGACGCGTTCCGGCTCGAACCAGGTACCGTTCCAGAAGAAGGCCTGGTGCCAGCGTCCCTTGTAGAAGCTGTACCAGAGGTCGTCGGGTTCGAAGTAGTAGAGGGCCGGGCCGATCTCGACTGCGCGCGTCAATCCGGGGTGGGAAGTTGCGGCCATCGTGGGCGCCTCCGGGCCCCGCCGAGCGGCCGGACGGGGAGGTTCCGGGATGTCGGGCTCGGGCGGTACGACCGTGATCCCCAGTTGCTGCTGGAGGCAGCCCGAGAGGAGCAGCGTCCCGATCAGCCGCAGTCCCTTCATTCGTCCCCGTCCGGAACGAAGCCCCTGGGCACCTCTCCGCGTTCGATCTGTGCCATCGACGTCCGGGTCGCACCCCGCGCAGCGCTTGCGGGGTCCCGCCCCTCGACGCGGAGCATCAGGTAGGTGCCGAGGAAGACGTCGCCGGCCCCCACCGCCGGGCCGTCGAGAACCGTGGGCGGCGAAATCTCCGTGCAGCATCCACCGCTCAGGATCGAGGCACCAAGCGCCCCGCGGGTCACGATCATTTCTGCAATTTCGTGTCGGCGGATGAAGGCATCGAGTGAGTCCCCGTCGAGGACGGCGGAGAGTTCCTGTTCGCTCGCCTGGACCACGTCAACACCTTGTAGAAAGGCTTCGAGCGACGGGTTCGGCTCGGCCCGCGCGTACTCCGAACCTGCGACGCGCACCAGACCCTGCAGATCGAGCCCGGTAAGGCCGCCGAAGACCGTGCCCAGTTCCGGCCGCAGGTCGCGGCGGTGCAGCGGACCTAGGTGGATCAGGTCGGCTTCGCGCCAGTCGGGCGGCACGTCGTCTCCGCGCAACGGCTCGGAAGTCGAGAGGAGCTTGTGCCGGTCCGGGGATTTACCGCAGTCGTTCACTCTGCCGTAGTCGTTCAGGTAGGACGTGGTTGAGCAGCTATCGAGAGCCAGCACCTCGACCCCGTCCGCTTGCAGCGGAGCGAGTAGGCTTGGCATGTCTTCTCGTTGCAGGCGGGTGATGACACGCGTGCGGAGCCCCATGCGTGCCAGAGCTCTTCCCGAGTAGCAGACGACGCCGCCCGGTCGCGAGCCCTTCAGGACGCCTTCGTCCGCATAGTCGCGCGACAGCGAACCGACGACGATGGCGGATCGTGACGGCACCCGTTCAGCATACCTAGATTCGCGGACCCGCGCTTCCGTGGTATTCTCGAAGGGCGCTGGGGGGGAAGGAGATCGGCGTGCCCCGACCTACTGCGAACCTGCGACCCTCCGGGCGCCTGCTCCGAGCGCTAGTCGCGGCCGCACTGCTCGCATGTGCGGGAGGCGGGAGTTCCGAACCGCGCACTTTCGCGATGCGCGTGGAGGGTGTGCGGTTCGATCCGCGGACCGACAGTCCCGTGGTTCTGCTCGAGGAGACTGCGGGTGCCGGGCGTCAGCTTCCTATCTGGATCGGTCCCTACGAAGCCCGGTCGATCGCGATGGAGATGGGAAAGGTCGACCCGACCCGTCCCAACACGCACGATTTGCTGGTCAGCATTCTCGGGAGCATGAGCGGAACGCTCGATCGTGTCGTGATCACCGAGCTGAGAGGCAACACCTACTACGCGGTGCTTGAGATTTCCCTCGATGGCCGCACACTCGTCGTCGATTCGCGGCCCAGCGACGCAATCGCGATCGCGATACGAACCGGCAGCCCGGTCGCGGTGGCGGCGGAACTGCTCGAACGGATCTCGCTGGAAGATTCGGAGGCTCTGCCGACGGAGATCCGCCGGAACTTGGAAGAAATGCCCGGAGGCTTCCGACCTCGCTCCTACTAATCCCGGTTCTTTTGCCTGCGGGTGTTCAAGTGTTGCGGACGATCCGTGCACAGATTCGATTTCGTGATCTGCCGCGAAGGCTTCGAGTCGCCGTTGCACTTTTCCGACGGTACGCGTGCACTCAGATTGCAGCGGTGTGCCAGAATTTGGGACGAGGTTGCGCACCGCGGCGGCGAACTTCTCTTGACACGCGAGATCGTTCCGAGAGATGATAGGGTTTGGCCCGGGTCTCCCCTGCGTGGAGTCGACGTTGACGCGTAATGAAATCGCTACTGAGCTTGCCGATCTCTGGACCGAGTTCACTCCGGAACAGATCAATCGCTTGCTAGCCGGGAACGTGCCGGTCGATCTGCTCGAGTTTTTTCTCGATTACGCGGATTGGTTCGCGCGCGATGTCGGAGGGTTCGAGGGAAGCGAGCACCAGTTCCAGCGCGAGCAACTTCCGAACTTGCTGATCATGGGCTACCTGATCCGACTGCTGGAGGAGCGGCTCCGCTGACGGACGCGGCCGGCGGGTTCTTCCTCTCTTTCAGCCCCTGGAGTCCGTTTCGGTGCCAGAATTCGAGCGGAAACAGGAACGCGCCCTCGACGCCGGACTCCTTGTGACGCCCGGGTTGGATGTCGAATGCCACCGTACGCCGGGACAGGGTCCAGCAACTCCCTGTCTCGGCCGCAAACGCCAGTAGGACGTCCTGGATGCTCGCTCCCTCCTCAACTTCGAGCGTGGCGACCGGATCGTTGGCGAACATCTCGCCGGCCAGGAGATCCCCCTTTCCCGGGCCCTGACGATTCCGGTTGATCCAACGTGCGAGTTCTCCGAGTGAACCGGAGAACGATCCCGCTTTCAGCCGTTCGGACAGCATGCTCCCTGCGACGCCCGCGTTGTGGTCGTAGCGGGCCGAGTGCATCAGGATTACACCGTTGCGTTCTTCCCAGCGAAACGGTTGCGGTACGGAGGTACTCGCATAGTCATCAAAGACCGCCTGGAGTTGCTCCGGGGCCGGGGAACTTCCGCCGTGCGGCCCCGAGTTCCCTCCGAGCGAGGGCAGCGGGACGTCAGGTCCGTGCGCCCAATCGACAATACAGATCGGAGTCCCTGTCCGCTCCGCGATGTCGACCATCGTGCCCAGAAGGGAATTTCGGTTGAACGTACCGTTGGGCTGGTACCCGTGCTTCCTCACCACTAGCAGCCCGAGTTCCTGGATGGCGAACACTCCCCGATTCCCAGCTTGCTTCGCGCTTGGGCTGCTGCTGCGGTAGAGCAGCCAGCCCGATCCGACCTCCTTCCCGTATCGCATCAGGAAGTCGACGACAGACATCGGCTCCGTGGTTTCGAAGTCGACCTTCTTCCAGACCGGGGTCCCGGGGACCTGCGCGGTCTTGACGGCGATCCCGGGGCCCCGGAGGAACCAGGAGCGCAGATCGGTGAAGTTCCCCGCGTATCTCCCGGCGGGAATCAGTTTCTGGTGGAACAGCGGGTCGTTGGGCAGGAGGCCGACCCCCCGGATGTAGACTCCGTCATCGAGGCCGGTGTAGAGAAACCCACCGAGCTTCGCGTAGAGCTGCTGCAGAACGTCGCCGACGGTTCCCGGCGCCAGATCGAGATCGACGAAACGTCCGTCGAGACCCGTCGCGCCTGGCGATGAGGAAGACGTAAAAAGATCGATTCCGAACTGGACCCCGGACTCGCCCGAGATACGCCTCAACACGTACAACGCGGGCGCCCCGGAAAACCGGAGCGCGGGAAGCGGTGCCTCCAGTGCCGGGGTAGAGGCAACCGGTGGATGCGGCGGGATCGCCCGCGGGTTGTTCGATGGCGGCGACGCTGCAGGCGTCTGCGTTGTGGGAAAGGTGGGGCTCGAGGCTGCAGGACCGGGGTCCGCCGCGGGCGTGGTCTCGTCGCCGCAGGCCAGACCGGCCAGCATCAAAGCCGCAACCAAAGCGGGCAGTTGGAGCAAGATCCGCGGAATCAAGGTCGGTTCCTCCTTCGGGCCGATACGCCCGGCGGCGAGTGTAGCAGCCTGTGGTCGGGGAAATCGGTCCGCCTTCGTAAGGCCGGTCACAGTCGCTCGGTCCTGCCTCCGTACCTCGCAGCAGCCTCGCCCGAGCGCTGGATTGACACGCGAATCGGGCCTTCCTACCTTCGACCGCTCGGTGGCCGAGCGACTCCACATGACGCCGGGCGGCTACGAGCGCCTCACGGAGGAGCTTCGGCGACTCAAGAGCGGGGATCGGCCGCGCATCATCGGCGAGATTCGGGCCGCGCGCGAACACGGCGACATCTCTGAGAACGCCGAGTACCACGCTGCCAAGGAAGCGCAGGGCCACATCGAGGCGCGCATCAAGTTGCTAGAGGATCTGCTGGCGCGTGCCGAAGTCGTCGAACCCGCCACGCAGCCACCCGACCGGGTGCGATTCGGAACGACCGTGATTCTCGAGGACCTCAACTCCGGGGAGGAGATAAGCTACACCCTCGTGAGCGAGTACGAGGCCGACATCTCGCAGGGTCTGCTCTCGATTCAGAGCCCGGTCGGCCGGGCCCTGATCGGAAGAGAAGTAGAGGACGAGGTCGCGATCCGGGTTCCGTCCGGCACCAGGGCATTCGAGATCCGCTCGATCAAGGCCCTGCGCTAGTCCGCGCAGATCTACGGCGGTGCTCGCGGTTGGCTAGGATAGCCGCATGGCAGACGTCGTGATGTACGTGCGTGAGAGCTGTCCCTATTGCCTCCGGGCCCGGCTGCTTCTCGGTTCAAAGGGCCTGCGCTGGGACGAGATCGACCTCGACCGAGAGCCACGGCGTCGGCTGGAGATGATCGAGAAGAGCGGCCGGCACACGGTGCCCCAGATTTTCATCGATGGTACGCACGTCGGGGGCTCGGACGATCTGGCAACGGCCGAGAGTTCCGGGCTGCTCGACAGGTTGCTCGCCGGGAGTGGAGCCTAGGTGCCGGGAGCACAGCGACACACTGCGATTGCGATCGTCGGCAGCGGGCCCGCGGGCTTTACCGCGGCGCTGTATACGGCCCGGGCCGAACTCTCTCCCGTGGTGCTGGCGGGTTTCAGCTTCGGCGGACAGCTGATGATCACGACGGACGTGGAGAACTACCCCGGCTTTCCGGACGGGATCGGGGGACCGGAACTGATGGAGTTGTTTCAGAAGCAGGCCGAGCGCTTTGGTGCCCTGGTACACAACGAGGATGTGATCCGCGTCGAACTGGATTCGCGGCCCTTCCGGATCGAAACCGACGAGCGGAGCCTGACAGCCGATGCGCTGATCGTCGCCTCGGGGGCCTCGGCCAAGTGGCTGGGCCTCCCGTCCGAAGAGCGGCTGATGAACAAGGGGGTTTCGGCCTGCGCGACATGCGATGGAGCGCTCTACCGCGGAGCCCGGATGGCGGTCGTTGGTGGAGGGGATACCGCATTGGAGGAAGCCCTTTTCTTGACGCGATTTGCAAGCTCGGTGCATGTGATTCACCGCCGTGACGAGTTGCGCGCGAGCCGAATCATGCAGCAGCGCGCGCGGGAGAACCCCAAGATCGAGTTCGTCTGGAACACTGTCGTGGACGAGATCGTGGGCGACGACGAGGTTCGGGCGGTATCGCTTCGGGATGTCCGAAGTGGGGAGAAAATCGAACTCGAGGTCGGGGCAGTGTTCGTCGCGATCGGGCACCTGCCCAACAGTGAACTTTTTGCGCGCTGGCTAGAGACGGATCCCGCCGGCTACCTTCGGGTCGAGCCCGGGTCCACGCGGACCTCGGTTGCGGGTGTGTTCGCGTGTGGCGACGTCATGGACCCCGGCTATCGGCAGGCGGTGACTGCCGCGGGCAGCGGTTGCATGGCTGCGATGGACGCCGAGCGCTGGCTCGCCAGCCGGGTCTGAGCGGTGCAGGTAGAGTTCGATCGCTACAGCCTGACCATTGACGGGGAGCGGAAGCTGATCCGGTCGGGGTCGCTGCACTACTTCCGCCTTCCCGACCCCGAACTCTGGCGCGATCGAATCGAGCAGATGCGGCAGGCGGGGCTGAATGCCGTCGACCTCTACTATCCGTGGAATTACCACTCGGAGGTGCCAGGCGAGTACTCGTTCTCGGGCTTCCGCGACATCGACCGCCTGCACCAGATGATCGACGAGGCGGGTCTGTACCTGATCGCGCGTCCCGGTCCCTATGTCTGCGCCGAGATCGATCTGGGCGGGCTTCCGGCCTGGCTGCTGCGTGAGCCCGGAGTGACCCTGCGTTGCCGGAGCGCTGCCGGCTTCGCGTACTCGAGCGCCTTCATGGAGGCGGTCGGCCAGTGGTTTGCTCAGGTTCTTCCTCGCATCGCACGCTGCCGCGGGCTGCTCCTGTTGCAGGTCGAGAACGAGTACACGCTGCCCGCCCCCATGTCGACGCTGCCGCGCGACCTTGCGGACCTGCTGTTCCGCTGGTTTGGGGTGCGCCCGGTCGCGGCCGTCCTGATGCGTCTGGACGCCGTGCGGCGGCGGCTGCGTCGTGCTTCTGCCTCTGACTCGCTGGAGCGGGCCCGGGGACGCGGCCAGACGAACGCGTACATGCGCGAGCTCTTTGGACTCGCTCGCGCCGCGGGCATCGAGGTTCCGATCTTCCACAATGATCTTTCCTCGGACCGCGGGCGTCAGTCCGACGTCGATCTGATGGCCATCGATCGCTACCCGATCACCGATTTCCGGCGCGACTGGAGGAACCGGCGCGATGTCTTCGCGTCGTTCCGCGGCGACGAGGCGGGCCTCGATCGGCACCGCCCGGACAATCCCGTGTTCTTCCCGGAACTCCAGGGAGGTTGGTACGACGGCTGGGGGGGGCCGGGCTACGCGCGTGTACGGGAGTTGCTGGGACCCGAGGCGATCGAGAATGCAACCGTGGCGGCTCTGGCCGAGCGGGCCACGCTCTGGAACTACTACGTCTTCTGCGGCGGGGTGACCTGGGGCTATATGTCGAGCCCCGACGTCTATTCCTCCTACGATTACGGGGCGCCGGTGCCGGAGTCGGGGCGCACGGGCGCCCGCTACCGGGCGGTTTCCAGGCTCAACGAGTTTCTGAAGGCCTACGAGAGCGAACTTGTCCGGACCGACCGCGTCGAGGCGGAGCCCTGGTGTCCGGAGCACCTGGCGACCCGGCAGGGACCGACGCGCCGCTTCGTGTTCCTGCGAAACGCGCGGCGGGAGCCGCGCGGTCTTCCGACGCCCGAGCCAATGCGGTCGGAGCTGGCGCCCTGGGAGGCCCAGATTCGGGTCTACACCCCGGACGGAAAGCTCGAGGCCGTGAGCCCGGAACCGGAGAAGCCGTTGCCGCTCGCGCCGCCGCCCCGGACGCCCCTGCCGGCTCTGGAGGAGTGGAGCTTCACGGGCGCGAGCCCGCAGCTCGATCCCGCGTACGACGACTCCGGCTGGGCGACCATCCCGCCGGAACGCGTCGAGGCTTGCGTCGGGTTCGACATCGACGCGCTCGGGCTTCACTACGGCTTTGCGTGGTACCGGGGGAGCTTTCGGGGACCGCTGGACCGGTTGCTGCTCGACGCTCGGCATTGCTGGGCGGTCTGGATCAATCGCGAACTGATTGCGGCCGGGGACCAGTTCCGGAATCCGCTCGGCGTCGGCCCGGACGGGGCGAGGCTCGAGCGCATCGACCTGCGTCCCTGCGTGTGGAATGCGGGCGCGAACGTGATCGTGATCTGCGTCGAGAGCCTGGGTCACAACAAGGGCTTTGCGGACGATGCCCGAAATCCGAGAGGGATCGTGAGACTCGACACGGGCTCGACGCCGATTTCGTGGAAGTTCCGCGGCGGCCTGGTGCGAGGGGAGCGGGGGATGAACCCGATCGTGGCCTTCTCCGGGATCGAGCGCGGAACCCCCGCGTCCGTTGCACTCCCTCACGCCTGGGAGGCCGACCCGGCCGGGGTGGGGCTCTACGAAACGCGCTTCCGTCTGGATGGCCTGAATCCCGGGCGTGGGGCGATCGGGGCGGTCTTCGACCCGGGTCGGGGCAAGGCGAACCTTTACCTGAACGGGCACCTGCTCGGTCGCTATTGGCCGGAACGCGGACCGCAGATCCGGTTCCTGTTGCCGTGGGGCATCCTCGACCCGAGCGCCGAGAACCACCTCGCGATTGCGCTCTGGAAGCGGACTCCGCGCGCGGCGCTGGGCAAGGTTCGGCTCGAGCTGCTGGACGTCTAATCGGCTGCGGCCGGCCGGCGCCTTGGCGGGGCGTGCGAGGAGAGATTAGATTTCCCTCCTATGCCGCTTTCCCGGGCCTCTTTGGAGAGACTGGTCGAGGCCTCCCCCGATATCGTCATCGCGACCGAAGGTCGCGGTGTCGTCTCCTTCTACAATGACGGGGCGGTCGAGAATCTCGGCTACGCGCGGGAAGAGATCATCGGCGAGCCGGTGCTCCGTCTCTACCCGAGCCGCGCGGAGGCGAAGCGCGTCATGGACGCGATGCGCGACCCCGTCCAGGGCGGCCGCCACAGGGTCGTAAACTTTCCCACGACCTTCATCGCAAAGGACGGACACGAGATCCCGGTTGCGATCTCGGGCGAGATCCTGGCCGATCCCGCCGGCCGTGAGCAGGGGACGATCGGCTTCGCCAAGGACCTGTCGGAATTCATTCGGCGCGATCAGCTTGCGGTTCTGGGCGAGGTCGCGATCGGGCTCTCCCACCAGATCAACAATCCTCTCGCCGTGATCACCAACCAGCTCACCCTGCTCGGCCGTCTCGCCGGAGAAACCGGGACCGAGGAGCAGACCGAGCGCATCGCTGCGATTCGTATCGAGGTCGGCCGCATCGAGCAGCAGCTCCAGCGTCTCTCGCAGATGGCCGCCGGGGACGAGTACTTGAGCACCGACTACATCGGTGACGCGCGGATGCTCGACCTCGAGGCGCAGGCGGCCTCGTCACTCGATGGGCGTCGCGTGCTGGTCGTGGACGATGACGCGGCGGTTCGCCAGACCGTGTCCGACGTGCTCAGTGCGGAGGGCTGTTACGTGGAGAGCGCGAAGGATGGCCGCGATGCACTCGACCACCTGGCACAGTCCAGCTGGGACGCGGTGGTCTCCGATGTCGTGATGCCGGGACTCGACGGCTACGAGTTGTTCCAGGCGGTTCGCCGGGACTATGCCGATACCCAGGTGGTCCTCATGACGGCCTTCTATTACGACAAGGACCACATCATCAAGCGAAGCCGCCTGGAGGGACTCGACGGCGTCCTGTTCAAAAAGCCGGTCGATCCGGGGAAGCTCATCGAAACGCTCAGCCGGCTGCTGTCGTAGCCCGCCGGACGATCGCCTAGTCGGTCTTCAAGAGTTCCTTGCGGACGTTGAAGAGCTTCCCGTCGGTATTCCGAACCAAGTAGTGGTGGGCCCACTCCTTCAGCACCGTGAGCTCTTCGCCCGCCGAGAACTCTACGTCTTCGACGTCCTCGCCAAGATTTGCATGGGCCTTCAGGGTCAGCGCCTCTTTGATCTGTGCGGAATCCGGCATGGGGCTCCTCGTCTGTTCGGGCTCGCGCTCCCGTTATAGCGCAATCGTTCCCGCCAGCGCGACCCGGAGCACGCGCCGTGCGCCCGCCTCCTCCCGCAGGGTGACCGCCGCCTCGTCGAGGGTTGCGCCCGTGGTCGTGACGTCGTCGAGGAGCAGGACGCTTCGTCCGCGCAGTGCCGCCCGGCGGGCGCGGAAGCTCCCGCGCACGTTGCGACGCCGATCGGCCGGTCCGAGGCCCGTTTGCGTTGGCGTCGGACGGCTGCGCCCTAGCACGCCATCCCAGAGGGGCTGGCCGGTCCGTCGCGCGAGATCGCGCCCGAGTTCGAAGGTCGGGTCGACGCCGAGTTCCCGTACCCTTCCGGGATGCCGCGGCACCGGAACGACGCCCTCGAACTGCTGCCCTCGCACGCGCTCGACCAGGAAATCCAGCAGCACCCGGAGCGCGTCCCGGCGGTGCTCGAACTTGAACCTGCGCAGAAGCTCCGCGCCCTTGCCCTCGTACGCGATCGCGGTGTGAACCGCTCGGAGCCCGGGCAGCAGTACCAGAGCGGCCGCACACGCTGCGCACAGCAGCGGCCGCCCCTCGGCGCGCGGCTCGTCGCAGCCGGGGCAGACGCTCGGGACGATCAGTTCGAGGAGTGCGGCTCGCACCGGAGCAGCTTCCGACCGCTCATCTTCGGGTCCGGTTCGAGCCCGAGCAGTTCGCAGAGCGAGGGCGCGAGGTCTGCGAGGCCGCCGTCTTCGAGAGAGCAGCCCTCTGCCGGGTCGACAATCCACCAGAGCGGGACGGGGTTGGTCGTGTGCGCGGTATGAGGCGAGCCGCTTTCGGGGTCCCGGAGGCACTCGATGTTTCCGTGGTCGGCGGTGACGAGCAGGCTTCCTCCCCGGGACAGGATCGCGGTGCGAAGCCGGTCGAGGCAGGCGTCCACGACCTCGACCGCTCGAACGCAGGCCGGGATCATCCCCGTGTGGCCCAGCATGTCGGGGTTTGCATAGTTCACCAGAATGAACGCGTACGCTTCGAGATCGAGAGCTTCGAGCAGGCGATCCGTGACCGCGACGGCGCTCATCTCGGGTTTCAGGTCGTAGGTCGGAACGTCGCGCGGGGACGGAAGCAGAATTCGATCTTCTCCCTCGAAAGGGTCTTCGCGTCCACCGTTGAAAAAGTAGGTGACGTGCGCGTACTTCTCGGTCTCGGCGATGCGAAGCTGCCTGAGCCCCGCGTCGCTCACGAGTTCTCCGAGGCTTCCCGAGACGTCGATCGGCTCGAACAGGCTGGGCAGAGGGAAAGCCCTGTCGTAAACGGTCAGCGTGTAAAAGGCCCCCGGACGGACCGGCTCCAGTTCGAGAATCTCGGCACCCAGCGCGTCGGGTCGCGCGCGCGTGAGGGCGTTCGTAAGTTCCCGTGCACGGTCGGCCCGGAAGTTGAAGAAGAGACCCGCCGACCCATCCTCGAAGGCTCGCGGACCATCGCCCGCGATCACCGTGGGAAGAATGAACTCGTCCGACTCGTCCCGCTTGTAGCCCTGCCGGATCGCGTCTACGGCCGAGGCGGCACCCGGACCCTCTCGCCCTACGATGGCGCGGCACGCGAGCGCGATCCGGTCCCAGCGTTGGTCCCGGTCCATGGCCCAGTAGCGTCCCGACAGGGTCGCGATGCATCCTCCGAGGGCGAGCAGTCTCTGTTCCAGTGGCTGGATCCAGGCCAGCGCGCTGCGTGGCGGGGTGTCGCGACCATCGGTAAACGCGTGCAACACGGGTGCGATCCCGTGTTCCTCGAGCAGATCGATCAGAAACTCGAGATGCCCGAGCGAACTGTGAACGCCTCCGTCCGACACGAGACCGAACAGGTGCAGCGAATTGCCTGCCTCACGAACTGCTTCGAGCAAGCCCGTGAGAGTTCCGTCGGCCCTGGGGGCGCCCGCGTCGAACGCCTTCTGGATTCGGACCGTGTCGTGCTCGAAGATCCTGCCGGCACCCAGGGTCATGTGCCCGACCTCGGAGTTCCCCATCTGCCCCTCGGGCAGGCCGACCGCGAGCCCCGAAGTCTCGATCCGGGCGCGTGGGTAGAGGCGGTCCGCGCGATCGAAGAACGGGGTATCGGCGAGCGCCGTCGCGTCGTGCTCGGCCGCCTCTCGGTCGCTGCGGAGCCCGAACCCGTCGAGAACGACCAGACAGATCGGACCCTTCAACCGACGCCCCCTGCAAGCTCTGGAAGTTCGATCGCCTGCGCCTCGTTCCAGAGCCGTTCCAGGTCGTAATAGGCTCTCGCCTCGTGCTGCAGGACGTGCAGCACGACGTCGGAAAAGTCGACCAGAATCCAGCGTCCGATGCTCTCGCCCTCGATGCCGAGCGGTTTTTCGCCGGACTTCGAGACGGCCTCGATCCCGGCATCGGCGATCGTACGAGTCTGTCGTGACGAACCGCCGCCCGCGATCACGAAGAAGTCGGTGAAGTTGGAGACTTCTTGCACGTCGAGAATCAGGACTTCTCTCGCATTCTTGGCGACAACTGCGCCGGCCAGTAGCAGTGCCTTCTCCCGTGCGGTCAAGCGTCCTCCGCGTAGAGCCGGTGCTTTCGGATGTAGTCGAGCACAGCGTCGGGTACCAGGTAGCGGATCGAAGTCTCTTCTGCGCAGCGAGCCCGGATCTCTCTCGCGGAAATGGCGAGTGCGGAGACCGGCACGCGGGAAACCCGTGCCTCGCGCTCCTGCCGCAGGATGAGTTCCGGACTTCCAGGGCGGCTGACGATCGCGAAGCGCGCGAGCCGCAGTACCTCGTCGGGCTCGCGCCAGCTGTCGATCTCGGCGACGGCATCGGAGCCGATGATGAACCAGAGTTCGCTTCCGGGATGCAGGGAGGAAAACGCCCGAAGCGTGTCGACCGTGTAGCTCTGGCCCACGCGGCGGAGTTCGAGGTCGCTCGCCTCGAAGGCCGGATTCGGGGCGGTCGCGATCCGGACCATCTCCAGCCTGTCGGTCGCCGTGGCCAGGGGCCCCGGGCGGTGGGGTGGGTTCGAGGCAGGGACGAAGAACACGCGGTCGAGTTCCAGCGCGAGGCGCACCTCTTCGGCGATCCTCAAATGCGCGAGGTGGATCGGATCGAAGGTGCCGCCGAGAATTCCGAGCTTCACTCGAGCAGGGTACCGTTACCAAAGACGACGAACTTCTCGGTCGTGAGTCCCTCGATGCCCATGGGCCCGTACCAGTGCACCTTCGAGGTCGAAATGCCGACCTCGGCACCGAGTCCGAGCTGGAACCCATCCGCGAAGCGCGTGCTCGCATTGACCATGACGCAAGACGAGTTGACACGGCGCAGGAACTCGCGTGCGTTGCGCAGGTCCTCGGTGACGATCGCCTCGGTGTGGTTCGAGCCGTAGCGCCGAATGTGCTCGACCGCGTCGTCCAGGCTATCGACGACCCGGACCGCCAGGATCATGTCGAGGTACTCTTCTTCGAAGTCCGCGTCGCTTGCGGGTGCGACATCCGGGAACGCGGCCTGGGTGCGCTCGCAGCCGCGGAGTTCGACTCCGAGCCCGTCGAGTTCCGCGAGCAGTTGCGGGAGAAACTGCTCCGCGAGCGTCGAGTGGACCAGCAGTGTCTCAGCGGCATTGCAGACGGAAACGCGCTGTGTCTTGGAGTTGATCGTGAGGTCGCGCGCCATCTTGGGATCGGCGTGCTGGTCCAGGTAGACGTGACAATTGCCCTTGTAGTGCTTGACGACCGGGATCCGGGAACGCTCCGCGACACGCCGGATCAGGCCCTCTCCGCCGCGCGGAATTACGAGGTCGATGTCTTCCTCGCGTTCGAGCAGCAGGTCGACGATCTCCCGGTCGGCCTTCGGCACGAGTTGGATCGCGTCCTCGGGGATGCCGGACTCCCGGAGCGCCCCCCGCAGGAGTTCGGCGATGGCGCGGTTCGAGCGGAGCGCCTCCGAGCCGCCCCGGAGGATCACGGCGTTCCCGCTCTTGAGGCAGAGCCCGCCGACGTCGGCCGTGACGTTGGGCCGCGACTCGTAGATCATCAGGATCACTCCGAGTGGAATCCGCATCCGGCCCACCTGAATCCCGCTCGGGCGGTTCCGCAGGCGCGTGATCTCGCCCAGCGGATCGGGCAGCGCCGCGATCTCGCGCAGCCCCTGGGCCATCGACACGATCCGTCGCTGGTTCAGCTCCAATCGGTCGAGAAGCGGCGCGGCGAGACCGTTTCGCTTCGCGGCCTCGAGATCCTGCGCGTTCTCGCGGCGCAAAGAATCCGCTTCTTGCTCGAGGCGGTCGGCCGCTAGGCACAGCGCCGAATTTCGCGCCTGCGCCGGAAGTTCGGCCACGCGCTCTCCGGCGCTCCGGGCCCGGGACCCGAGGTTCTCGACCAGCGTTGTGTGAGGCACCGCCCCCGATGGTAGCAGCCCCGGCAACCTCCGACCGCGGGCCCTGGCTGCGCGGAGCCGGCGTCCCCGCCCGCATGCCGGAACGCACCCCCCCCCGCCCAGCTCGGCCTACGCGATCACCAGATCGTCGCGGTGGATCACCGCGCTGCCGTTCGAGTACCCAAGCAACGCCGGGATCTGCGAGCTGCGCTCGCCCCGGATCGCCCGGATCTCGTCCGCGCCGTAGGCGACCAGGCCGCGGGCCACCTCCCGGCCTCCGGGAGCGAGGCAGCGAACCAGATCTCCGACGCGGAACTCGCCGCGTACCCGCATGACCCCGGCCGGGAGCAGGCTACGGCCACGCTCGCGGAGTGCGCGCTCCGCGCCCGCGTCGATCTCGAGCGAGCCGCGCGGCCGCGGGGAGAATGCGATCCAGTGCTTGCGGGCCGAGAGACGGTCGGGTGCGGCGTGAATCAGAGTTCCCACGTCGCGCCCGGCCAGGATTTCCCCGAGGATCCCGGGCCGGCGACCCCCCGCAATTACGGTCGGTGCGCCGAAGCGGGCCGCCACGCGTGCCGACTCGAGTTTCGAACGCATGCCGCCGCTCCCGCCGTTCCCTCCGGGCCGGTCGCCCGTGAGCGCGAGCAACCGCTTATTCACCCTTTCGACCTCCGGGATACGCGTGCCCGGGCCCTCGTGCGGCGGACGGTCGTAGAGCCCGTCGACGTCCGTGAGCAGAATCAGCAACTCCGCCCCGCTCGCGTTGACGACCAGGGCCGCCAGTCGGTCGTTGTCTCCAAAGCGCAGTTCCTCGGTGGCCACCGAGTCGTTTTCGTTCACGAGTGGCACTACGCGTTTCGCGAGAAGTTCTTGAAACGTGCGCCGCGCGCGCAGGAAGCGCTCCCGGTTGGACAGCCCTGCGTGGGTGAGCAGGAGCTGGCCCACCAGGTATCCGTTCTTCGAGAAGCTCCGCTCGTAGCGCCGGCACAGGTCGATCTGGCCGATCGCGGCCGCGGCCTGTTTCTCGGGCAGCGTGAGCGGGCGCTTGGTCTGGCCGAGGCGCCGCTGCCCGAGCCCGACCGCACCCGAGCTGACGAGCACGACTTCCCGACCGTCGTCCATCAGCTCGGAGATGTCGCGAGCGAGCTGCGAGAAGCGGCGCGTGTGTACGCCGCCCGAGGGCGGAGCCAGCAGACCGGTTCCGACCTTGACGACGATGCGCCGCGCGCGCCCGAGCCTGGCACGGGTCACGACTGCTCCGTTGCGCCGGCGCGGGCTGCCACTTCCCGGCTCAGCCGTTCGAGCAGTGCCTGCATGCCTTCCCCCGTCGCGGCCGAGATCCAACTCACCTCGACCCCGTCCCGGCGTAACTCCGCCGCGATTCGCTCGCGCACCTGCGGGTCGCCGACCAGGTCCGCCTTGGTGAGATAGACGAGTTCCGGGCGCTCGGCGAGCCCGGCCGCGTAGCTGGCGAGTTCCCGGCGGAGCGCGCGGTAGTCGCGCAGCGGGCTCCGCTCCGGCGTCTCCAGCAGCAGCGGCTCGGGATCGAGCAGGTGCACGAGCACGCGGGTGCGCTCAACGTGACGCAGAAAACGGTCGCCGAGGCCGGCGCCCCGGTGCGCCCCGGGAATCAGGCCCGGAATGTCAGCGACCGCGAAGCGCGCCTCCCCGACCTCGACCAGTCCCAGTTGCGGGACCAGCGTCGTGAACGGGTAGGCGGCGATCCGGGGACGCGCGGCCGAGACGCGGGAGACGAAGGTCGACTTGCCCGCGTTCGGGAATCCGATGAGACCGACGTCTGCGAGTACCTTGAGTTCGAGCCGGAGCCAGCGCGCTTCTCCGGGCTGGCCCGCGTCTGCCCGGATCGGCGCCCGCTGGGTCGAACTCTTGAAGGTCGTATTGCCGCGCCCGCCGGCGCCACCCCGGGCCACCAGGAGCCGTTCCCCATGCTTCAGGATCTCGCCCAGGGTCTCGCCCGTCTCCTCGGAGCGGACCACGGTTCCGAGGGGCAGGCGCACGACCACGTCCGGGCCGGAGCGCCCGTCCTTGAGGGCGCCCTGGCCGTGAGCGCCCCCCGCGGCCCGCCAGTGCCTGCGGTAGCGAATGTCGAGCAGCGTGGTCTTGTCGCGATCCCCTTCGAGGGTCACGGAACCCCCGCGGCCTCCGGAGCCGCCGTCCGGGCCGCCGCGAGGCACGAATTTCTCACGGCGGAAGGAGACGCAGCCGTGCCCGCCGGAGCCGGCCTGGACGAAGAAACGGCACTCGTCGATGAAGTCCGTGCGCATGGCCCCGGGGAGTGTGCCGGAAACAGGCGGCTTTCGCGGGGCGTCCGAGCCTCCGCGAGGGCCGGAAGCCGATCCCGAAGAATCTCGGACGCGGCCGTCCCGGGCTATTCGATCGAGACCAGGTTTCGGTTGCGGGACTGGTAGTAGCGGGCCTGGCCGTCTCGCAGCGCGAACAGCGTGTAGTCGCGGCCGATGCCGACCCCGCGCCCCGGGTGGACGCGGGTGCCCAGCTGCCGGACGAGGATGTTCCCGGCTGTAACCGTCTCGCCCGCGTAAATCTTGATCCCGCGGCCCTGCCCGCGGCTATCCCGTCCGTTCCGGGTGCTCCCCTGTCCCTTCTTGTGTGACATTGCTAGGCCTCTATCGACTCGATCCGGATGGTGGTGTAGTTCTGGCGGTGGCCCTGCCGAAGGCGGTACCGCTTTCGGCGCTTGTACTTGAAGATTCGGAGCTTAGGCCCCTTCGAGGCCTCCTGCACGGTTGCGACCACGCGCGCGCCGGGCACGCACGGGGACCCGATCTGCAGTTCGTCGCCCCCCACCAGCAGTACCTCGGAGAGTTCGATCCGGTCGCCCGGCGCGCCCGCCGTCCGCTCGATCGAGACCAGGTCCCCGGGCTCGACCCGAACCTGCTTGCCGCCTGTGCGTACTACCGCGTACATGAGAGGGGCGCGAGTGTACGGGAATCCGCCCCGTTGGCAACCGATTCTCGACCCGGAGCGGCTCCTCGAGGGCGCCTGAATCTCAGCCGAGATGCTGTCCCGCGGCCGCAAGCGCCGCTTCAGCCCCGTGCACGAGGTCTTCGAGTACCGCGGCGGCGGGCCGGATCTCGCGGATCATTCCCATCGCCTGGCCTGCGAATCCCGCGTAGACGTCGGCCCGCTCGGCCCGAATTGCGGCCTGCAGGACCGGGCCCGAGATGATCGACTGGAACGGCATCGGCAACGGCTGCTTCCCTGCGTCGTCCCAGGCCTGGGCCCACTTGTTGCGAACCAGCCTCGCGGGCTTCCCGGTGACGGAGCGCGAGATCACGGTGCCTTCTTCGCTGCCGTCGACGAGTGCGCGCTTCTGATAGTCGAACAGGTTGGCTTCCCGGGTGCCCAGGAAGGCCGTACCCACCCAAACGCCAGAGGCCCCGAGCATCATCGCGGCGGCGACGCCGCGCCCGTCGCCGATCCCGCCTGCGGCGAGTACGGGGGTGTCGCCCGCGGCGTCCACGACCTGGGGGACCAGCGAAAGCGTTCCGATCGGCGAGTTGTGCCCACCGGCGTCGTGTCCCTGGGCCACGATGACGTCGACCCCGGACTGCTTGACCTTGCTCACGTGACGGACCACGCCGACCACGGCCATCACCGTGGTTCCGGCGTCGTGAAGGCGATCGATCCAGGGCCCGGGATCGCCGAGCCCGGATGCGTACACCGGAACTCTCGCCTCGATCACGCACTCCATCTGTTCGTCGAAGAAGTTTTTCGAGAACAGCTCCCGGCGCGTTTCGCTCCGCGGGGCGCTGCGCGGGACCGGAGAGGGAAGCCCCTCCTGCTCCAGAAAGGCGCGCGCGAACTCCAGGAGCTCGGGGACCCGGTCCGCCGGCGAGGGACCCTCTACACTCGGTGGCATTCGCCGAACCGACGCCGGGAGCAGCGTGTCGACCCCGAACGGCCGGTCGGTCAGATTGCGAGTCTCGGCAATCCACTTGCGCAACTCGTCGGGCCCGCAGCTGGCCGCGCCGAGTACGCCCAGCCCGCCCGCGTTCGAGACCGCGGCCGCCAGTCCCGGGTGGCTCGCGCCCCCCATCCCGGCGAGCACGATCGGGACGTCGATTCCGAGCAGGTCACACAGCGGAGTCTGCAGTCGCATGTCGTTTCTCCTAGGAGCTCCCGGTCCCGGCGGTGGCGGACGCGTCGCGTGCGCGGCGGTCGAGTTCGGCACGAATTTCTCGATGCTCGCTCTCTCCGAGCCCAAAGCGCGTAAAGACGACGGCAGCGATCGCGTAGCAGACCAGCGGAAACAGCGAGTAGAGGGCCAGGATTGCGGTCTTGGCCGTTTCGGTCTGGGCCTGGTGCGGCGTGAAGCCCGAAGCCGTGAGGACCCAGCCCGTCAGAAAGATCGTGATCCCGCTCGCGGCCTTGAACACGAAGTTCCAGGCCGCGAAGTAGGAACCTTCCTTTCGTTCGTGCGTGACGAACTCGTCGTAGTCGATCACGTCGGACTGGACCGACGGGCCCACGGAGGCGCCGCAGCCGCCGGCCAGGCCGCCCAGGACCGCGAGTACCGAGATCAACAACCACGAGCCGGCTTCTAGGAACCACATCATCCCGAACGCGAAGGTCGTGAGCCACATCGAGAAGATCCAGAGCGCCTTCTTACCGAAGCGGCGGGCGAGCGGGAGCCAGAGCGGGACCGAAACGATCGACGCGACCATGTAGAGCGCGATGTAGACCGGTGTGAGGCTCGGCGTCTCCACGATGTAGGTCGCGACGTAGTAGGTCAGGATCCCGATGGTTGCGCCGCCGATGTTCTCGATCAGAAATACGATCAGGAGCAGCCGCGCGTGCGGATTTCGCAGCACGTCCGCGAAGCTCTTCCAGGGGTTGCGCCCGCCGCGCCCGATGAATTCGGGGCGCTCGCGCAGCTTCACGATCGCGAGCGAGATCAGCATCGCGGTCACGCCCGCCGCGGTTGCCGCGATCCGGAACGCCGTCGAGCGTGGGTCGGCCGACTGGATCAGGAGGTACATCGCCGGCAGCGCAAACAGGCTTCCCACGGTCCAGCCGATGTGCCGCAGGCCGAAGACGCGGGAGCGATCGTGGTAGCTCGCGGTGAACTCGGCGCCCAGCGATTGGTGAGGTACGACGAACAGCGTCATCGCCGAGTAGAAGCCCAGCACGCCGACCGCCATCCAGGCGGTGAGCGCGGTCTGCGAGAGGCCCGCGGGAGGGGTCCAGAGCATCACGAACGCAACCATGATGGGCAGGATCGAGGCCAGCAGCCAGGGTCGGCGGCGCCCGAGCCTCGAATTCGTGCGGTCGGACAGGAAGCCCGTGAGCGGATCGGAGATCGCGTCCCAGATTCTGGAGACCCCGACGATGGTGCCGAGCGTGGCGGCCGAGAGCCCCAGCGTCTCGGTCCCGAACGGCATGATGTAGAGATTCACGAGCAGGAACATGAATCCCACCCCGATGGTGGGTGCGCTGTAGAGGCCGATCGTGGACCAGGCGACGCTCGGCTCGGCGCGCGGCTCGGGTAGCGCGTCCGCAGCCGTCGCGGGCATTCGGGCCGGTTCGGCGGTCACCAGGCAGAGTCGTGCGTAAAGCGCAGGGAGCCGGATCCCCAGGATGTAATCGGAGCCTGCATGCTGTCGCCTCGAGCCGGGATGGGCGGTGATTGTACCTCCGGGCGGGCAGCGTCTGTGGAACCGGCCCCGCTCAGGCCAGCAGGGCCGCGACCCGCCCCGCGATCGCGGCGCTGGCCGTGAGGCCCGGGGATTCGATTCCGAGCAGGTTGACGAGTCCCGGGGCGCCGTGGACGCTGGCTTCCTCGATCACGAAATCGCGGAACGGCTCCCCCCTGCCCTGGAGCTTCGGCCGGATTCCGGCGAAGGCCGGAGACAGATGCGAGGCGCGGAGTTCCGGCAGGAACCGACGCGCGACCTCCGCGAAGTGCGCGGCCTTGGCCGGGTCTACCTCGAGCTTCGGCTGCTCGACGTACTCGGCATCAGGCCCGAGCCGGTAGCCGCCGCCCAGATCGAAGGTCACGTGAATGCCGAGCCCGGCCGCAGCCGGAACCGGGTAGACCAGATGCCGCGTAATCGAGCCCAGTGCCGGGCTGAGGGAGAAGTAGTCGCCCTTGCACGGGTGGACGCGGTAGCCGAGCGCTTCCACGTCGAGGCCGGCCGCGCGGGCGATGCCGTCGGCCGCGATCCCGGCGGCGTTCACGACGGTTCCGGCCTCGAGCCGAAACCGGGTCCCGTCCGTGCCGAGGGTCTCCAGGCGCCACCCCGGACCCGTGTGCTCCAGGCCGACCACGCGCGTGGCGAGGGCCAGCTGGGCTCCGTGGCGCTCCGCCTCCGCCTGGTAGCTCGAACACAGTTCGTGCGAGTCGACGATGCCGGTCTCGGGGGACCAGAGCGCCGCGACCCCGCGTACCCGAGGCTCGCGGCGCACCAGCTCGCGCGCCCCCAGGATCTCGAGCCCCGCGACTCCGTTCGCGGCGCCCTGCGCGAGCAGCGACTCGAGCAGCTCCAGTTGATTCGGCTCGACGGCGACCACCAGCTTTCCGGTCCGCCGGTGAGGAATCCGGAGCGCGCGGCAGCGCTCGTAGAGCCGGGCCCGTCCCTCGACCGAGGTTTGCGCCTTGAGTGAGCCGGGCGGGTAGTGGAAGCCGGCGTGAATGACCTCGCTGTTCCGCGAAGTCGCCTCCTGTCCGGGCTTCGTGTGCCGCTCCAGGACCACCACGCTCCGGCCACGCTGGGCCAGGGCCGCCGCGCACGCGAACCCGATCACGCCCCCGCCGATGATGGCCGTATCCACGAATTTCCCCCGGGCGCTATAGGTTAGGGACGAAGTCGCCGATCAGTGAGGGGTCCCCGGCGAGTTCGGGCGTCCGGGAATCGACGGAGCGATGTGCACATCGGCGAGCGCGCGGGCTATTTTGCACCGAGCGGGACCCGCCGCGCGGGCGGCGGATCAGAGAGGGCAGCCCTGGGGGCGGTCGGGATGACGCGTAGACTGACCTGCCGAGTCTCCGCGGGCTGCGGGATCGGGGGGTACGGGCTCGATGTACACTGAATATTACGGGTTGACGGAGCGGCCCTTCGCGCTGCTGCCCGACCCCCGCTTCCTCTACCTGTCGGGGTCTCACCGGGAGGCGCTCGCCCACCTCCTCTACGGGATCGAGTCCGGGGAGGGCTTCATCGAGGTCGTCGGGCAGGTCGGGACCGGCAAGACGACGCTGTGTCGGACCCTGCTCGGTCGCATCGCGGCAGAGGCTGAGATCGCATACATCTTCAATCCCAGCTCGGATGCGACCGCGCTTCTGGCGGCGATCGCGCACGAGTTCGGGCTCGATGAGACCCCGCGCGATCGCGGCAAACAGATTCAGATCCTGAACGAGTTCTTGCTCGAGCAGCGAAGCCGGGACCGGCATGTACTGCTCGTGATCGACGAGGCACAGAACCTCTCGCCCGACGTGCTGGAACAGGTCCGGTTGCTGTCGAATCTGGAAACGGAGCGCGCGAAGCTGCTTCAGATCGTGCTGATCGGCCAGCCCGAACTCGAAGAGAACCTCTCGCGCGGCGATCTCCGTCAGCTTCGTCAGCGCATCACGGTTCGCTGGGACCTGCGCCCGCTCAATCGCCGCGAGGTGGCCGAGTACGTGAATCATCGGCTCCGGGTGGCAGGGCTCTCGCGTCCCGACCTGTTCACGCCGGCTGCGCTCCGAATGCTGTATCGCGCGTCGGGCGGGATCCCGCGCATGATCAACGCGATCGCGGACCGCGCACTGCTCGCGGGCTTCTCCGCGGGCCGAAGGTCGGTCAACGTCCGCATCGTCCGGAAGGCCGCGCGCGAACTGCCCGCCTCGAAGCTCGGCTCTTCGCGCCGCGCCGCCGCTTTGCGCGTCGCTGCGGTCACGGCGGCGCTCGTGGCCGCGCTCGGGATCGGCCTGGTCGGCTCGAGTTGGGTGCCGTCCAACCTGCGCGGCGCAGCGGTCGCTGGCCGCGAGGCCCCACGGCAGGCTCCGGCCGTCACATCCCCGGCGTTGCCGGCGGCGCTCGCCCCGGAGCCGCGCACGGCGTCGCGGGTGGCGCGAGGCACCGGCGCCCTGCGCCGCTCGCTCGGGATGCAGACCCCCGACGCCTCTCTGTCGGCGGCGCTGTCGGCGCTGCTCGCGCAGTGGGGCCACCGCCCGGAACTCGCGCCGGAAATCTCTCCCGCCGAACTCTCCGAGACGGTCAGGGGTGCCGCGGCGCTGCGGGTGTTCGGGACGCGCGCGGATCTCGATCGCCTGGCATACCTGGACCTGCCTGCGATCCTCGAACTCGGGACCGGCCCCGCGCAGGTGCGCTACGCCGCACTGCTCGGCTTGGACCCCGATGGGAGCGTTCGACTCGGCCTGGGCGCGCGGCGGTTCGTGATCCCGGCGCCGGAACTCGCGCGGCTCACGACCGGGGGCGCCTTCTTCGTGTGGTCCAACTTCGAATCGGTTCCGCTGCTGGACCTGGGAGCAGCGGGGACTCCGGTGCGCTGGCTGCAGGTGCGCCTGGCCGAGCTGGGGTTGCTCCAGCCCGGCGCGGTGACCGGGGCATTCGATCTACAGACTTCGCATGCGGTCCGCAGCTTCCAGCACGACCACGGGCTCGCCGTGGATGGACGGGTCGGCCCCGAGACCCTGATCGCGCTGTATCAGGTCCTGGCCTACGACGCACCCCGGCTGGTGCAGGCTGACAATGTGTCTTGAGCGGGTGCCCGGGCGCGCGGGAACCCCGCTGCTCCGGCCGGCCCGGGTCCGGGCCGGGTTCAGGGGTCCAGCCCGCTCTCGCCCGGGATGGCTCTTCGGGGCCCTCTGCCTGGTTGCGACGGCGGTGCTTGTGCCCGCTTCCCTCCACGCCGGCCCCGCGAGCGAGCCGCCCCTGCTGAAACGCGTGCGCCTGGCTGCTCACGCAGACTACGACCGCCTGGTATTCGACCTCGATCGTCCGGCCGAGTTGATCCGGGCCGGCTTTATTCCGGGGGGTGATCTCGAGATCGAACTCCGGGCCCGGCTCCCCGGGACGGGGCTCGACTACGACGCGGCGCTGGTTCGCGTTCGCGGCCTCGTGACCGAGTCGATCCCCGGGGGAACACGCCTGCGGCTGGCGGCCGCGAACTCGCGGGTGCGCGTGTTTCGGCTCCGCGAGCCCGAGCGCCTGGTGGTGGATTTTGCGGACCCGGGAACCTCCGCGTTTGCGGTTCCGGCGGGTGCAGAGGCGGTTGCCCTCGCGCTCCAACCGCTCGCAGCGAAACCGCCCGGGCCCTCCGCGACCGAGAGCCTGTCCGAACCCGCCAACCGGCCCGAGCCCCCCGCGGCAGAATCCGCAGCAGCCGAGCTTTCGCCCGCAGATACCGGGGTGCAGGCTGCACCGGTCGCGGCGGCGGCAGCGCGGCTGCCACGGGCGCAGCGCCCCGAAGCGGCCCGGCCGTCCCCGTTGCCTGTACAGGCCAACCGGGGTCTCGTCCTGGCCGCCTGGATTGCGCTCGGCCTCGGCCTGCTCGCCGCAGCCGCGTTCTGGGTGCGTGCGCGCTCGGCCTCTCATGCCGGCGCAAAGGAAGCCCGCCTGCGAGGTTCCGATCTGCCGCGTGCTCCGGAGTCGATTACGCCCGCCGAGATCCGTGCGGCCGGCGACCGCATCGATGCGCTCGAAAGGCGGATCGACCAGGAACTGCGCGCGCGGCAACGGGTTGAGGCGGGGCTCGGGGAGGTACAGGAGCGGCTCAAGGTTCTGGGCGATCGCGTGCGAAGGTCCCGGCTTTCGCCTCCGCGTCGCAGTTTGGTACCGGACGCTCGCGACTTGATCGCTGGCGCCTCCCCAAACGCCCCGCGGGGGGACGAATGAGGGTCCGCGCGAGCGGGCTCGAGCTACTCCTCGGCGAGCGCCGCGGCGCCAAGGGCCCCGCAGTAGGCGCCGGCGGCCGGAATCAGTCCGCGCACCCCGAAGCTCCCGCAGATCCCCATCAGGATGGTCTCGAGCGTTGGATTGTCGCGAAGTGTGGATCCGCAGTACATGATCGACGCCGCCTGCGTCTCGCGGGCCGCACCGGCGCAGAGCAGGCCGACGTTCTCGCCGATCAGGCCCATGATTGCGTGGGCCAGGTCCTCGGGAGCGTTCGAGTCGAGCTTTCCGAAGTTCGCGGCGGTGAGTTCGCCCGGAAGCGGCAGGTCTCCCCCCGAGTAGACGTCCTTGACCAGCAGGTCCACGCTACGTCGATCCCCGCGCGACGCGAGTTCGACGATTTCCTGGTAGCTCGCGGTCTCGAGCAGCAGCCGGCCGAGGCCCATGATGGAGCCGCCCCCGAGCGCGGTGCCACCGACCCGCCGGTAGCCGCCGTCCGAGATCTCGAGGATCGAGGTACCGGTTCCGAGACTCACGAGCAGGTAGGGCTCGGACAGCGTCCACCCGGCCCGCGCCGCGAGAAGAGGCGCCCCGCGGCTCCACGCCTCGAACTCGGAGACCTGCGGAAACCGGCCGAGGCGCGAAGCGGCGCCTCCGGTGGCGACCACGCGTCTCGGCTGCCAGTCCGCGAGCCGTGCCCGGACCCGGTCCAGTTCCGAGGTCGGGTAGCACTCGGTCGTCAGGGTCGTTCCGTCCTGGAATGCGACTTTGCAGAGGGTCGCCCCCGCATCGATTCCGGCCGTGAACGGGAGAATGGACATGGGCGCCGGAGCGTACCACTGTGCGGCCTCCGTCCGCGAGGGGAGCGCTGAGGCGCATGCTTGGGGATTTTTTCGGGCTTCAAGAGAGGCCGTTCGCGCTCGTTCCCGACGCGCGTTTTCTCTACCTGGGGAGCGCCCACCGGGAAGCCCTGGCCCAGGTCCTAGGCGCAATCGAACGGGGAGCGGGCCTCGTCGAGGTCGTTGGACCGGTGGGGTCCGGCAAGACGACGCTGTGCCGTGCGCTCCTGGAGCGAGTCGATCCCGACTCTGCGGTCGCCTACGTCTTCAACCCGAGCCCCAGTGCGCGCGAGTTGCTTTCGGCCATCCACCGCGAGTTCGGGCTGGCCTCGACTGCGGATCGACCGGGCGAGCCGGTACAGCAGCTGAGGTGTTTCCTGCTCGAGCAGCGTCAGGCGAAGCGCCGGGTGCTGCTGGTGATCGACGAGGCGCAAAACCTGGATCCCGAGGTGCTCGAACAGATCCGGCTGCTCTCGGATCTCGAGCCGGAAAACGGCTCCGAGAGCGGGAAGCTGATTCAGATCGTGCTCTTCGGGCAGCCGGAGCTGGACGAGAATCTGGCGCGGGCCGAAAACCAGGAGCTCCGGGAGCGCATCGCATTGCGCTGGGAGCTGGGTTCCATCCCATCCGGTGAGCTTGGTCCGTACCTGGAGCACCGGCTGCGCGTGGCCGGGTGTGGAGAAGATCAACTGTTTTCGGCGGGTGCGATCCGGATGCTGCACCGGGCGTCCGGGGGGATGCCGCGCTTGATCAACGCGGTTGCGGATCGTTCCCTGCTCGGCGCGTACGCGGCCGGTCAACGCCGCGTGACGCGCGCGCGGGTTCGGCGCGCCGCACGCGAACTCCCGCCAACCGAAGCGGCAGGCGGCCTGTGGACGCCGGGACTGACGCGTCGTGCGGCGCTGCTGGCGCTTGCCCTCGGGGGACTCGTCGGGGGTGGCATCGCGGCCTGGGGCGGGCTCGCGAGTGTCGGACGGTCCGACCCGGTGCTGCCGGGGGCCGGGGAGGCCTCCCGGGCTCTGGTGACGCCGTCCGTGGGATCCCGGGGTCCGGCTGAGGGCCAGGAGCGCTCTGCGGCCCGCGCCGTCGACGCGGTGCTCGAGGCCTGGGGCTATCCGGCACTGGGGCTTGCGAGGATCGCGTCCGGGGAAATCGGGCGCGTGGTCGAAGCCTCGACGCCGCTGCGCGTGCTCGAGGCGCGCGCCACGCTGGGTCAACTGGAGCGCCTCGATCTGCCCGCGATTCTCGAAATCCAGGAACCCGGGGCCGGCCGCAGCTATCAGGCGCTGATTGGAATGACCCACGAAGGCCGCGTGCAGCTTCTGGGCGAGCGGGGGGCACGGCTCCTCAGCCGGTCCGAGTTGCTGCATCAGTGGGACGGGCGCACGCTGTGGCTCTGGACCAATTTCGAGGCCGTGCCGGAACTCGCGCCGGGAGCGACGGGTGCCTGGGTCGACTGGCTACAGGGTCGATTGCGAGAACTCGGCGACTTGCGCCCGGGTGGCGGCACGCGCGAATTCGACTCGGCGACGGCGGCGGCCGTATCGCGTCTCCAGTCACGCTACGGTCTCGCGGAGACGGGTGTACTCGATCAGGCGACGCTGCTCGCGTTGTATCAGGCATTGCGCTTCGGCTCTCCGCGGATCGCGATCGCGACGGGGAGGAAGGTCTCGTGAGCACGATCCTGGATGCGCTGAAGAAACTCGAGCGCGAGCGCAGCGGCAACGAAGACCCGGTCTACCGGAACATCTCGGCCGGGGCCGGGAGCGCCCCCGTCCAGTCGGGGCGCAGCCGTCGTGCACTCGGAATGCTCGTCGCGGCAGCGGCCGGCATCGCGCTGCTCACGCTCGGCTACCTCTGGATTCAGAGCCCGCGCGATACTGCGTCGGGGTTCCCGGCCGGGAGCAGGGCCGAGGCCGGAGCCGCGGGTACGGCGAAGTCTGGACCGCCCGAGTCGCTGCCGACGTCGGGCGCGGTTCCGGCGCCGGTTCCGAGACGCACCATCGAGCGCGTGCCTCCCCGGGACCAGGCGCGCGCGGCCTCGTCCGTCTCGCCCGATGCGTCGGAGGGCAGCGTTGCTCCGGTTGATCGCCGGGCCTCGGCGCGGGTGCGCGCCGAGCGGGTCATGGCGCGCCGTGCCGCGGGAGCTTCGGCGGCTGCCGGCCCGCCGGCGAGCCCGATACCGGGCGGCTCCGGGCCACCGGTGCAGAAGAGCCGCGCTGCAGGAGGCTCGACCGTGCTCTCCGCCTCGGCTGGAGCCGGACCCGGGACACCGGAGCCCGCGCCCGCAACGCCCGAGCCCGTGACTCTGGTGAAGTCCGCGCCCGCAACG
>SPKZ01008769.1_pt1 | contig 33371 bp, 31 predicted proteins | sample 2456571 | NCBI WGS metagenome assembly SPKZ01 (sample SAMN11192286, study PRJNA482655) | marine metagenome | biome: ENVO:00000447; feature: ENVO:00000244|ENVO:00000211|ENVO:00000569|ENVO:00002023; material: ENVO:00002151; isolation source: ocean water from marine abyssalpelagic zone ...
AAAACATATTTTGAAATTTGATAAGTGGGACGTAAAAGAAGATAAAGATTTAGAAATTTCACAAAGTTCTATGTTAGAAGCGTATAATAATATTGATGAAAAACTAAAAGCAGCTTTGCATATAGCATATGACAGAATCAAAGCCTATCATGAAAAACAAATTCCTAAATCATGGTTTGAATTTGAAAAAAATGGAACCATTTTAGGACAAAAAGTAAGTCCAGTTGATCGTGCTGGTTTATATATTCCTGGTGGAAAAGCAGCTTATCCTAGCTCACTTTTAATGAATGCTATTCCCGCTATTGTGGCTGGCGTTGAAGAAATTGTTGTGTGTACTCCAACACCAAATGATGAAATCAATGAGCTGTTATTAGCAGCCATGCATATTTGTGATATCAAAAAAGCTTATAAAGTAGGAGGGGCGTCTGCAATTGCTGCTATGGCTTATGGTACTGCTACTATTCCTAAAGTAGATGTTATTACAGGACCTGGAAATATTTTTGTAGCAACTGCTAAAAAACTGGTATTTGGTGAAGTGCATATTGATATGATTGCAGGGCCTTCTGAAATTGGAATTTTAGCTGATTCTTCTGCTAAGCCTAAATATTTAGCTATTGATTTACTCTCTCAAGCAGAGCATGATGAAATGGCAAGTTCTTTATTAATTACTACCGATGAAAATGTAGCAATCGAAACCTTTAAAGAAATAAAAGAATATTTAAAAACCTTAAAAAGAAAAGCAATTGCACAAAAATCTATTGATGACAGAGGGGCAATTATTGTAGCTTCTTCGATGCAAGAAGCTATTGATTTAATGAATGAAATTGCACCAGAACACTTAGAAATAATGACTCAAAATGCATTTGAACTCTTACCTAAAATTAAACATGCGGGAGCTATTTTCTTAGGTGAGAATACGCCTGAACCAATTGGTGATTATATAGCAGGTCCAAATCATACTTTACCAACAGGAAGTACGGCTAAGTTTTATTCCCCTTTAAATGTAGAAAACTTTTTGAAAAAATCTTCAGTCATTTCTTTTTCAAAAGAAGCTATTAATGAACTGGGTGAAGCCTGTGCACTTTTAGCAGATACAGAAGGTTTGGATGCTCATGCCAAGTCTGTAAGAGCAAGGTTAGAGAAATAAACCAAAGCGGTTTAGATGAAGATAAAAGTGAAGCCTAGGGCTTCATATCGAGACAATTAAATTCATAAGGCTTTAAGTGGAAGAATTAAATTTAGTAAAAGAACAAATTAAAACATATGTAATAGAATGTGAGGATGAAAAAAGCCTTTATTTATTAGACAAATTAGCAACAGGTAAAATGTTGCGTTCTAAATTAATTTTAAAAATTGCTGGAGTTAGCAATGAGAGTATCAAATTATGTGCAGTAGTAGAGATGATTCATGCTTCTTCTTTATTACATGATGATGTTATTGATGATGCAACAACAAGAAGAGGACAAGCTTCTGTAAATGCACTTTTTGATAATAAAACAGCCATAATGTTTGGAGATGTTTTATATTCAAAAGCATTTGCAGAACTTTCTTTAATGCCCAAAAAAATATCTCATTTAGTAGCAACTGCTGTTACAAAATTAAGTATTGGTGAAATGCTTGATGTTGATTTAACACAAGAGTTTAATACTTCTTATGATAAATACTTAGATATGATTTATAAAAAAACAGCTTCTTTAATAGAAGCAAGTGCTCAAGCAGCTGCAATTTTAAGTAATAAAGATGAAAAAATTTATGCCACATATGGAAAAAACCTAGGTCTTGCATTTCAAATGATTGATGATATTTTGGATATTACACAAGATTCAAAAACACTAGGGAAACCAGCTATGCATGATTTTGAAGAAGGAAAAGTTACTATTCCTTATTTATTGCTTCATGAGCGTTTAGAGAATAAAGAAGCGCTTGTTTCTTTATATAAAAAACCCTTAGATGACAAAAACATTACTTGGATTAAAAATCAAATGATAGAAACAAAAGCGCTAGAAGATTCTATTTTAATGGCAAAAAAACTGGGAAATGAAGCAATTGAAGCGTTAAAAGATGAAAATTCAATGGACCTAGTTCTTATTATGAAAGCAATGATTGAGCGTGATTTTTAAACATGAGTTATCTAAGCATTAGTTTCACCCATAAAAATACTGACATAGAAATGAGAGAAAAGCTTGCTTTCCCTGATGAAAGTGCCAGTGAACAATTTTTAAAAAAACTAAAAAACCAAGAGTCTATAGATGAAGTGATTTTATTATCAACCTGTAACAGGGTTGAAATTATAGCTTCTGTTTCTGATATTGCCAAATCGCAAGAATATGTTATTAATGCTTTGTCAAACTATTCAAATATCCAATTTGATGAATTATTTGAGCGCGCTGATATTTATGATAATGCAGGAGCTATTCATCATTTGTTTTCTGTTTCTTCTGCTTTGGATTCTTTAGTAATTGGGGAGACTCAAATAGTAGGCCAGTTAAAAGATGCCTATAGAATGGCTTTAAATAAAGGTTATTGTGATCAAGGTTTAACAAGAGCCATGAATTACGCTTTTCAATGTTCAGCAGCAGTAAGAAATGCCACTCAATTAGGTACGGGGTCTGTATCTGTAGCTTCAACAGCTGTAGCTAAAGCCAAAACTTTTTTTTCTGAAACTAAAAATATAAAAGCTTTGGTTATTGGCGCTGGTGAAATGAGTGAGTTAACCATAAGACATCTTCACAAATCAGGTTTTTCTGTAGTCCTTGTAAGTAGAAATCTAAAAAAAGCTACCTTGTTAGCTCAAAATTTTGACCAAGAAATAGAAGTTGAATCTTACGATAATATCAATGCTTTATTAAATGATATTCCTTTATTATTTACGGCAACATCAGCACCTTATCCTATTATCACGCAAGATATGGTAAAAGAGTGTTCTTTTAATCGTTACTGGTTTGATATAGCAGTTCCAAGAGATATTGACAGTATAAAAAGTTCAAATTTAGAAGTCTTTGCGGTAGATGATTTACAAGAAATTGTAAATGAGAATATGAAAATACGTGCAGAAAAAGCAAAAGAAGCTTATACCATAGTAAACAAGTATTCTAAAGAGTTTTTTACCTGGCTTAAATCTTTGGAAATTGACCCTGTTGTAAAACAAATGTATGTCAAAGCAAACACTGTAATAGAGAAAAAAATCTCTAATGCAATAGCTAAGGGTTATATTGATGCAAAAGATGAAAAAAAATATTACCAAACTATGTGAAACAATTTTAAATGAATTTTTGCATGAACCCACAAAACAATTAAAAACAATATCAAAAAGCCTTGAATCAGATGCAGTATTATCAAGTATTCAAAATATTTTTGCCTTAGACAGTAAAAACAATAAAAACAATAAAAAATAGGAACAGTATATGAAATTCTCAAAAATGTTTATTCCAACAACAAAAGAAGCGCCAAAAGATGCAAGTTTAGCATCACACCAATATTTAGTACGTGGAGGTTTTATTAACCAAACAGGTTCAGGTATTTATAATTATCTTCCTTTAGGAAAAATTGTTTTAGACAAAATAAGAGCAATTGTAAAAGAAGAGATGGATAAATCTGGGGCAAATGAAGTACAGTTTGGTTTTGTTACACCTTTAAGTTTTTGGGAACAATCTGGTCGTGCTTCAACAATGGGAAAAGAATTACTGCAATTTTCTGATAGAAAAAACACAGGATATGTGCTTTCACCTACTAATGAAGAAACAGCAGTTGATTTAGTAAAAAACAGAATTACTTCTTATAAAAATTTACCACTTAATTTGTATCAAATTTATACTAAGTTTAGAGATGAAGCAAGACCAAGATTTGGTCTTATGAGGGGTAGAGAGTTTTTAATGAAAGATGCTTATTCTTTTCATGCTTCTAAAGAAGATTTAGTACGTGAATTTCACGTAATGGAAGAAACGTATAAAAATGTTTTTAATCGTTTAGGTCTTGATTTTAGAGTAGTAGCAGCTGATTCAGGAGCTATTGGTGGATCTGGTTCAAAAGAATTCATGGTTGTAGCTAATTCAGGAGAAGATACTATTGTTGTTTGTCCTTCTTGTGAGTATGGAGCTAATATTGAAGCAGCCAAAAGAACGCCTAAAAAACAAGATAAACTTGAGAGTAAAAGATTAGAAAAAGTACATACACCTGCTTTAAAAACAATAGATGAAGTAAGTGAATTTTTAAACATTTATTCTTATTACACAATGAAAGCGGTTATTAAAAAAGCAATTTATGAAGATAAAGTTGAAACAGTGGTTTTTTTCATAAGAGGAACAGATAACTTAGAAGATACAAAAGCAGCAAGTGCAATTGGGGCTTCAGAATTAGAAGATGCCAGTGAAGATGATTTAGAAAAAGCCAATTTAAAAGCAGGTTTTTGTGGAATAGTTGATTTTCCAAAAGATATTAAAGTAGTATTTGACAAAGAACTGCAAGGAGATAATAATCTTGTTTGTGGAGCAAATGAAGTAGATTATCACTATAAAAACGTTGATTTGACTTCTCTTGATTTGGATTATGTAGATTTAATTGCTGTACAAGAAGGTGATGCTTGTCCATCTTGCCAAAGTAAATTAGAATATACAAAAGGAATAGAAGTAGGTCATATTTTTCAATTGGGTTCTAAATATTCGCTTGCAATGGATGCTAAATTTTTAGATCAAAATGGAAAAACACAGCCTTTTGAAATGGGATGTTATGGTATTGGTGTTTCAAGACTGGTTGCAGCGGTAATTGAACAAAATCACGATGAAAAAGGTTCTATTTGGACCAAAGAAACGGCTCCTTTTCAAGTAGATGTAATTGTATCTAATGCCAAAAAAGAAGAAGAATTAAATGCTGGCCTTAAAATTTATGAAGAATTAAAAGAGCAGGGTATTGAAACTATTATTGACGACAGAGTTAAAGAGCGATTTGGTTTTAAAATGGGTGATTTTGAGCTTATTGGTTTTCCTTATGCAATTGTAGTAGGAAAAAAACTACAAGATGGTTTGGTTGAATTAGTAAACAGAAGAACACTTGAAAAAGAAGAAGTAAAAATAGAAGAAATAGTTTCTAAAATAAGTAATATTTTAAATAAATAATTATTTTAGATATTTTATTGATTTTTTTAGTTATAATTCTGCAATTAAAATAAAACAAAAGAGATAAATATGTTAATATTTACTCTTATTGTTTTTAAATCAAGGAGTTAAAATGGAAGATTTTTCTGAAGTTTTTGGCATGTATGCATTAAATATTATGTTTGCATTGGCAATTTTTGTGATAGGTAAATTTTTAGCAAGAAAAGCAACAGATATTGTAATTGCACTCTTAGGAAAAAAGAAAGGGGTGGATCAAACCTTACTTAATTTTTTCTCTGGTTTAATGTATTACGCATTGCTTGTAATGGTGCTTTTAGCTGCATTGGATCAAGTAGGCATTAATACTACTTCTTTCTTAGCAATCATTGGTGCTGCTGGTTTAGCTATTGGTTTAGCACTTAAAGATTCTTTATCTAATTTTGCTTCTGGTGTTATGCTTGTCTTTTTTAAACCTTTTAAAGTTGGAGATGTTGTTAATGCAGGTGGGGTTACTGGAAAAGTAATTCATATTCACTTATTTAATACAGAATTTACAACGCCAGATAATCAAAAAATTCTAGTACCTAACTCAGCAATTACAAGTGGAGCTATTACTAATATCAATGCTCACAATAAAAGAAGAGTTGATTTAGTAATTGGAATTGGTTATGACGATGACATTAAAAAAGCAAAAAATATTTTAAATGATATTGTAGAAGCCCATGAAAAAGTTTTAGTTAAAGATGGTATTACCGTTGCCGTTTCTGAACTTGCTGATTCAAGTGTAAACTTTGTAGTAAGAGCTTGGGTTAAAACACCTGATTATTGGGATGTTAAATTTTATTTAACAGAAGAAATCAAATTACGTTTTGATAAAGAAGGTATTTCTATTCCTTACCCACAAACAGATGTGCATTTATACAAAAAAGATTAAACTGCCCCTTGAATTAAGAGAAATCTTAGCTTATTTACAAGAAGAAGGCTTTAAAGCCGTTCTTGTAGGTGGCTGTGTAAGAGATTCTTTCTTAAACCTTCCTATTAAAGACTATGATATTGAAGTATTTAATATCAAAGACTACGATACCCTTGTAAAAAAACTAGAAAAATTTGGCAAAATAAATCTTGTTGGAAAAAGTTTTGGTATCTTAAAATTACAAACAAAAAACCATGAATTTGATTTTGCTCTTCCCAGACTTGAAACAAAAATTGGCTTAGGTCACAAAGGTTTTGATGTAGAAATTAATCCACAACTTTCTTTTAAAGAAGCAAGTCTAAGAAGAGATTTTACTATTAATGCTTTGGGTTATGATTATAATACGGATGAAATCTTGGATTATCATAATGGTCTTAATGATTTAAAAACTAAAACCTTAAAACATATAAATGAAAAAACCTTTGTCGAAGACCCTTTACGAGTATACAGGGCCATACAATTTTGTGCGCGTTTTGAATTTAACTTAGATGAAAAGACCTTTTTATTGTGCAGAGCTTTAGTTGATAATAATGCCTTAGAAGAATTACCCAAAGAGCGTATATATGATGAGTTTAAAAAGCTCTTTTTAAAAGCTGCCAAACCTTCTCTTGGTTTTACACTTTTAAAAGACTTAGGCATATTAAAATATTATGAAGAACTAGAAGCGTTAATAAGCTGCCCTCAAGATGAAGAATATCATCCAGAAGGCAATGTCTGGATACATACTTTAATGACTTTGGATGAAATGAGCAAGCTTAAAACAGGCAATAATAAAAGAGACCTAATGCTTTTTTTATCCCTTCTTTGCCATGATTTAGGAAAACCCTTTTGTACAAAAGAAATCAATGGACATATTACTTCCTATAAACACGAAACGCTGGGATTAAAACCTACCATCTCTTTTTTAAATAAACTACTTGATGATAAAAAACTAATAGAAGAAGTATGTTTGATGGTTAAATACCACTTACTTCCTTTTGCTTTTTTTAAACAAAAACCAAGCCTTAAAGCTATTAAACGTTTGTCTACGAAAGTCAATATTGAAAACTTATGTTTGGTATGTTTGGCTGATTGTTTAGGCAGAGATATAAAAGACAAAGAAAAATGTCCCCAAGCCATAGCGTATTTATTAAATGAAGCTAAAAAACTCGATATCCACAATGAGCCTTTAAAAAAACTCGTACTTGGAAGAGATTTATTAAGGCTTGCTTTTAAGCCTGGAAAAACCTTTAAAACTATTTTGGATTTTGCTTATGATTTACAAATTGATGAAAACAAAAATAAAGAAGAAATCTTACTAGAAATCCAAAAAAAGTTTAAGGTTTGATAATATAGTTTGGACTTCCATTTACACTGTGATAAATAGTAATTCCATATTTTTTAGCATAATATCTTAAGAGCTGTTTTTGTAAGATTGGTTCAATTGAGGGTGTGAACCAAGCATTGTTAGAAATTACAAGCATGTGTTTAACTCCATTTAAATTCTCAAATAAAATATCATTTGTTGCTTCATAACAAATAGCATTTCTTATGTTTAAGCCTTTTATATTAAAATCCGTGGCTTTAGAGGCTTTTAAAAAGTCCTGTGCCCCTTCATAAAAAATATCATTGATATAATTTGCAATAACTTCAGGAAGAGGTACGGCTTCTCCAAAAGGCACCAGAACTACTTTGTTTGCAATGACTAGTTTATTCTTTGAAAAATGATATGAAGAGTTGTAATAATTATTGTCTTTTTTGTTTAAAGCACCAAGCACAATATCTATTTTAGAAGATTGTTCTAATAAAAAATTCATTAATTTTTCATTTTTATTAAGCACCAAAGGATAAGCAGTTTCAGGTAAAACAATTAAATCATAATTATGCTCAATTGCATTTAGTATGAGTCTGTTATTAAGAGCTATTATCTCACTACGTTTATCTTGTTTCCATTTATTTTCTTGTTTGATATTAATTTCTGGCATAAATATTTTAAGATTTACATCTTCACTTAAAGCAACTTTTTGATCCAGTGCAAAACATAAGGGAAAAAGAAATAAAACTTTATAGTATTTTTTAAAAACAGACAAAACAAGCATAGAAAGAATAATTAAAATAAATGCTTCTTTTTGAATCGAAAAAATAGAATTAACAAATAAAATCTCTGGTTGTAACCAAGAAAAACCAAAAGGATGGACAAAAGATAAAACAAATAAAGCAAAAGCTTTAAAATAAATATTCTCAAATAAAGCCATTAAATAAAAAATAATTCCATAAATAAGAGCAATACCTAGGATAACAAAGGGTATTAAATAACTTAAGTCATAATGTATAAAAGAAAAACTAAGCCAGTAAAACCATAAAATCCCTATGAAAAATCCAGTAAAAAACAATATTTTTTTAGATGAATTTAAAATGGCAAAAATAGCCAAAAGAGATAAAAAGCTGTTTAAATAGATATTAGTATAAGAAAAATATTCTAAATACAAAGAAGAAGAGAATAAAAAAGAAATAAATAAAGCTATTAAAATGGAGAGAAGAAGGGTTTGCTTTGTTTTCATACATTGTCTTTTTGCAATATTGTAGCAAAATATTTATGAAATATATGTTTTAAGCTAGTCTAATGTAGTTTTCGATAAAATAATCCACTTTATAAAATACCAAAAGGATTATACATGAATGGAAGTGCAGACTTAATAAGTTCTCTTTTACCCCTAGTTGCGTTATTCGCAATTTTTTACTTTTTAATTATTAGACCACAGCAAAAACAAGCAAAAACTCATAAAGAGATGTTAGCTAATTTAGCTAAAGGTGACAAAGTAGTTACAAGTGGTGGTCTTATTGTTGAAATTGTAAAAGTTGAAGATGACTTTTTTGCAGTTAAAAATTCTGACAATTCAGAAATGAAACTTGTTAAAGAATTTGTTTCTAAAAAATTCGACTAATATTTATTTAACTCTTTTTTAAGAGTTAAATTTACCTACTTAATCTAATCTAAGGAAAAGAGATTGAAAATCTTTAATTATAGACTCGTAATATTTATGTTAAGCATTATTTTTGGAATTGTTTTTGCTCTTCCTTCTTTTGTGCAAACTGACCAAGGTAAGAAAATCAATTTAGGATTAGACTTACAAGGTGGATTACACATGTTACTTGGTGTAAATACCCAAGAAGCAGTTGTATCTAAGATAAAAACAATAGCAAGTTCTGTTAAATATTTTACGGATGATGAAGATATTGTTATTGATGAACTAAAATTTACAAAAGAAGTGGTTCGATTTGTACTTTTAGATGCGGATGAAAAAATCAAACTGGATGAAATGTTAGGAAAAATAAAAGGTTTAGAGATTAATTTTAATACTGAACTTGAATATGAACTTAACTTAAGTCAAGAAGAGATTGAAATCACTAAAGATTTAGCGGTTAGTCAAGCAGTTGAAACTATAAGAAACAGATTAGATCAATTTGGTTTATCTGAACCTACAGTTGTAAGACAAGGTGCGGTTGATATAGTAGTTGAACTTCCTGGTATTAAAACTCAAGCAGAAGAAAAAGCGGCAAGAGAATTAATTTCAAAACCTTCAAAACTAGAATTAATGTCTGTTGATGAAGACAGAATGGACCAAGTATTTAATATGACTGCTGCACAAGCTTCTGCTTATGGAAATGTTATTTTAGAACACTCAAGTGATCCTACTCAAAAATTTTTAGTAAGAGAAATTCCTATTTTAACTGGTTCACAAGTAATTGATGCAAGTGTAGCTTTTGATCAAGGTAATCAAGCCATTATTAATTTTACACTGAATGCAAGTGGTGCTAGAATTTTTGGAGATTATACTGCTAAAAGTGTGGGACAACGATTGGCTGTTGTTTTAGATGGAAAAGTTTATTCTGCACCCGTAATACGTGAACGTATTGGTGGAGGAAGTGGTCAAATTTCTGGTGGTTTTACTTTAAGTGAAGCAGGTTCTGTTGCAATTGCCCTTCGTTCAGGAGCATTACCAGCATCTGTTAATTTACTTGAAAAAAGATCAGTAGGACCTTCTTTGGGAGCTGATAGTATTAGAGCTTCAATGATGGCTTTAATTTTTGGATTTTTACTGGTATTTGTATTTATGATTGTATATTATGGATATGCTGGAATTATTGCAAATCTTGCTTTGGTTACTAATATTTTTATAATAGTTGCAGTTATGGCAATGTTTGGGGCAACCTTGACCCTCCCAGGAATGGCAGGAATTGTATTAACTATTGGGATGGCAGTTGATGCAAATGTTATTATTACTGAGAGAATCAGAGAGTTATTAAAACAAGGTCTCTCCATTCCTAAAGCAATTGAAGATGGTTATTCAAATGCAATGAGAGCTATTTTAGATGCAAATATTACTACGCTTTTAGTTGCTATAATTTTATATGCATATGGAACAGGACCTATTAAAGGTTTTGCTGTAACTATTTCTATTGGTATTTTAGCTTCTATGTTAACAGCTATTTTAGGAACTCATGGTGTTTATGAAGCCTTGGGTCAAAAAATGCAAAAAGACAAAAATTTAAGAAAATGGTTTGGTATTAAATAATGGAAATTTTTAAAAGCGATAAAACATTTGATTTTATGGGAAAAAGATTACCTTTTTTAGGTTTCTCTGCTGTATTAGTTATTGTCTCTTTGGTTTTACTTTTAACTAAAGGTTTAAACTACGGAGTTGATTTTGTAGGTGGAACAATTGTTCAAGTTAAATACCAAGAAACAGCACCTATTCAAAATATCAGAGATATTTTAAATAAAACTGAAAATTTTCATAATTCTACGATTACAGAATTTGGAAGTCCTGATGAAATTGTAATTAAACTTACAAACTCTTCATCAAACTTAGCAAATGATGTAGGTGATGAGATTTCAAAATTACTTGTAAATACGGGAAAATATGAAATAAGACGAGTAGATATGGTAGGTCCTAAAGTAGGAAGTGAACTAAGAGAAAAAGGTCTTATGGCTTTATCTTTATCTCTTCTTGTTATTATGGCTTATGTATCGTTTAGATTTGAATGGCGTTTTGCTCTTTCTTCTATTTTTGCATTAGTACATGATATTACTATTGCTTTAGGAATGATTTCTTTGTTCCAAGTAGAAGTAAACTTAGATATTTTAGCAGCCATTCTAACCATCTTAGGATATTCACTAAATGATACAATTATTGTATTTGATAGAATCAGAGAAGGTGTTAGTACGACCAAAGAAACTGTTTTAGAAAAAGTAGTAAACTTTTCTGTTTCAAAAACGTTATCAAGAACAACTCTTACCTCATTAACAACCTTCTTCGTTGTTTTAACACTGTTTTTATATGGTGGAGAGATTATTCATGGTTTTGCATTTACAATGCTTGTAGGGGTAATTGTAGGTACTTACTCATCTATCTTTGTAGCCGCATCGTTTTTAGTTCAACTGAAATTTTCTTTGAAAGATTTTAGAGAGAAAGAAGCCGATAAAGTGAAAAGACAAAAAGAAAAAGATAAGTTAAGAGCTCAGTTCGAGCAAGGAACAGTTTAAGCACTTATAATTTTTGAGCTTCTGCGCTAACTCTGCGTTGGAGCTCAAATTTAAATACTCACGTACTCATTGTACACTCCGCTTTTCAATTCAAGCTCCGCCTTGATTTAACACACAATCTCAAAATTTCTAAGCGATTAAATAAAATTTATTATTCAAAAATTTAAACTTGCCTGTCCCTTTTATTTTTTGTATTTAGATGTTAATGTAATTAACCTTATTTGTTATATGATGTAAAAAAGAGATGAATCTCTACTTTACTAAGTAAAACAATAAGCGAAGGTAGCTTTGCTTTCAACAACGTGGCAGTTGCTTCTTTTGTTACGTTTCTTTCAATAAAGAAAAGTAAAGAACGAATGCGATAGCTTTCATGAGCTCTAAAACAAAAAATAAATCCCAACTATATTTTTTAAAGTGAATTTATTGCCATATGGTAAGATTAAAGAAAAATGGGAGCTATCACAATTAAAAACTATCCATAATATTTGCAATATTATACCTACACAGTAAATCCATTTTATTAAAATTCTCTTATCTTCTATGTGATAAAATATATATAAAAACCTCCGGAGTTTATTATGAAGGAACTTTTAGAAAAACTTTTTCAAGGAAAAGCTGGAAATATTTTTATTTTCGGCCTTTTCCTTTTCTTCTGCCTTCTTTTATTTATAATAATCTCTTATCGAATTGATATTACTTTTGCAAATAAAATTACAGGAATAGTGCTTACTAATGTACTTGTAGGTCGTGTTCCTGCTTTATCTTTTGCTTATGCAGTAGAACTGTCTCATATAGTTGCAATCTCTGTTAATGTACTAATTGAATTAATATTAGTTTGTATTATTTATCCTTTATTTGTATTAAGTTTTAATGGTATTTTAAAAATTGAACTTTTGGAGAATTTTTTTAATACTATAAAAACAAAAAAGAAAAAACATCAAAAAAGTTTTGATAGATATGGAAGTTTTGGTCTTTTTCTTTTTGTTTTTATTCCTTTTTGGATGACTGGGCCAATAGTTGGGGCTATTATTGGTTTTTTAATTGGTCTAAAACACTATACGATTATAACTGTTGTAGCTTTTTCTACTTTTATCGCCATTAGTTTATGGGGACTTTTTTTACAAGAAATAATAGACTTTTTGTTGGCTTTTGACAGTGAATTTATTTGGTTGGTTTTATTTGTATTATTAAGTATTTTATTAATATACAGATTTAAAAGATAGTCCGATTCTTTATAAGAAGATTATAAATCCTGTCTTTTACTTAAAGTAGATGAGCTAATCTCTTTTATCAAAAATTTCAATATAATAAACAAATATATTATTAAAAGGAATATCCGAAAATGAAAAAAACACTAATTATAATGATTTTATTGAGCACTTATGCTTTTTCTTTTTCTTTCTCTGATTTAACAGACAGTATTGTTAAAGAAGCAAAAGAAGTAGTAAAAATGCAAACGGGTTCATCTTCTTCATTGAGCAATGAAACGATTATTAAAGGCTTGAAAGAAGCTTTAAACAAAGGAGTGACATCTGCTGTTACAATATTAGGTGCTAATAATGGCTATTTAAATAACGCTGAAGTAAAAATACCACTTCCGTCAAATTTAGAAAAAGCAAAAGTTTTGATTAGTAAAATAGGTGGTGAGTCTTATATTAACGATTTAGAAAAAGCCATGAACAATGCAGCTACACAAGCAGCTCCCAAAACTGCTAAAATATTTGCCGATAGTATTTCTAATATGTCGATAACAGACGCTTCTAATATTCTAAAGGGTGCAGATAATTCTGCAACGACTTATTTTAAAACAAATACCCTAGAATCATTAAAAACATTAATCACTCCTATTATTAAAGAAACAATGGCTGCTAATAATGTGGCTTCATATTATTCTTCTTTTAATTCTTTTTACAAAGAAAATATAAAATCCTATGTGGATTCAAGCTCACTTACTTCTTATGCTAAAACTCTTGGAGTGGATTCTTATATACCTGGTTCTAGTGATGAGTCTTTTGATGAATATATAGTAAATAAAGCCTTAGATGGTCTTTTTTTAATGATTGAAAAAGAAGAAAAACGAATAAGAGAAAACCCAATTGAGAGAACTACCCAAATTTTAAAAGATGTTTTTACAAAAAATTAAAATACTTAGGAGATTCAATGTATAGATGTGCTTGGGCTTGTAAAAATCCCTTGGAAATGAAATATCATGATGAAGAATGGGGTGTAGCTATTCATGATGATAGATTACTTTTCGAAATGCTAATTTTAGAAAGTGCGCAATCTGGTCTTAGTTGGGCAACAATTTTAAAAAAAAGAGAGGGTTATATAAAAGCTTTTGATAATTTTGATACAAAAAAAATATCAAAGTACACTTCGTTGAAAATTGAAGAACTAATCAATGATACGAGTATTGTTAGAAATAAACTAAAAATTAATGCAACAATTACAAATGCTAAAGTATTCTTAACTATTCAAAAAGAATATGGTAGTTTTGATACATATATTTGGTCATTTTTAGAAGGGAAAACACTTATAAATAAATGGAAAACTGAATCAGAAGTTCCATCTTCTAGTGATGAATCTATTAAGATGAGCAAGGATTTAAAAAAAAGAGGCTTTAAATTTGTAGGTCCAACAACTTGTTATGCATATATGCAAGCCATTGGAATGGTGAATGATCACGTAATCTCTTGTTTCAGGTATAAACAAGTAAATTAATTACAGCTTTGGAGCTAAATTTTTTTAGCTCAATAAGTCTTTGAATTCTTCAATCTCTTTTAGATTCTCAAAGAGTTCTTCGCCTTCTATTTCATCTTTTAAATTAGGAGCTTGTTTAATAGCTATTAATAAATCAGCTATGGCTTCATTGTTATTATGCAATACAGCATTCGCACACGAACGTTGCCAATAAGCATATCCATATTCTGGATCAATTTCTATGGCTTTATTGCTAAGATTTAATGCCCATTCATATTCATCCATATCTAAAACAACATCTGCTTTATAAGCATAAACTTCAGCATCATCTGGATTAATATTTATAATCTCATCATAAATATCAATTTTTGATTGAGGATTGGTTTCTAGGTTTGAACGCATCCATAAGGAGTGAATGTATTGGGTATTGTAAATTTTGTTTTGATTGTCAAGGATTTTTTCTGATTGTAAGGTCATTTCTTCTTGAAGTTTTTCCATTTTTTCATTGTACTTTTTTGTAATTATATTGAGACGTTCTTCTACAATACTTTCTGTTTTAATTCTAATATCTCGAAAAGAATTCCATCCTGCGAATATTAGTACAGAAGTAGCTGCTGCAATTAAATAAAAAATATTTCCAATGGTATCTGTCATGTACCGAGCGGCTCGATCGGTTTGACCTACTTCATTCTTTGTTAATCTTTTTTCAACTTGTATGCGTAGTTTCATATTTTCAATACGTAAGTCTTTTAGTTCATCTAAAACATATCGTTCCATTAGGGGTCTTTCCAATATTTCTTTTAAGCCCTGCGCATTTTTTTGTTCTGCATTTAACACAGAAGATAAACATAAAATAGAAACAATAAGAAAAAATTTAAATGATAATTTCATAAGAAACCTTAGTAGCAGAATTTGAATTATTATAACGAATCTATTTAAAAAAATAAAGAGTAAATAGCTAAGTTAATAAAAGCCTAAAATATATTATAAGGATGATAAGTGATTTGTATTTTCAAATGTTTTGTCCTGCTTGATTTTGAACTACTCTTTAATATTTTGTCCGGCTTCTTTTATAAGTTTTGCTGGAATATTAATTCCAAAAGCTTTTGTTTTTTGTAAATCAAAGGCCAGCCCCGTGTTTGGCCATGTAGGAATAATATCTTTTATTTTTGAACCATTAAATAATTTGTCAATCATTTCTCCTGCTGTTTGTCCTGCTTGAGATAAAGATGGGTATATTGACATACTAGCTCCCCAATCTTCCATTACGTCTTTTCTTCCTAATCCAAGTAAGGGTTTAGTACTATTTTCATAGACCATTTTTGCAAAAGGTTTTTGTACTCCCATAGTATCATTAGGACTAATAAATAAATCAACTTTATTGTTTAATTCCAAAACATATTTTTTTGCAATTATTGCCATACGTTTATGTCCACCTTCACTTCCAACAAAAGGTACTTCTCTAAAAATCACTTCAATATCTTTAAATTCATCCAATAAAAGAGCTTTTTGAATCCAAGACTTGTAACTATGGGATTGAGGAAGATTTCCATAAATTAATGCAATTCTTTTTATATTTGGGAAAATCGCTTTAATAAAACGCAAGCGCTCTTCTATTCGAACAGGATAAGAAACACCTGTAAAATTGTACTTAGGTGCTGTGTTAAAGTTCTCAATTACTCCTAAGCCAACGGGATCCGTGACATTAGCAAAAACAAACTTATTTTTATCATTTAAAGCAAGTTCTTTAAATGCTTTTGTAGCAATGGTTCCATTTAAAAAGATAACATTGTACTTGTTGTTTTTTTCTCTGTGCAACCAAATATTCTTGGCTATATCTGTAAAATTTCCTAAGGAGTAGTATTTTATAATTAGGTTTTTATTTTTAACATAACCCAAATTTTCAAGGGTATTAATCATAGATTTCCTTACTGTATTGTAGGGTTCTCCTTTTAAGGAGTCAATAATTAATAGTTTTTTTATATCATCATGTGCAAAAAGATTCTTACTTAAGAAAATACCCATTAGTGTGATTTTTAATAATAAAAAAAAGAGTTTCATAGTTTACCCCTATTTATTGCTTATAAATTTTATTACAAGAAATATAATGATGCGCTGAACTTATTGAGTATAAATAAAAAATAAGATTATTTTAATAGAAAATATATCTAAGCGAAAAGTGTATATATAAATAAAAAAGTAAAACAAAATTTTGGAATCAAGATATAATAGCTGATAGCTAAATTAAATGATTTAAAGTTTCATATTAGTAATGATTTTTATATTTAATTATTATTATTATGTTATTATTTATATATTTAAAATTTAAAGGATCTATTATGAAAAAAGCTATTTTACTTGTTTTATTTGTATTTTCACTCTCTTTGTTTGCACAAGAAAAGTTTATAATTTATACTTACCACAATCATTCGCCTTTTATTAATAGTCAAAACAGTGGTTTATCCTATGATGTTGTTAGGTATTTAAATACACAAGCAAAAGGAAAATACCTTTTTGAATTAAAAGTTATTCCTCGTTCTAGATTAAATTATATTTTAAAACCATGGATAAATAAAGACTGCTTGAAAATACGTAAATGTGACGCTAACTGGATGGTTCTATGGGTTAATCAGAAGTGGGGCTTTGGTCAAGATTCTTTAAGTAACTTTTCTTGGACAGCGCTCTTGCAAGACTCAAATGTTATTATCTCTTCAAGTAAAGCAGATTTTTATTATACAAAACCAGAAGACTTAATAGGGAAAAAACTAGCAGGAATGGCAGGCCATAGATATCTTGGAATTGATGATTTAGTTGATTCTGGAAAAATAAAAAGAATTAATGGAAATACAGAAGTTGAGAACTTAAAAGTAGTCTTATCAAAAAGAGTAGGTGCTACACTTTTACCTAAATCAACATTTGAATATTATCAAAAAACAAACACAGAATTTAAGAAATTATATGCATCAGATGTATCTCATCAAGATTATATGAGAAATATTATGACAGTACCTCAAAATAAAGAATTAATTGCCTATTTCAACAGTTTAGATCTAAGTGAAATATTTAAATAGGAAACTTTATGTTTATAAAAGACTTTTTCAAAGATTTAAAAAATACAATAGGGTTTATATTATTTAAAAAGATATTTTTTGGATATATTTTACTCGTTTTGTGTTTTACCTCTTATCAAATATACACACAATATTCTTTTGCTAAAAATATTGTATTAAAGGATTTAATTAATACAGAGAAGTCTTTTTATAAGGTATTAGCAACAAGTATTTGGCATTTTGATGAAGTTAAAATTAAATCAGATGTTGATGCAATTATTTCGGCAAAAACAATTACTGGTATTTCTGTGCTTACTCCACTTAATGAAGTATTGAGTTTAAAAGGAACGGTTTTAAAAAAACAAAAAGAGTATACAAATTTCATTTTTGAGGGAAAAAAAGAAATTGTTTTTTTAGATGATTTGCTTTTTCATGAATTTGATTTAATCAATTATGAAAACTCTCCTGATGAAGTGTTAGCAAAAGTAACGTTTTATACGAAAAAGAATGTTATTTTTGAACTTGCAAAAGAAAGTATTTATCTGATTCTCATTAATGCTTTAAGTACCTCTTTTGTTTTATGGATTTTATTTTTATATTTTGCAAATAAGATTTTAACCATCCCTTTAAGGCAGTTATCAGAAGCCAGTAAAGAACTTCGAATTAAAGAATACAAAGAGATTGAAATAAGTTTAAGTACAGAAAAAAAACATGAATTAAATACGCTTGTAGAAAATTTTAATCTAATGTCAAAAAGAATTAATGAGTCTTATTTAGATTTAAAAGAATTAACAATAGTACAAGAAAAACAAAAAAATGAGTTAATAGAAGTGAATAAACATAAAGATGTTTTTTTAGCAAATATGAGTCATGAATTAAAAACGCCTTTAAATTCTATTAATGTTATTTCTTCTGTGATGATGAAAAATAAAAGAGATACATTAGATGAAAAACAAGTAAAAAATTTAGAGATTATTAATGCTTGTGGCAATGATTTATTGTATTTGATAAATGATGTTTTAGATATTTCTAAACTGGAAGCAAAAGAAGTGATTTTGAATTACGAAGATTTAAACGTATATGAAACAATGCGTGAACTTAAAGATATGTTTCTGCCTCAAATTGAAGACAAAGGCCTTACTTTTATTTTTGAAGTGGATGAAAGTATAGATTATATTTATTCTGATAAACAAAGAATTAAACAAATGGTAAAAAACTTATTAAGCAATTCTTTGAAGTTTGTAAAAGAAGGAAGTATCAGTTTACTCGTAAAAGATGAGAAAGATAATATAAAAATATTTGTTAAAGATGAGGGTATTGGTATTGAAGAAAACAAACTAAAACATATTTTTGATAGATTTAAACAAGTGGATGGCAGTACAACCAGAAAATATGGAGGTACGGGCTTAGGACTTGCTATTTGTAAAGAAATTGCGCTGTTATTAGAAGGAGATATTCATGTTAATAGTAAAATGAATGTGGGAAGTGTTTTTGTTATTACTATTCCTAAAAAACTAGATGAACTAACAGCTCTTCCACGTATTAAAAAATTACAAGAAAATAAAAGCAAAAAAATACTAAAAACATAATATGAGGATATTTTAGTTTTAAATAACGCACCTATAGAATTTTTAAGTTTGATAATTGAACTTAAAAAAGAATCAAATGTAATACAAGTCAATGACTTAAAAGAATTAAAAGAGCTTTGGAATAATAAAAATATTTCTTTAGTCGTTATTGATATTTCTAGTTTAAATAAAGAAGAATGTGAAATAATAAGTAAAGATTTAAAGAATAAACTTTTCATAATCTATGAGGATGAAATTTTTGATAATATCAAAAATAAAACCAGTGATTTTATGAAAAAACCCATCAATAAAACTGATTTTATAGATAAAGTTATTGCATTAAAACACTAGATGATTATAGATATACACTTAAGATAAGGAATAAATATGTTTAATAATGATTTTTTAAAAAAACTTAGTATTTTGTACGTAGAAGATGATGAAATGGCCAGAAATCAGTTGGCAAGAACACTAAATAGATTATTTAAAAATGTCATTCTTGCTAACAATGGTTTCGATGGGCTTGAAAAATATATTAAAGCAAAAAAAGAGGGTATAAAAATTGATTTAATTTTATCTGATGTAAATATGCCTAAATTAAACGGCCTAGAAATGCTGGAAGAAATAAGAAAAATTGATAATAATATAGCTATTATTTATACCACGGCTAGAACTGAAACAGAGTTTCTTTTAAAAGCAATTGAGTTACATGCAGATCATTATGTGATAAAACCTATACATTTACAAGATGTAATAAATAAAATTCAAAAAGTGTGTGAAAAAAATTATTTAGAAGAATTAATTGAGAGTAAAAACAAAGAGTTACAACAGTATTTAAATATCATTAATAATGTAGCCGCTATTTTAAAAATGGATGGTAACGGAAAAATTACTTTTGCAAATCAGCATTTTTTAGAGCATTTTCAATGTGAAAAAAATGAAGTTTTAGGTGAAAGTTTTGAAAATATTATTCATAAAGATATGGCTAAAGGTTTTATTGATTCTATGTGGACAGATATTAAAAAAGATGAAATCTGGAATAAAAATATTAAATACCAAAATAAAGAAAATGACTTTTTTTATATAAATAGTACTGTTTTTAAAGTATATAATGAAAATAATATTGAGTATATCAATATAGGTTTTGTATCTACTAAAGAGGTCAATGAAAAAAGAGAATTCCATAAAAAAATCATTGAAAATGTTAAAAACAGTAGCAAAGAAATTAAGGAATCAAAAAACGAAGTTCAGAATTTAATAATAGAAAAAGAAAGATACTAATTCCTTATACGTAAACTTAAGAAGAGTATCGAAATTGAGAACCAAAAGCACCTTGATGAAAGCAGTCAAATTAAGTTTTATGAGAATGAATTATTAAGTATTGATTCCAGGTTAGACAAAAGATTGATACATAAAAACAAAGAGATAGAAGATAGTCTTAATGATGTTAAAAGAGTTAAAGATGAAAAAAGACTCTTACTTCTTGATATTCATAAACTAGAAAGAAAACTAGAAGACAGTTTAACTCTTATTTCTAAATTAGAAAAAAATGAAGAACTGTCTAAAAAAAAGATTGTAGATTTAAAAGATGTATTGGAACACAGAGAAGATCAATTGAAAAAATTAAAACCAGGTATTATGGTTTAAAAAACTAGTCTTTTTTATTGGCTAATAAAAATATAAACTTTAAACCAGAAACTATATTTTGTACTTTTACTTTGCCTTGAAAACTTGTTTGCACAATTAGTTTTACCAAATAAAGGCCAGTACCCGTGCCTTTTTCTTTATTTGTAAAATAAGGGTCAAAGATTTTCTCAATATTTTCTTCTTTGATTCCTCCTGCATTGTCTTCAAATATTACAACAGTATAAGCATCTTTTGTAAGTGCATTAATATGAATTTCTCTGTTTTTTATATCTTTTTCTATAAAAGCATCTTTTGAATTAATAAGAAGATTTAAAAAAACTTGCTCGAGTTCTGTTTCTACCCCATATACTTTTTGATCTGTTATATGGCAATGAATATTTATATTATTGTTTTTAAATTGTGAAGATAAAAGTTCTATGGTTTCATCAAAGGCATTTTTTAATAAAAATTCTTTTTTTACTTTATCGGGATTGAAAAAATTCATAAAACCATTAATAGTATCGTTCATAAAGTGTATTTGTTTTTTGGTATTTATATCAAATTCTTTCACAAAATCATCATTTATTTCATTGTATTCATGAGAGAGTTTTATATCACTGCAATATAAAGAAATGACATTAAGAGGTTGTTTTAGTTGATGAGATATGACGCCAATCATTTCTCCCATAGTGGCCATTTTTGATTGATGCAGCAAGATTTCGTCTTTTTTATGCAGTTCAAGACTTTGTTGTTTTTGTGAATCAAAAAGATCTATATATACTTTTAATTTGGAAGATAATAAAATATCATCAATGGGTTTCGAAATATATTCAATGGCTCCTAGTTCATAACCTCTTTTTTTGTATTCACTGTTATCAAAAATTCCAGTAATAAAAATAACAGGAATATTTTTTGTTTGTTCTATTCCTTTCAAATATTCTAAAAATTCAAAACCATCAATATCTGGCATTTGAATATCACTTAATATTAAATCAACAGGTTTCTTCATTAACAATTCGATAGCATCTTGAGCATTAAGTGCTGTATAAATATCTAAATCGAAACTATCTTCAATCATCATTTTTAAGGTATAAATATTTTGTTCCACATCGTCAAGTAAAAGAATAGAGAATTTTTCCATTTTATGTCCTTATATAATAATATTATAAAATTATTTAACTTAGTTTCTTCCATTTTTATTTATGAATTAAGAAGGAAACATAAGAGAGTTCATAAATAGTAAAATGAAATAAATAAGGAACTTATTTTAATAGTGTTATTATAAATTATTTCCTTCTTAGGAATTTATCCCTGCTTCAAAAAGAGATGAGCTTTTAGCAGATACTTAGTGCTAAATAATTAAGATATAGATAGAAAAAATAAAAGGATTAAGCTTTATGATAAAAAGAGTTAGAGGTAAATATACGGGAAGAAATAAATCTTCCAAATATAAAGATTTGGTTTTCACTGTTGCAACATCATCTGATTTAAGTCTTGATATAGAAGGTCAGACAAAATTAACCCTAGAAACAATTGAAAATAATTTAAATGAACTAAATTCCAATAAAGAACAAATATTAAGTGCACAAGTATTTATAGCAAATATGAAAGATAAAAATAAGATGGATGCGATTTGGACACAATGGATAGGGAAGAACCCAGATCATTGGCCGCAAAGAGCTTGTTTGGGTGTAGACTTAGAAGGAAATACTCTAATAGAAGTAACTGTTACAGCTGTTACTTCTATTATTGAATAGTTTATTTACTTAATGCCATTCTAGAATATAAACCGGCTTTAGTCGTATATCCCACTTCTGTAAATTTTAAGACTTTATTTTTGTCATAAATAAAAGAAGTGGGAAAAGCTTGAATATTAAATTTACGTGAATAATAAGCATCTTCGTCATTTACTACTCTAAAAGATAAGTTGTTCTCCTCTAAGTATTTTTCTATTTCTTTTTTACTGCCTGATTGCACTGCAATAGTAATTACCTCATAATCTTTTGAAAGTGCTTCAATATTGGAAGCTTCAAAACTACAAGTAGGGCACCAAGTAGCCCAAAAATGAACAAGTAGTGGTTTGTCTTTTTTAACAAAATATTTACTATTATCAAGAAGAGTAAAATGGTTTTCTTCAAGATTATTTTTATTTAAATCAAGTGAACGATAATAACTTAAAGCATTTAATACAATGGTAAGGACAACAATAAAGATAATACTTTCTTTAAAATATTTTTTTAATTTGTTTTTCACTTTTTACCTTTTAAGCTATATTAATGTAATTATATTTTTTTATTGTTAAGAAAGTGTTAAAAGCTTAAAGTTGATGACGGTTTTTGGGGGAATAGTTTAGCTTCATGATAAGAAAGTATCATGAAACTAAAGAGAGTAATTATTTTGTTTTTAATTCAGACTGTAAACCTCTGTAAAGGCTATAGGTCATAATTAATAAAATGACAGTAAAAGGTAAAGCTGTAGTAATTGAACCTGCTTGTAGGGCACTTAGTGCATCTGCCCCACCTACGTATAAGAGTGCAATGGCAACAAAACCTTCCGTAAGCGCCCAAAAAACTCTTTGCGCTACTGGAGCATCTTGTTTTCCACCTGCGGTAATACTGTCAATTACTAAAGATCCAGAATCAGAGGAAGTTACAAAAAATACAATTACTAATAAAATTGCAATAAATGATGTGATACTTGAAAATGGAAGGTTTTCTAACATTTGAAACATTGCTAAGGATTTATCAGTAATACCATTACTTAATGCACCTACTTTTCCAATTACTTGGTCAAGTGCCGTTAATCCAAAGGTACTCATCCAAATAGAAGTTACAAAAGTAGGAATTAATAAAACGGCAATTAAAAATTCTCTTACTGTTCTACCTTTTGAAACTCTTGCAATAAACATTCCTACAAAAGGAGACCACGCAATCCACCATGCCCAGTAAAATACTGTCCAGCCATGATACCATTCGCTATCTTCTCGTCCTACAAAATTACTTAAAGCAAAAATATTTGAAGCATAATCACTAAGTGTTGTGCCAACTCCTGTAATGATTAATAAAGTAGGACCAACAAGAATAATAAATACAAGCAGTATCAAAGCAAGAATAATATTAAATTTACTTAATACTTTAACCCCACCCTCTAAACCACGTACCACTGAAACAACAGCTAAAGCAGTAATTGCTAAAATAATATAGATTTCAGTGTTTACTCCTTTTTCAATACCAAATAAAAAATTAAGACCAGAAGAAACTTGTTGCGCTCCTAATCCTAAAGAAGTAGCAAGTCCAAAAATAGTTGCAAATACGGCAAGTATATCAATTATATGTCCTGGCCAACCCCAAATTCGCTCTTTTAATAAAGGATAAAATACTGATCTCATTGTCAAAGGAAGTTTTTTATTATAAGAAAAGAATGCTAAAGCTAATCCCACTACCGCATATATCGCCCAAGGATGTAAACCCCAGTGAAACATAGTTGCAGCCATTGCTAATTCTTTTGCTTCTGGTGTATTTGGAAGCACATTTAAAGGCGTATGCCACCATGAAGTATAATAAGCTACTGGTTCAGCTACGGACCAATACATAAGCCCAATTCCCATACCCGCAGCAAAAAGCATAGAAAACCATGAAAATCTTGAAAATTCAGGTTTTGCGTCTTCTCCTCCAAGTCGTATTTTACCAACAGGTAAAACAATTAATGCCAAACAAAACACTACAAAAATGTTTCCTGATAACATAAATAACCAATCAAAATGATTGATTGACCACCATTTAGCTCCATCTAATATTTCTTTTGCTTCTTTAGGAGAAGCAATAGTACCTATTACAAATACTAAAATTAATATAGCACTTATAATAAATACCGGATTATGCATATCAAGACCAAACTTTCTAATATTGTCCTGGCCAAGCCTGTATTTTATTTTTTCTTCCATTATTTTTCCTCCATCGGTAAATAATTTTACCGATTAAAATAACATAAAATACTTCATCTAAGCTATAAAAGGAGAAATTTGAAAATATTATTAAAAGAAATAAAACATCAACCCCCTTAGAATTAAAAAGATATTGATTTAATATTCAAGCTAGGGTGCTGTTCTTATTTGTGAAGAATTAAATATTCTCTAGGCTTTATTTATATATAATATCATCAATATAAATATACGAAGGTTTGATAAAAAAAGGATGGATTTTAGTGGAACATAAAATATTTAAGAATAAAAACTTGCCTTTTGTAGAGTTGCGTTATGCCCAAGTGGTAAGAGGATGTTCTAAAAGCCATACCCATGAGCTTATCACTATAATTGCTATTAAAGAAGGAAAAGTAAATTTAATTCTAAATAAAAAAGAAGAAATACTCAATAATAAAACAATTGCATTTTTGAATCCCAATACGGCTCATTGTATAGAGGTACTTGATAAAAAATCTTTCGGAGATTATGTGCTTCATTTAGATAAAAGTTGGTGTGCAAAACTTCAAAAAGAATTATTCTCTAATGATGATTATCTTCCTTTGCAAAAAGTTTTACTTAATACAAAAAATATTAACAAGAACTTCCTTGTGCTTTGCAATAAACTTTTAAGTACGGATTCTTCTTTAGAAAAAGAACGTGACCTAGTTGTTTTTATGAAGACATTATTCTTAGATTTTTTTGTCTGTTTCAAAACCAGAAAAAAACAATACAACAAGTAAAGCACAAAAAATAAAAGATTATCTTGATGAAAATATAGAAGATAACTTATCCTTAAAAGAACTTTCTTTAGAGTTTTTGATTAGTGAAGTTCATATAATACGCTTGTTTAAAAAAGAATTTGATTTAAGCATTCATTCATATCTCTTGAATAAAAAAGTACATAAAGCAAGAGAGCTTTTAGGAAGTAAAGAAACGATATTAAATATTGCTTTGCAAAGTGGGTTTTATGATCAAAGTCATTTAAATAAAGCCTTTAAACGTGTCTTTTCACTCACCCCTAAAGAGTATCAAGACAATATACTAAAATGTTAATTTCATACAATACTTAAAAAAGTAATTTTTATATAATACTTCAAAATAAGACTTTGGAGAGTGTATGAGAGAGACAAAATTAGGAATAGCAGCAGGACTTTTTACAATATTTGCATGGGCATCTGCAGGAATATTTATAAACTTATTAGATACTTTACCTATATTGTTAATTGTAGGAATACGCTTGAGTGTTTCTTTATTTGCACTTTTTTTTATTGTATTTTTTTTAAAGAAAAATATTCGTAAGTATTTAAGTGAACTAAACAATTACAGAACATGGTTATTGGGTTTTGTATTGTTTTTATGTTATTTATTTGGAACTCTGGCATTTGCTTTAGCTCCTGTAGGAGAAGTTACTATTCTTATGACCACTTCACCTTTATTTGTTATTTTATATAAATACTTAAGAAAAGAAAAAATCACGGCTTTTGAAATTATTGGCGTAATACTTGCTTTTTTAGGAGTATTATTAATCACTTTTAATGAAATCACTTTCAAAGATTTTCTTGCTTCTTCTAGACTTTTAGGAGATGCACTTGCTCTTTTAGTCTCTTTGTTATTTGCTTTATATGCTATTATTTATAAAGCTATGAATGAAAAAAATAAAGCCCCCCATTCTTTTAGTATTGCTTTTGCTACTTTTTTTATGGGAATAGTATTACTGCTTTTTTTTATAGATACTTTTTGGGAGAATAATATAAGTGCTTTATCAAACTCGAATGTCGGATATTTACTTGCTATTTCAATATTTTCAACTGCTCTTCCTACTATTACTTATAGCCTTGCCTCAAAATATTTAAAACCCATACAAACAACAAGTATTTTATTATTAGAGCCTTTTATTGCAATAGGCTTAGCCGTGATATTTATTAAAGAAATACCAAGTATTTTTATTGTTCCAGGATTTGTTTTTATTTTATTGGGTTTATTTTTTATAATAAAGAAAAAAAAAGAGAAAACTTAACTATATTTTTAATGCTTTTTTGATATAAAATGATGCAATCTAACTATTCAAAAAAAGAATATAAATGTTAGAATAAAATAAAAGAAGGACAAAACAATTGACTTATATCGTTCCTAATACTTTTATAGAAAATAAAGATGTTAAGCTAAGAGCAATAGATGATTTATATTATTTAGATTATAGTACACAGAAAAAGAATGATTTTATTTCTTTTAGAACTACCATGCATTGTTTTATTGTTCTACTAGAGGGTTCAAAAGTAATACATTTTAAAGATCAAGATTTTGCTGTTGAAGAAAATGAAGTATGTTTTTTAACACAAAATAACTATTTTATGAGTGAAAGACTGGCAAAAAATGCCCAGTATAAATCCCTTGTAATATATTTTGATGATAGATTTATTTTTGAATTTCTAAAAAAATATAAGATTGAAGTCACTGCTACAACAGAAAAAGATATTGTAAAAGTACAGAGCTTAAATGATAAATTCTTAAAAAACAGTATTGATGTTTTGCAAGAGTATGTTAAACAAAATTTAGATGAAAATATTTTAAAACTCAAAATAGAAGAAATTATTTTACACAGCCTTAGAACAAATAAAATGGCTTTTTTAGCGTATTTAAATGCAATAAAACTTAGCAGTGGAAGTAGAAATAAGTTTATTCTTGAATCAAATCTTGATTTAATTCAAAATCTTGATGATATGTGTAAACTAGTAAGAATGAGTCCCAATCAACTAAGAAACTATATCAAACAAGAATATAAATTAAGTCCAAAAGTATGGTTGGATAAAAAAAGATTAGAACAAGCGTCTATGATGTTAAAAAATACCGATAAAACAATAAGCCAAATAGCAAGCGATATTGGTTACTCCACTGTATCTTGGTTTATTTCTCAATTTAAAAAACACTACAGTATTACTCCTAAAGAATTCCGATATAAAACGTAAGTTTTCTTGTACTTTGAGATTTTTCTTTTTTGTATTATGTCCTTACGTAAACAAAAAGGAATAATATGAACGTAAAATTTAAAAAATTAATTTTAGGGCTTTCTCTTACAATATGTAGCTCAAGCATCTTTGCAGAAGGTTTTACTTTAAAAAGTAAAGATTTAAGAGGTCAAACCTCAATGAAACAGGTGTTTAATGGTTTTGGATGTAAAGGAGATAATATTTCTCCTCAATTGTCTTGGGAAAATGCACCCAAAGGAACTAAAAGTTTTGCTATTACTATGTATGACAAAGACGCTCCTACTGGAAGTGGTTGGTGGCATTGGTTGGTTTTTGACATTGATAAAAATACCAGCAATATAGCTACAAATGCGAGTGCAAGAAATACTCTTCCACAAAATAGTATAGAAAGTAAAAATGATTACAGCACAACTAATTTTGGTGGTTCTTGTCCTCCCAAAGGAGATAAAACACATATGTACCTAACTACTATTTATGCACTTGATGTAGCTACCTTAGGTTTAGATAATAAAACGAATCCTGCTTTAGTTGGTTATATGATTAATGCTCACACCCTTAAAAAAAGTTCACTTGTGACATATTACAAACGATAAATTCTATTAAAGAAGAGTATAAGAGGATATAAGACTTTATTTCTTTTATTCTTTTATCTCTTTATTTTAGACAATACTTCTATTTAATTCTCCTCTTTTTTTAAATGTACAAATTATCCTATTTAATGTAGAAAAATGCTATTTTTATTCTCTCTTATATTTCCTATACTTTTACAGACAGAAAGAAAGGAAGAAAATGAAACATCAAAAAGCACAGGAACTTGAAGTTCTTGAATGGTTAAATACAAAAAAAGACATTAGCCTTGAAAAACTAAAAGGCAAAATCGTTCTTATTTATGTATTCCAAATGTTATGTCCTGCTTGTGTTCAACACAGTATTCCTCAAAGTAAAAAACTTTTCAAAAGATTTTTAAATGAAGAAATAGTTATTTTGGGTTTGCACAGTGTTTTTGAACATCATGAGGTGATGAGTCCTAAAGCACTAAAAGTATTTGTAGATGAAAATGATATAAATTTTCCTGTAGCAATTGACTTGAGTGTAGAAAAAGATTTTATGCCAGCAACAATGAAAAAATATAATATGCAAGGCACACCAACATTACTTATTATTGATCAAGAAAGTAAAATAAGAATGCACGCTTTTGGTTTAGTTAATGAGCTTGATATTGGCTTATTACTTGGAAAATTATTAGAAGAAAAAAAGGATTAAAATGAAAAATATAATGAAAAAGAGCTTAAGTACTTTATTGATAGCAGGAAGCATAATAATGCATGCAAATGATGATTTTAAAATCAAAGAAGCAAAAGTTGAATATATCAAAGCTCTTGATTTATTGGTTTTTTCGCAAAAAGTAGCGGGAAAAGCGGGGAATACGACACCTGATCTTAATGGAGCATTAAATGGAGCAAGTGTTTTAGGCTATGTTTTTCCAACAAGCCTAAAATCAACAGATGTTGGTTTTAATGCTACACAAGGAATAGTAGCTCTTGCACTTACGAGCCATCCTGATTTTGATGATACTCCTCTTTGGGATGAAAACAATGATAAAAACTTTAAAAACGATGGAAAAGTATGGCATCCCCATTGGGTTGTTTTAGTAGAAGATAAATCTTTGGAAGGTGGATTAAAAGTAAAAGAATTTAAAAAAGCCGACAAAGAAGTGATTTTACCTCCAACGAATCCTGGAATGCCAATGTATATGGATTCTCCTGGTTTTTCTGTAGTAATACAAAATGATACGATTAAAGCCTTAGTTCCAGCAAATAGAGTGAATAATAAGATAGATTTTTCTTATGATGCTGTTTCTGTTTTAATGAAAGTAAATACCAGTAAAGAGGTAGCTTTACTTGGAGTGTATAAAGTATACTCTGTTTTAGATGGTGCACTTAATTTGAAAAATAAAGTGACAAACGTTAAATAAATATATGTTTTTTCCTCTTTTAAGAGGAAAAAACTTAGGTATAAATTTTTAGATTATTTGCTCTAAATTCTTTTGGACAAAGTTTTGTATGATTTTTAAAAAACCTTGAGAAATAAGAAGCATCAAAATAACCAAGTGCTTCTGCTATATCTTTTACAGATTCTTGACTAAAAATTAGCTCTCTTTTTGCTTCTACAATTAATCTTTCACTTATTAAATCTGAAACTGTTTTATTGATATTATTTTGAATAATCTCATTTAATCTTTTGGTCGTAAGATCAAATTTTTTGGCATAAAAGGAAGCGCTTTTTTCTTCTTTATAATGTTGGTCAATGAGTATTTTGAGATTTTCTACACGTTTATCAGTATTCAAACTTTTTGCTATATTTGTTTTTGATTTTATTATATATTTTAAGAAAGAAGAAAAAAGATGAGAAAGAAGTAAAAAATCATCATTATTAAGATATTCTTCTTTAATCATCTCAACCAATAAGGTCAAATTCTTTTTTGTTTTATTGCAAATATTAATGGAAGATTCTACATTGTTATTAAATAAATTGTTAATGATTTTATCATCATGAAAAAACTCTTTTGAAAAATTAAATATATAACCATCGTATTCATTATTAAAATTATTTAAATGCCATTTATGGACTTGTGAGGGTTTTATTAAATACACCAAATCTCTTTTTAATTCATATTCTTCAAAATCAATGCAGTGTTTTCCCTCTCCTTTAGTAATAAAAATAAGTTGATAAAAATCATGCCTGCATTCTTTGAAAATATTATTCTTATATTCATCTTTTATATAAAACAATTCAAATTGTTTATTACATTCTAACTTTTTATATAAAATACTCATTATAAAACCTTTATTTTTTTCTTCTGTGATTATACAGTAAATGAAATAATAAAAACAGTAAATATAAGAATAAAATAAATTTTATTTTTGATTAAATCATCTAAATTAAGTGTAAGATGTACTCAAATTATTTTTAGAAGGAATAATATTTTGAGTTTAATTGTTTCGGTTTTTATAGCAACAAGTTTAGATGGTTTTATAGCAAGAGAAAATGATTCTTTAGATTGGTTAGATGATGCTAATAAAACACTTCCTATAGGTGAAGATTGTGCTTATGAAAAGTTTATGCAAGGTGTTGATGCTTTGGTAATGGGAAGACATACCTATGAAAAAGTTTTGACATTTAAGCAGTGGCCTTACAAAAATAAAAGAGTAATTGTTTTAAGTAGTACTAAACTTAAGATTCCAAATGACTTAAGTACTTATATTGAACATTCTTCTTTATCTGGAAAAGAATTATGTGCTTCTTTGGAAAAAGAAGGCTTAAAGCGCATCTGTGTTGACGGTGGAATAACTATTCAAAGATTTTTATCTGCTAAATTAATTAAGGATTTAACGCTTACAATAATCCCCGTATTAATAGGAAAAGGAAAACCTTTATTTTCTTCTTTGATCAAAGATATTAAGCTAAAACTACAAAACACTAAAGCCTATGATTTTGGATTTGTTCAAATGAAATATCAAATTATAGAGCAGTGAAATAAGACAAAAATAAATATTTTGTCTTATTTTAAAATGTTTTAATCTTACTTGATTTATAATAGATGATTAGCTAGGAGTAATATTATGAGTGATAATATTTGTGAGGTTTGCAATAAACGTTTTGGAAATAGGTTTTTTAATAAAACCTTAAAAAAATGTTTTTACCATGCAAAAAAAGTTACCCAAAAAAACGATTATACATGGGCTGATCATTTTTCTTCAAAACTTTATTTTTCTAGTTTAAAACTCTTTTTTAATAATTCTAAAAAAGCATTTATTTATTTTTATATCTTTGTTTTTCTTCTTATCTTTATTGCTATTTTTCAATACAGTTTTTTAAGTAACAAGGATCAAAACATTTTAAGTCCTTCTTTTTTATCTCCTTTTTTAATCCATTTTTTTAAAGCTTTGGCTATTGTGCTTATGACAGCATCCTGTTTGTATTTTTTATTAAAAATTACGCTCAAACGTTTTTTGCTTATAATAATTTTGGCTTTTATCTTTTTATATTTTTGGTGGACTTCGGATGTTTTTTTACTTTTACTTATAGAAATTTTAAATCCTTTTACCATTGTTGAAAATCCTTTTACTTTGGCATACAAAATCATACTTTTTTATCCTCTGTATAAAATATTAAAATACATGCTTAAAACTAAGGTTTAAAAGATTATTCTAAAGCGCTTACAGGCTTTTTATTGTTGGCTTAGACCTTCTTATATAATGGCTTTTTTATGCATTTTTAGATATTATGGCAAATTAATAAAACAAACAAAGGATACACATGGATTGGGGTAAAGTTACGTATATATTCTTTTCACTAATGTCACTAACAACAACAGCAGGATTTTTATATGAGCCACACGCTGTTCCTCTTTTTATAGCAGCTTCGGTTAATATCATTTCTACCATTTTAAAAATTGGTGTTAGAAATTTATTGGCGGCTGAGTTATTGGCAAGTTCACTGGTGGCGGATCTTCACTTGATTCCTGCATTCATGGCCTTAGTATTTATGGGTGATGAAAGATTAGCAATGGCTTTAGCTATTGGAGCAGTGGTTGCGAATCTTTTTTCAATTGCTCTAGCATTAATAGAAAGTTCAAAAAGCGAAGATAAGGAAGAGTACTAATGGAGTATAATCCACGATTAGTTGAGAAAAAATGGCAAGAATATTGGGACAAAAATAATTCTTTTGAGCCATCAGATGATAAAAGTAAAGAAAAAAAATTCATATTAAGTATGTTTCCTTATCCAAGTGGACGTATTCACATGGGACATGTAAGAAATTACTGTCTTGGAGATGCTTTTGCACGATATTTTAGAAAAAAAGATTTTAATGTTTTACACCCAATTGGTTGGGACAGTTTTGGAATGCCAGCTGAAAATGCAGCAATAAAACACAAGTCTCATCCTAAAAAATGGACCTATGAAAATATTGATTATATGAGAAATGAACTAAAAGGTCTGGGCCTTTCTTTTTCAAAGAATCAAGAATTTGCTACTTCTGACCCCTTGTATACGAAGTGGGAACAAGAGTTTATTATTAATATGTTTGATGATGGTTTATTGTACAGAAAATCTACTACTGTTAATTGGTGTGATGAATGCCATACTGTTTTAGCAAACGAACAAGTAGAAGATGGAGCTTGTTGGAGATGTGATACAATAGTTACTCAAAAAGAAATGCCAGGATATTATTTAAATATTACAGATTATTCTCAAGTTTTATTGGATGATTTAAAAACATTGGAAGGACAATGGCCTTCAAAAGTTTTAACCATGCAAGAAAATTGGATTGGTAGAAGTGAAGGTTTAGAATTTGATTTATTTTTAAATTCTTCTAGTAAAACAAAACTGGATGCGAAGTTTGATAATTTTACAGTGTTTACAACCAGACCAGATACTATTTATGGAGTAACCTATTCTGCTTTAGCACCTGAGCATGAAATTGTTGAATATATAATTAACAATAAATTATTAAGTGAAGATAAAATAGCACAAATTAAAGCTATGAGAAAAGTAAGCGAGCGAGATAGAGCTATTCAAGATAAAGAAGGTCTTTCTTTAGAAATTACTGTTATTCATCCAATTACTGGGGAAGATATTCCTGTATGGGTAGCTAATTTTGTATTAGCATCTTATGGTGGAGGAGCTGTTATGGCTGTTCCTGCTCATGATCAAAGAGATTATGAATTTGCAAAACAATACAATTTACCTCTAAAACAAGTTATTGCAGGCCCTGCTGGTATTGATGATAATATGAGTGAAGCGTATACAAAAGAGGGTGAATTAATTAATTCAGAATCTTTTAATGGTTTGAAAATAAATAAAGCAAAAAAAGCAGTTATTTATC
>SPKZ01002839.1_pt1 | contig 33199 bp, 31 predicted proteins | sample 2456571 | NCBI WGS metagenome assembly SPKZ01 (sample SAMN11192286, study PRJNA482655) | marine metagenome | biome: ENVO:00000447; feature: ENVO:00000244|ENVO:00000211|ENVO:00000569|ENVO:00002023; material: ENVO:00002151; isolation source: ocean water from marine abyssalpelagic zone ...
TCGTTACGCGCATGCCCGAAGTCGTTACGCGCATGCCCGAAGTCGTTACGCGCATGCCCGAAGTCGTTACGCGCATGCCCGAAGTCGTTACGCGCATGCACAAAGGGCCGAGAGTGGCGAATTGGCTGGACTAGTGCGGGATTCAGAAACACGCAGGTCGCAGGATCTTATGGTCGCGATTCCCTTCAAGTGAAGTGAATCGCGCACTAGCGGCGGAACAGATTGCGGCTGTAGCGGAAACGTAGCGCCGAAGGCGTCAGTTGGCCGGGAGCGGTGACGCCGGGTAGTAACCAGAAGGTGTTCAGCTTTGAGCGGTTTCGGGAGCGGTGCTGTTCGGCACGCTGTTCTCTGGGGGCGGTGGAGTGATCTTGAATTTTAGCACTTCGTCCCAGCGGAACGGTGTGAACACCTGGGCCCCGAAAGTTTGCGGGAATTTGGGCAATGACGCCATGCCGATGTCTGCCGGGGGCTCGCGATCTTTCGGGAGGAAACGCGTGCCGAAGATGATGTCCCAGATCCCGACGTTGCCGCCGTAGTTGTTGTTGGACTCGACGATGGTCTTCGAGTGATGCCAGCGGTGCAGTTCGGCCATGCTGAAAATCCAGTTGAGCGGTCCCAGCTTGATGTCCACGTTGCAGTGCTGGAACGAGCCATGAACGCCGGAGAAGATGGTGTGCAGCGCGAAGACTTCGTGTCCCGCTCCGAGCAAGGCGGCGGGCATCATGCGACCGACCCCACCGATCACCATGTCGATGGGGTGGAAACGAACAGCGTTGAGCCAGTAGAGGCGGGGCGCGCTGTGGTGCACGGCATGAAAGCGCCACATCCACGGTACCTCGTGCATGATGCGGTGAAACCAGTACTCGATAAATTCGCCGAGCACGACGGCTAGCGCTAGCTGCCCCGTCCAGTGCCAGTTCGAGGGCCACAGGGTTCCGCCATACCGAGCGCTCAAAGCGGCGGCGCCCCAAGCACAGGCGACCATGGTGGCGCCTTCGGCGACGCGGATGCAGAAGGAGTTGGTGATGAAGTACTTGATGTCGACGCCAAGATCGCCATTGCCGTTCCCTTGCCAGGATAGGTGATACGGAAATAAGCGTTCGCTAATGGCGAGCAGTAGGAACACAAACGGGATGACCATGGGCACCACCATCGCGGGAGTGTAGCCGGCGACCATGAGCGCCTGGGTCGTCATGAGGGCCGAGACCATCATGCCGGGGAACAACAACCAACGGACGAGCAGCGGGGTGGTGCGCGCGGGGGTGGTGAGCTCTCGGGTTGTAAGCTCTGGGGCTGTGCTGTCCATGGCCGAACCTATCGGGTGATAGGGTTTAGTTCAAGAGTTGCTATGGCTAGCGAGTAAGTGTCCGATATTACAGGTGTGATGCTACGCTTGGTGCACCGCATGGCAGCGTTTTGCTGGGCGATGGCGTGGGAAAGGGCAGGGTAGCCGGTGAGTCACGCGGGGGCAGGCATCCCGATGGGGCTTCGGATTTATCTGATTGTTTGGCTGGCGGCGCTCGTTTTTGCGCTGGGCGCGCTCTTCAAAGAGCCCGAGCGATTCGAAATCACGCGACCGGCGTATTACCGATTTCTGGGCATGCCTTGGAAGCTCTGGACCTTCGCTGCGGGTACGGCGTTGATCACCGGGGTGGCGCCGTGGTCTGGCGATCCCACGTGGGATGTTTACGATTCTATCCTGTGTTCCGTCGGTGTGTTCGTGACCGCACCGTGGTCTGTTGCCGTGCTCGCCCGGTGCTAACGAGGGAATATCGATCGGCTCCGGCTGCTGGTGGCGTGCATACTGTTCTTCGTTCCTTGCTGGACCTACGACGGTTACATATTACTTCGAGAGGGCTCTTACCCGACGACTTGGTCGAGCAATCTGATTGTATCGGGCATGATCACGGCTCTTGCGGGGTTGTTGTGGAATTTGGATCACCGCGGGGAGGACCCTCCGCTCTTTCAGTTCAGCTTTACCGAGGACGACTGGCTAGCGGCGCGTCCTCTACCTTGGTCGCGAGTGCTGGTGGTGGGGGGATGTTTCGCCGTGCCCGTGGTGCTCATGGTGGCGTATTTTCTTTACGACTACTTTACGCATTGATTCACAGCTGACGCTGATTTGTGAGCTGTCGCACTTCGCTGGGGCGCTTCCTTGATGGCTTCAGCGCGAAACAGGCGCCGAAGCGCGTCAGCGCCCGCACACCGGTGACACGGGTGGGATAAACTCGCCAGGACTCATCGCTTCGCTTCGGTAGACGGTCGCGCTCGGCTTGGGACTTCGGGTATTGGGGGGTTGTGAATCGGTGACCCGACGCGGGTTTGGTCACGATATTCGCAGGCTTCACACGAGGTTGCGTGAGACGGCGCGTTCATAAACGGGGGTGTCGACGTGAGACGCTAAGCTGGGTCGTCTTGCCCGACACCTTCACTGGTGTATGGCGTCAGAATCCTGAACTGCAGCGCGTCGTGCGCGGCGGTCACAACGGAGCCACTATATACTGTGGGGGAAGAGGCGATCGGGGGTTCGTCGACGCAGTCGCGTGCTGTGTCGCAGTCGCTCGTGCCCGATCCGCCAGCGGACAGGGGCCTGCCACTACTCGGGCACGCGCTGGAGCTCGGTCGGGATCCCATGGCGCTGTTTGTCCGCCTGTATCGCCAGCACGGACCGATATTCAGCATTCGCCTGTTCCGCCAGCCCGTGACCGTGATCGGTGGCGTGCAGGGGACGCTGTTCGCGAAGACGGAGGGCAGGGAAGTACTCACCAATCGGCAGACTTTCCAGGGTCTCACTCACGAGTTGGGCTCGGAGTTCAACATGACGACTTTGGAGGGGGATCATCACGATCTGTTTCGAAGGGCTTCCAGTCATGGCTACTCCCGAAAATCCATGAGCGCGGCAATCCCGTTGATGGTGAACCTCAGTCGAAGAGAATTGGACCGTCACGCGCCTGGCGAGCCCCTGGAGCTATTTCCGTTTCTTCAGCGTCTGGTGTCCATTCAATTGGGTTGGATCGTCGCCAACACGCCCGCTGACGACTACCTCGACGATCTTCTCGTATTCATGCGTTTGTTAATGCGGGTACATCTCACCGGGGTGTGGCCGAAAGCGACGATGCAGTTACCGGCGGCGCGCCGGGCCAAGTCTCGAGTCCATGCCTTCGCGAAAGTTATTGTGCATCAGCATATGGATCACCCGCCGGGCGAGCATCGCGATCGGGATCTAATTGACGACTTCTTGAGCGCGCATGCTGAGGACCCGGAACGCATGCCGCTGAACGCCGTGTATGCTTCGGCGCTTGGCCCCTTCTTGGCGGGTCAAGACACGGTCGCGGCAGCCACCGCGTACTTGATGCATGCGCTGCTGACACACCCGGAGATCTTGTCCCGCGTACAAAGCGAGGTTGATACCGTCTTTGACGGTGGCGCCCCGAGCGGCAAGGACTTTCGGAAGGCCAAAACGCTTCATGCGGCGACGATCGAGTCCATGCGGCGCTACCCGGTGGCACCCTTGATGCCCCAGCACGCCGCCGAATCGTTTAGTTTTAACGGGCACCGTGTGGAGAAGGGGTCGATGGTGTTTGTCGCCCATGCGCTCACCCAATTCTTGGAAGAGCACTTCGAACGGCCCTTTGAGTTCGACGTGGATCGACCCCGAGCGGAGCCCCATACCTACGCGCCATTCGGCGTGGGAACTCACACTTGCGGTGGCGCGGGACTGGCGGAATTGCAGGTGATGGTGAACGTGGCGATTCTGTTGCGCGAGGCGAATTTCGAAATTACGCCCTTTGATTATAAACTTCGGTCAAAGATCACGCCGCCAGCGCCGGTCGGATTCCGGGTGTTGTTTAGCCGAAGAAACCACTGAGCGCTGAGCACGGAAACGGAAGGACAAAGAACCGAACCATGCTGCCCCTCAAGTCGGGGGCCCTGACGGCGTACGCGAGCCCACCACCGTTCAATCGGAGTATCACGGCGAAGTTCGCCTCTGCGAAATCTTGCAGCACACGGGGGATGCTCTCACCGCCTGTCAGCAGGAGAGGGAGGGCACACCGGGGCCTGGCTTCTGTGTCACCCACGCTGAGGTGATGATGAACAATTGTATTGAGGCAAGCCGAGAAGGAGTCTTTCGCTTCACGGCCAACGCTGCGCCCCAGCGATGGGGTGAGAACGACATCACCTGCGATATGGAATGAAGCGCTGAGCCTCTTGCCAGGGACCGCCGTCTATGGGCAGGCGGGATCTGGATCCAACCCGGCAAGTCCGAAGCCGCAGACGTCCTGTCGACAGGTAGACAAGCCGGGGCGTGCGGCACCGAGCTGTTCGGCGGCCTCTCTACAGTCGGCGGCGCCGGTGCATGGGATGGGGTCGCAGCTTGAGGGAGTCGTAGAGCAGCTGGGGTCTGAGGAGCCTGGTTGGCAACACTCCGCAGAGTGGCTCTCGGCGTAGGTAGCATCACTGCAGTCGTCCGGTGGATCCCCACATCCGGGGGCGCTCGGGTCGTTGTCGCAGGGATCGATGATCGGATCGTCGACGATAGGCGGGGCCGTGTTGTCGTTGGCGGCGTGCCCGCCGTCGCTGAGGAATTCGACGTTGTCGGCGAGGTTGAGTACCGCGCCGTCGCCACAGGCGATGGCGAGAAGGGAGATGGGCAAGAGGCAGAGGACGGGGAGGGGGGGCAGCCGTCGCACAAGCACAGAGTACGGGTTGTGACGGCATTGCCAAGGCAGATCCTCCCTTGCCCGACGGTCCGCCCACGGCCGAGACGCAGCCGACTTTTTTCCTTCTTTCCGTGATTCCTGAGTGACAGGGGGCGCTTGGAGCTCATTTCCAGAGGAAATCTACGAAGAGTCGCACTCGCTCGGGGAGTTGGTCGGTGGAGTCGAACCACGTCGCTGCCGCTGGGGCTGTGATGCAAAACGAAATTGTGCCCCTCCAATTCGTGAATGTCGTCGGGCACTGGGAAGTCGGGGGCGGCGGCGAGTCGCAGGTGACCCGACATGAACGGTCGAGCGATCCAGTTGGGATCTGCCACGGCGCTTCCGCGCAGGGCGACGTCGACGCGTTCTTCGACCAAGTCCACCACGCGATTGGCGAAGATCAGATCGCGCGATATTTTTGGATAGCGATCGAGAAATTCGGCGAAGCGTTCGATCAGAATGAGCCTTCCTAGATCCGAGGGGGTGGTCACGCGGATTGTGCCGCGGGGTTCCGTGGTACCCAGTTCGATGCCCGCCACTGCGCGATTCAGTGTGTCCACGGCATCGACGACGGACTCGTAAAACATGCCCCACATCAAGGGGCACTACGACCAGAGTCACGAGAGCATCAACCCCACGGGCACCGGCCTGTGGAGCCGGATATCGACTACGAGCAGCCTCATCGGAGCGAGCTGATGAGCTGAGTTTCCACTTTTTTTCTATACAAGAACTAGCTAAGGAGAAACTCCAATGAACATTTATACACTACTAGGCGCCGCCGCTCTCACGTTGACTGTGGCTTGCGATGATGACCCCGCTGCCGGCAAGCACAAGTCGGCTGCTAGCGCGCCGGTGACCGCCCCAGCAAAAGCCGCCGAGGGCACGAGCGTGAAGTTTGATATCAGCGAAGTGAACTCTGCGGTGGAGTTTGTGGGCGCCAAGATCAGCATGAAGCATGACGGTCAGTTTTCGAAATTTTCGGGGCAGCTTGATCTGGTGGACGGCGATCCGAGCAAGAGTCGGCTCTCGGTGGAGATTCAAATGGCGTCGGTGAACATACAGCCCGGCAAGCTGGGCATGCATCTGAAGAGTCCCGACTTCTTTGACGTCGCCAAATTTCCCACTGCCAATTTTGTCACGACTTCGCTGACTAAGCTCGACGGCACCAACGAGTACAAGGTGACCGGGAACCTCACGCTGCACGGCGTAGAAAAGTCCATCGACTTTCCTGCCAAGATAACCGTGGGCGCTGGTAGTATCGCGGTTAGCGCGGAGTTTGCGATCAATCGCAAAGACTTTGGTATTGTCTATGCCGGCATGGCTGACGACTTGATCAAGGACGATGTGTTGCTCAAACTCTCGCTCAATCCGAAAAATAGCTAAAACCGAGGGCATGCAAGCTGGGCATCGGAGCTGGGCTTCCGAAGTTGAAACTGTTCAGGCCATCGCGGAGATAGCAGCGGTGAACTCTGCGCAGTCGGCATAACGCTGGGTTCGGTCCCTGGCGGTCGCGCTGGCGATCAGTTCTTTAAGCTGCGCGTCCGCCTCGGCGCAGTGGTCGCCGATGCACGGGAAGGGGTCGTTCAAAATGCTAACGAGCAGTGCCGGGTAGCTTTCGGCCACGAACGGCACCTTCCCGCAAAGCATCTCAAAGAGCACGATGCCGAGGCTGTACAGGTCGGCGCGTCCGTCCACCTTGCTGGGTGCGTAGATCTGTTCGGGCGCCATGTAGCTCGGGGTCCCCAGAAGCGCTCCGGTTTTTGTGGTGGACGGAGTGCCTGCAGAAAATTTAGAGATACCGAAGTCGAGCAATTTTACGGTCGGTGATTCAGGATGTCCAGCGAGGAACAAATTGTCCGGCTTCAGATCTCGATGAACGATCCCGGAGCCGTGAGCTGCGGCCAGTCCAGCCAAAGCTTGACGCGCGATATCGAGCACTAGGGTTCGGCTCAACGGGGGGCCGTTGTCGATTCGTTCGGCCAAGGACTGCCCGGCGAGCAGTTCCATGACGATGTACGGAGTTCCGTCAAATTCCCCTGCGTCGTAAACGTCGATCACGTTTTCATGTTTGACGCTGCCGCAGGCTAGGGCCTCCGCTAATAGGCGCTGACAATGGGCGGGGTTGTTCCCCATGCCGGGGTTGAGCAATTTTACGGCTACAGCGCGGCCTGTGACAAGGTGACGAGCTTCCATCACCGTCCCCATCCCGCCCTGCCCTAGGACGCGGATTAGCTCGAGCTTGTCTCCGAATCGCGTACCGGGGTGGGGTTGGGAGCTGGCAACCGGCCCGGCTGACACCACGGCGTTCGAGGACACGGCACTCAACGATGGGCTGTTGGCGTCAGGCACCTGGGTGGCGGCGAAGGCTGAGAAGGTGGGCGGCACTGCCATGGTGTCGGCGGAGCCGAGCGCGATGGTCAGGCCAATGTCACTTAGGGCAGCGGCAGCGGCCTCGCGTTCAAACTTGGCTTCGCTCAAGTCTCCGGCTTGTTCGTAGGCATCCGCGAGCAAGAGCCGCGCCTTGCTGGTTTCGCAGGGTGCGTTGATCGTGGTCCAGAGGCCGACGGCTTTGTTGGCGGCGGTGATCGCGCCCTCGGCGTCTGACTGGGCCAGGGCGACGGCGGCATTCGCGTTGGCGGAAAAGGCTGCCAAGCCGTTGCTTGAGAATCTGCTGGCGATGTCTGACAAATCGGCGGCAGCGGTGACGGCCGCGCTGGTATCGCCGGTTGCTAGAGCGACCTCCACGCGGGTAGGGAGCATTTTGGCTCGCCCCAGGGGGTCGTCTTCTAATTCGATAATGCATCGGTCAAGCGCACTCTTGGCTCCGTCCACATCCCCTCGGGCGAGCATCAACTGAGAACGGCCGGGCTGGGCGTTGAAGCCCTTCCTGTGGGCAGCGGTGAACGCTTCGTCGGCGGCGTCCAGATCGCCGAGACGCAATTTGACCATGCCGACTTCGGCTTCGCCCATGGCGACGCCGAGGTTCATGCCGAAGCTGTTGAGAACCGCGCAGGCACACTCGGCTTCTTCGGCGGCTTCACGCCATCTGCCACGCATGCGCAAGAGTTCCGCTCGGTGGATACGGCAAATTCCGGGAAAGCCGCCGACGGCACCCGATTCGCAATAGCTCGACGCGCTGGCGGTCCACTCGTAGGCGCGTTCGTAGTCTGCGAGATCTGTGCAGGCGTCGATGACGGTGCAGTAGACCACTGCGCTCAGGATGGGCGGCACCCGGTCGTCCTGAACGATCGTCATGGCTTCGTCGAGCAGGACTTGCCCTTCGTCGACGTTACCCAATCGTATGTGCAGCCGACCTTGGCGGGAGAGAGCCACAGATTCGAGCTCGGGATCATCAGCCTCGATGGCAATGTCGTGTGCGCGTGTGGCCAGATCGAGCGCGCCGGCGAGATCTCCTTTGGCTTGTATCCTGAAGGACTCGATCGCCATGACGTGCCCGGCACCCACAGACTTCGGTTCTTTGGCAACGAATCGGGCAGCTCTCCGTAGCCACCCTGTGGCTTTGGATCCCTCGGCGTTGTCTCGATATAATCGCCACAGGTGGGTGGCGGTGATGGCAGCCCGAGACAGATCGCCTAACGCCTGATAGGCGGCGACCGCCCGCTCGAACGTCGACTTGCCGCCCTTCGCATCACCCGTCAGAACCCTCATTTCGGCCAGAAGAGCCAGACCAGCAGCATCGAGTTCGGCTCGGGAGTCTGCCGCCTCGAGTAGCTCGCGGGCGCCCCTCCAGTCGCGAGCCACGACGGCAGATTCGATGCTTGCGGGTGCGCCTGGGCTCGTCGTCGTTGGGGCCATGCTGTGAGATCCAGGCTAGCACAGCCCATGCGCTGCGGGACTGCGGCCCGGGGCGGCAGGAGTTAGGTGTTCGGAGATACGCTGCTGTGGACGGATCCCGTCGATTTCTCGGGGATCCTAGTGGGCGGGGTCGGAGAGCCGAGCGTGGGGCTGGCGCGAGACTGGCCGGGACTCAGCCGGGCGGGGGTCGGTCGGGATATGACGGCGGCGGAGGTACGAGCGAACATCAGTCTGGATTCGGCTGGTACCGCTCGATACGCGGCCCCGGGCAGTATCATCACGGACGACAATCAACTGTTGGCCTACGGCGCCCACCGCATGCGGGATACTCACACTGGGTCGGCCGTTATGTTCCGGCACGCGCAGCTCGTGCGGCTGGCACAGACTCCGGTTGGGGCTTCGCCTTAGCGCGGCGGCGGGGCGGCGTGCTGACGACGGCACGAACCAATCAAGCGCAGCTGGAGCGACGCTGGGGCGCTCTCCTCAGTCACGCTGATTGTGTTAGGAATGCGCCATGAGCAAGCAAGATCCGATTCGTGGCCGCGTGGCCGTCATTACTGGTGCATCAAGCGGGATCGGTCTCAGCGTAGCTACTCAACTGGCGGCAGCTGGCGCTAAATTGGTTCTTGGCGCGCGTCGCGGATCCCTGATGGCTGAAATCGGTGATCGATTAGGCCGAGCCGGAGCGGAGGTCTGGGCGCAGCCCCTCGACGTGGGCTCCGAAGAATCGTGTCAGGAGTTTCACGATAACGCTGTTGAGCGTTTTGGACAGATCGACATCTTGGTTAACAACGCTGGGCTCGCGAGGGGGCTTGGGCCTGTGGTGGACAACAGCGAGCAAGACTGGCGTGAGATGATGGAGACCAACGTAATGGGCCTCATGCGCATGACGCGGTTGTTCTTGCCGGAGCTGCAGAAACGAGAGTACTCCGACCTGGTTCAGATCAGCTCCCTGGCAGGGGTGCAGCCCTACGCTAACGGAGCCGCGTACTGTGCCAGCAAGGCTGCAGTCGAGGCATTTTCGCAAGCGCTGCGTCAGGAGTTGCCAGGTACCGGCGTCCGAGAGTTCGTGATCGAACCGGGAATGGTCGACACGGAGTTTAGTGAGGTTCGTTTTCACGGCGACAAGCTGCGCGCCAAGCAGGTCTATGAAGGCGTCACGCCGCTGAGTGCCGATGATGTTGCCGACTGCATTGTGTTCGCAATCAGCCGGCGGCCGCACATAAATATGCAACGGCTGCTGCTGATGCCGACAGCTCAAGCGACGTCGACGTTGGTGCACCGTAGGACGGTCGACTGAAACACTCAGTCTTCGATGAACACATCGGTGGCGGTCACGCTATCGCCGTCGATGTCGAGGGCGATGTGATATCGCACTTGGCATACCTTGGTCGCAAAAATGCGCGGTACCCTCGCCGCATTGATGTAGAGAACGCCGTTTTTTTCTAGCATCCAGGGTCGACCCCCGTCGTGGGTCGCCTGATGCATATGCCCGGCGACCACAGCCCGCACTGTTTTTCCTGTGGATAACGCGTAATCGGTCACACAGCGACGACTTTCCCGGCCCTCTGCCGATAGGCGTGTCTCGAACTCGCCCAGCATGCGATTGATGACGCGAGTGGGCACCGTTCGATCTGTGAGGTTTCGGATGGCACGCCGTAACGCGTCGAGCTCGTCCTCGGACTGCTCATCGTCCGCCTTCATCATCAAGAACATGGTCTCGATCAAGGCTTGGATGCGCTCGACTACGGCATCGCGTTCCGGGTTTCGGACGGATACGGGAGGCCGGCTACGCTGGGTCGATACTGGGCCGCTCTCTAGCAAGAGGGCGCGCAGACGCCGCGCACTGGGGGTATGGGTGTCCATCGGGGGCATATCATCTAGCCCCGGCGCCTCGGCGTCCAGAATTTCGGGTAACTTAGGGGAGGTTGGGGCAGGCGTCTGCGCAGGCAATCTGGGCGCAGTCAAATAGTGGGAAACCGAGCACTACTGCCGGGTGTACCGCCGAGTTGACGCCGCCGGCGGCCGCGCAGGGCTGAGCACAGCCCACCGTTTGCTCCATGGGGACGGCTAGACATCCACGGTCCAGCACACAGCCCAGTAAATCTTCGCAGCCGGAGTCGTCCATACAAGGTACGGAAATTTCGACGCATTCGGGCGCTGCCTCTCGGACTTGCTGGGCAAGGCATATAGCGCAGGGATTCGTCGGGACATCGCCATCGCCGCCGCTATTAGGGGGGCTCCCCGCGTCAACGGTGAACGCCCAGGACATCGGATCGACATAGCTGACGGAGACGTCGTCGCAGCTGCCGGCTAACCATGCGCTCAACAGCAGAGCCGAGCCGGCGAACCTATAGCGCGAGTCGCGTGCCTTAGAATTCATAGCTCAACTCTCCGTAGCCTGTGAACTGCTTCACTGGAAATAGCTCGGCCGATGGATTTTCATCGTGACCTCGTTGGACGGGACCGATCACTTTGGCGCCGTGGTCGGTGATGGCGTAGTTGGCCGTGAGCCGGTACGCCATCCCATAGACAGAACCACTGAGCGTGGTCCGGATATCCAGCTGGGCGTCCGCTTTGGGTTGAGGGACAAAGTCGTTGTTGAAGGCGCGGTCTGCCAGCCGTTCGCCGATATAGGCGGCGGCCACGCCAAGCGTGGGCCAATCTTTGGCATGCGTGTAAGCGGCTCGCGCGTTGGCCGTCAGCGCCGGGGCGATGACCACCTCGCGGTGTCCGTCCTCCCGGTGTTCTCGACTGAAGGCGTAGGTGGCGGTGAAACCGCCGTTCAGACGACCGTCCAACAAGCTGGTTCGGTAAGCACCATTGATGCCGTAGCTCGTGAGCTCGGCGACATTCTGGAGTCGCACGTACTCGTATTGGATGAACTGATCCATATCCTCCCCGTACTCAGCGTAGCGCTCCTCGAGGCTGAGGATGTGTAGTTCGATCATGTCTTGCCACAGAGTGCTAAAGGCACCGACGGTGCCCCGATGAGTGCCGTAGGTGTGTTCCACGACGACTTCGGCGGAGTGCACGGTTTCGGGCTGGAGGTCGATGGGTGGGAGTTGGAACTGGACTACCGCGTCGGTGGCGAATCGACCCGGCGCTCGGAAGGCTTTGGCGTACATGATCTTCGCTACGCCACCCTCCCAGAGACCGACAGAAACCGCGGCTCGGGGAGAGAGTACGGGGTCAAAGCGTTGGTCTTCATCGACGCGGGCCCCGACGTTGACGCCCACGTTTCGAGTGGGATTCCAAACTTGTTGTATGTAGGCGCCAAACGCGACGTCGGTAGTATCGAGATGATCTATGCTGGTTGTGTAGAGTTGCCCTGTGCTCGCGTTGCTGCGATCTGTGCGCGCGCCGACGTAGCGGATTCGATTGTCTACACCGAATGAGGTCTGCCACTCTTGGTCTTCGAACCAATCGATGCTGGATCGCAGTTCCAAGCCCGCCCAGCGGGAGACCCGGAGTTTATCCGTCAAGCATGTGGTGAGCTGCTGGGGGCCACAGCGCGTGGAGTCCTTCATGATGTACTGGCGATGGGAGTAGCCGTCGACGTACGCTCGCGTTTTGAATTCCACCCCGGCCGGAAGCACCCAGTTGTGGCTGAGATCGAACCAAAGTGACTTGTCGATGGTTCGGGAGTCTTTCTCGTCGAAGAAGTCTTGCCCCAGGGGATCGCCAATCGCGGAGTACTTGGCTTGCCCACGGAGCTGCCATTCCCCCAGCTGAACGGAGAACACGGCGGCAGGGATGCGGGAGTAGTTGCTGTTATCCAGCGTTCCTCCCCAGATCCCCGGCTGGCTGTCGTCCGAAGTGGTGCGCGCTACGGTGCCGCCGATATTCAGCTCCACGTTTTGCAGGCCTACGTCAAAACCGGGACCCTGGCGGTCGTAGTATTCGAGCCCGAGTACGGCTTGCCCGGACTCACCGAAGAGATCGAACTGATAGCCAGCTCCGGCGCCAGCACGGTAGGACTTCAAAGTACTTCCGTCCAATACGGCGTAGGCACCGTTCATCTCATCACCCCGCTTGAGCAGGACGTTGATCACACCGAACATGGCATTGTTCCCGTAGAGGACTGAGCCGGGACCAACGGTCACCTCGATGTGGTCCACCAGTTCGAGAGGGATGCCCGCACCACGATCGAAACGGGCTGTTCCAAGCCCTACTTCATTGATCGCGTGCCCGTTTATCGTCAACAAAAAGTGGTTGCCGGTGTCGTGGGCCAGCAACACCCCGCGGGAGCCCAGCTCGACCTGGTCACCGTGTTGATTTTGTCCGGAAGACGAAATACCCAGAGCGAGAAAGTCGATTGCCTCGGCGACGGTGCGAAGGCCGTAAATTCGTAGTTGTTCCGCTGTGATGCTGGTGGACAGCCCCGGCGCTGTTCGGGAGCTCTCGGCATTCCGGGAAGCGGTCGTGATCACGTCCTCGCTCAGCAGGGCGTCGAGCTCGCTGTCGGCTCGGCTCGTGGTTGCCCAGAGTAAACTGGCGGGGATCAGCAAGGCGTAGGGCTTCATCGATACACCTCCATTAGCTTGATCAGGCGGGGCGCGATTTGTACCTTCTGCTTCTTTGCCTGGGGCAGGTTTAGATACAGCTTGGGGCGTCCGCTTTTTAGCCCGATTCCGAGGACGATGCCCGCACGCACGGCGCTCAGTTCCGAACTCAGCGTCAGCACACTTGTCCCGTCGAGCTCACCGCCGATAGCTGCCGCTTCTTCTTCGAAGCTGCCTGCGAAGTAGGCCATGGCTGTTTTGCTCGACTTGATTTTTGAGGCGAGGGCTGCAGGGTTTTCATATGAATACAGTTCGACGGTGGCGTGAGTGCCGGCAAACTTTTTGGTTCTTGCGATGCTCGATTTTACGCGGTGGGCGAGGCGTTTGCCCTGCGCGTCGCCGCGTTCGACGACCAGGATGTGCGCGCCTCCGCTGACGCGTTGTTTCATGTTCCGGTCGTAGCTCGAGACCTTGGCGGCCAAGCGCATCTGTAGCGTTACCGGGACTTTACGACTGTCGGCGAGTGCGAAGGATCCTAGGAGGACTGAGAGCGCAAGCGCTAGAACAAGCAGTCGGCGATGGGGAAAACGTATAGACACGGATAGGCCGTAATTGGGAACGGTACAGCGGTGTTCCTACCGACCACAACGGCCATTTGACGCTGCGGGTTAGTGGCGCCGCTAAAAACAACCGCCGACACTGCTGTCAGTGTGTCGCAACGGAGCGATGACGCGGCTATATCGTGCCTGTGTTCCAGAAAGGTCGAATAGAACGAACCTGCGGTGGAGCGAAGTGCTTCGACGGCTCAGTCGGTCGGACAGAGTTTTCGGGCTCAGAACACGGCCATTTTTTCGTGACGCCTGGGTCGGCTCCGGCACGGCGAGCGACCGGGACATTCGCCTACATGTAGTTGTTGAGCCCGAGTTGCCGGAAATATGGGCCCGCGTCGTAAGCGGAAAGAGGATAGTGCTGGGGAGGCCGATGTGGGGGGCTACGTGCCGACGGGAACCGTTGTCAAGAAGCTCATCTCAGCGTCATTGTTGCCGATGGTATTGGTTGAGTTCTGCCCGAGCGCCCATGCCCGGCCCCAACACTTGAGTGTCCCGTCGTCGAACACGGCACAGCTGGATTGATCTCCGCATCCGGCGCCTACAACCCCGTCGCCGACCTGCGCCGGTGCCAAATGGCTCCCCATTTCGTCTGGTTCGTTGCCTCGGTAATGGTCGTCACCGATTCCGAGTTGGCCATAGTCATTGGCACCCCAACACTTGAACTCGCCATACACCATCAATACGCAAGCATGCCCGGCGCCGGCAGCCAGATGTTCGACCTTTCCGACCAGATCTACCAGGGGGAGATTATCACCCATCCGATCTGAAAGAGCGTCCACGCTGTCAGTGTTGCTCAGCCCCAGTTGCCCATGTATATTGATGCCCCAGCACTTCACATGGCCTGATGTGAGATGTGCGCAAGTTGACTGCCCCATGCTGACGAGATGCTCCGCCGTAGCACCCGTACCGAGATCGAGCTCGGGCAACGCATCTCCCATAGTGCCGACGCTGTCGCCACGAATATCACTGTCGCCACGAATATCATTAGTTGACAACGTACCCCAGCACTTGACTGAGCCGCCATCGAGGATGGCACAGGTCGGGTTGCCGATGGCGATGCCGATGGCGGTGCGCCCCGTGCCCAGATCCACGGCGGGCAAGTTGTCGCCCATCTGGCCGGGAAGCGCGCCAATCGTGACCTCGCCAGCGATCTCGAGCCCCAACAGTCCGTTATAGTTTTTGCCCCAGCACTTGAGCGAGCCGTCGTCGAGGACAGCGCAGGCGTGGTAGGCTCCCACGTCGATGGCCACGGCTGTGCGATCGGTTCCCAGGTCCACGGTGGGCAGGTTGTCACCCATCTCTTCGGCCAATTCGCCCCGCGGCAGTGTATCGCCGATTCCGAGCTGACCGGCGGCATTGTCCCCCCAACACTTGACGGAACCGTCGTCTAAGATGGCGCAGCTGTAGGACTTTCCTGTTGCGAAGCTCGCGACCAGTCGGTCGCTACCAAAATCGACGGGGGCGAGGTTGTCGCCCATGTCGTCCACACCAGGCTCGACGCCGAGGGAAATATCGGGTCCCAGGCCATGTCCTAGCTCTGGCCCAGCTTGACCCCAACACTTGAGCGATCCGTTCCGCAGCAGCGCGCAGGTGTGGTTTTCTCCGCCGTCGACAGAGAGCACGTCCCAGGGCAGTGGCTCTCGCACATAGGCGTCTTCGGGCACGCCTCCGCTTTCCGCGGACGGTTCAAATAGCGACGTCATGGCTTCGGGGCGTTCTTTAGCGCCGCAAGCGACGTAGCCGACGCTACATAGAAGGGATACGGGCATCAGATATCGGAGTTTCAAGCGCATCCCGTGAGTGTTGCAGAGATCGCCGCAAAGCGGCCGGAAAACCGTCTACGTGGATTCGGGGGTGAGTCTAGTTTCAAATGATTGCTATTTCTGTGGGCCTAGAGCTCCCGTTGTCCGTCATCTCAAAGATCCCCCACCCGCGCGGCCCGACGTTGAGTACCTCTCGGGTTGATGCCATAGGCATGGCACATGCCAGCTACAGACTTTGTCCGGGATTTGGGCGCGCGATGGGACGGCTACGATGACGGCCGCTACTTGGTCTCCTTAGTTATCGACAAGGGCAGGCACCAGAACGGTGGGGGCACGGTTCACGGCGGGGTCATCTGCAGCTTGCTCGATGCCGCCATGGGCAAGGTTTTCTACGACAGCATCGCCGAATCTGGGAGCAAGACAGCGACGCTGGAGATCAAAGTCAATTTCCTGAAGGCGGCGAAGCTGGGCACTCTGCGGGCCTACGGAACATTGGTGAAAGGCACGCGTCGTACAGGCTACGTGGAGGGGCACATCGAGGACGATGACGGCAATCTGATCGCAAAGGGCTCGTCGACGTTTATTGTTCTAGTTTGAGGAGACACCCTCCGAGGAGATACCGGAGGTTCAGCTAGAGCTGCGGCGCCCGAATGTCTTGGGGCGGGAGTATTTGTACTACCGCTGTGAGAATGTGAAATTTCATTGAAACTGGAGCGTTCATGGCGCACCTTCGCTCTATGAACCGCACATTTAAGTTTTGGGTACCGGTCTTCGGATTTGTTTCCACCGCAGCGGTCGGCTGCGCAGACGATGAGAAGAGCGGCCCCGCTCCTGTCGAAAAGAGCGAATATGCAGGGCTGAGCGCAGACTCGTTCTGCGGGCCCTTCTACAACTGCAATTGCGGAAGTCAAGCGAACCAGCCCTATGGCACGGAGGAAGCCTGCAACGCGACGCTCACTCGAAGCGCCCAGGAAGGCATCGCCGACGCCGATCAGGCCGGTTTGATCTATAGCGCCCAGTGTGCGGGCGCAGATATAGCGGCGATGAATGCCATTGGCTGCGACCGGGACTCGATAGAATGGGGTTCGGCGGAGTGCTCCGTCTGTAATGTCTTTTACGGTGACAAGCCGGATGCCGCCCAGTGCGAAGTGTTTGATATTCCCGGTTTCGGATCGCCATCGAATTGTGTTCAGGGACTCGACTGCATCTTCGGGCGCTGTGAAAGTCCCTGCGCTGAGTCGGGAACGCAGCCGGGACAACCGCCGGGCATCGGCGATTCCTGCGTTCAGGATGGCTATTGCGATGCGATCGCCTATTGCGACTATGACGGGTACGTATGTCGTGCCCTACCGGAGCTGGGGGAGTCCTGTTCTGACGCCGGATGGTGTGCTGGCGGCGCTAGTTGCGACTACGAAGCCGACCGCTGTGTGGCCCCGGCAGCAGCCGGAGAGAGCTGCGACTACGCCACGCTGAACTGGCTAGAGTGTGAGGCTGGGCTGCTTTGTACGGATGGCACCTGCAGCACCCGTGCGGGCGCGGGCCAGCCGTGCGGCTATGGCAGCGTTTGCGAGTTGGAGCTGATGTGCCAGGGCGGTACCTGTGGAACTCCGTTGCAAGACGGCGCTGCCTGCGACATCGAGATAGATTTTTGCAACGGTTACTGCGACTTCGGCAGCTGCGCAGGCTCCGCCATGATCTGTCAGGCCTACACCTATTAGCATCAGGGCCACTTAGTATCAGGGCTACAATTGTAACGGCGCAGCTCGGATACTCCCGAGCTGCGGAGGCTCCCCGGCGTGGTAGGCTCGCGGCCTCCCGCGATGCCTTTTCCGGAGTTTTCCACTTGACTGATCGCCGCTCTGGCGGTGACCACCGGATCCATACTCCAGGGATCCATCGGTATCGGCCTGGCGATCATCTCGGCGCCTATCCTACTGATGGTCGAACCGGTGTTGGTACCTGGGCCGTTGCTGTTGTGTGCCGTTTGTTTGACGGCCATCGTCGCCTTCCGGGAGCGAGAGTTTATGGACCGATCGAAGATCGGCTGGGCCCTGGTGGGGCGCATGCCAGGCACCTTAGTGGGGCTCGCGCTGCTCTCCGCGATTCCTACCCAGCAGACGTCTGTATTTCTGGCGGGCATGTTGCTGTTCGCTGTGGTGCTCAGCGGTATCGGTCGCGCCCAATGGAAACCTCGTCCGCTATCCCTCACTGTCGCCGGTTGTCTGTCGGGAATAATGGGCACGACGACATCCGTCGGCGGTCCCCCGATGGCTCTGCTCTTTGTGGAGAGCTCGGGTTCCGCCCTCCGAGGCACGCTCTCGGGGTTCTTCTTCGTGGGCGCGTCGGTATCGTCTATCGGACTGGCCCTCACTGGAAGGCTGGGTTGGACGGAGCTGTGTTGGGCGGCCAGTCTGTTACCCGCGGTAGTGTTGGGCACTCAGTTGTCGCGCTATACGGCTCGCATCTTGGCTCGTAAGGGCAGCCGGGGAGCGGTCTTGATCGCGTCGGGCACCGCCGCCACTGTCGCACTGGTGCGCAGTTGCTTCGGGTACTGAGCGGGGCGCCGGATCGTGAGCTCTGTTCTGATGCCGTGTCGACAAAACATCCTCAGCTGTGGCGAAGCCCACCACAATGCGCTGAAGTCATGGGCGTCAATTGAGCTCGGCGCTGGTCAGTTGAGCGCTCCGATATCCGCCGCGTTGTCGCCGGCGGATATCGGAGCGCCGGCAGCTGCCTTCTGGGAAGCGCGCTGATAGGCCTGCAGCTCTTCGAGCAGTCGTCGGTTGACCGACAATAGATCTGCCATGAACCCCATCATGAAAGTGTTGAAACCCATGATCAGGAGGACCGAGCCAAGCAGTAGCGATTGAATGTGTCCGCCGCCGTCACCGTGGAAATAGTGCCAGAGGAAGCGGAGCCCGATCGCGGCGCCAGTACCGAATAATACGGCGCCGACCATCAGAAAGAAGCGGAAGGGCCGATACACGACGAGGATCCGAAATACCGTGAGCACGGACTTGCGGATGTAGGACGGGATGCTGCGCACCAATCGAGAAGGCCGTAGATCGCCGTTTACCCGAATGGGCACGGACACCACGCTCAGGTTCTTTTGCCCTGCCTGGACGATGGTTTCCAAGGTGTAGGTGTGGTCGCTGAACACGTTCATGCTGCAAGCGGCGCTCCGGCTGTAGGCGCGGAATCCACTGGGGGCGTCCGCTACGGACGTGCCGCTCATCACACGCACAAAAGAGCTGCCCAGACCCTGCAGGCGTTTCTTGATGCCTGAAAAATGCTGGATGTTCGAGATGGGGCGCGCCCCGATCACGATGTCGGCTTCTTGAGCGACGATGGGCGCGACCAATTTTTCGATGTCGGCGCCGTTGTATTGGTTGTCCGCGTCTGTGTTGACGATAATGTCGGCGCCTAGCTCGAGGCCGGTACGGATGCCGAGCATGAAGGCCTTGGCCAATCCCTGATTGCTCGGGAATCGCACCACGTGGTGCACGCCGTTTTGACGGGCGACCTCGGAGGTGTTGTCTTCGCTGCCGTCATCGATCACCAGCCACTCGACGACGTCGACTCCTGGCAGCGTCTTGGGTAGATCCCCCAGGGCGATGGCCAGGGTGCCGGCCTCGTTGAGACAGGGAATTTGGATGATCACTTTCATGGGTTCAGCGCTCGATCATTGCGCAAATCCCTTGAATTCAGGCGCGCAAGGAGCGCTGTGTATCAGTGCCGCTCGTTCCCGGCAACTCCGAGCCGGGGACGCCTGGCGGGGGCTAAGTGTGCGACTTTGGGAGTCCCGGGCCGGCGCGCCCCGACGTTGACGCCAACAACCTTTCGGGGAATCATCGAGGTCTCCCGAGTGGATAACGATTTCATGAGCGTATTGGCCGTCATTCCCGCCCGTGGCGGGTCCAAGGGGATCCCGAGGAAAAACCTGCGGCCGCTGGCCGGGAGGCCACTGTTGGGCTGGGTCATCCAAGCCTGTCAGCAGTCAAAATCTGTGGACCGTGTGGTGGTGTCGACCGACAGCGAGGAGATCGCCGTGGTGGCTCGACGCTTGGGTGCGGAGGTCATTCTGCGAGATCCCAAGCTTGCCGAGGACGTGGTCACGCTCGATCCTGTCATTCACGACGCGGTGACTTAGCTGGAGGCGGCTGGCGGACGGTTCGACCAGGTGCTGACGGTGCAACCGACGAGCCCGATGCTGCGGCCCCGCATCCTCGATCGCGTCGTTGCAGAGCTGAAGGCGGAGGGCGCACCGGATACCGTTCTGACCGCCGTAGACGATACTCATCTGGCCTGGGAAGACGGGCCAGACGGTCCGGTACCGGCATATGAAGCTCGGCTCAACCGGCAGCAGTTGCCGAAGAGGTATCGAGAGACGGGCGCAGTTCTCGGCGCTCAGCGCCACGCGGTGCAGCCGGGATCGCGGATCGGTAAGCGGGTGGGCCTGGTGCTCATGGATCCCCTCGACGGGATCGACATAGATGGCCCCGACGATTGGCTGATGGCGGAAGCCGCCCTAGGTCAGCGGCGCATTGCGTTCTGGGTGATCGGCAACGCTCGTCAGGGATTGGGCCACGTGACGCGAGTGATGACGCTCATCGAAGGGCTCAGCGGGCACCACTGTCGGATATTTTGCGAGCCCGACCAAACGCTGGCGATCGAGCGCCTTCGCTCTGCATTTTTTCCGGTTGTCGTCGTGGAAAAGAACGCACGTATAGCGGCGCTGGCCGATTTTGGCGCTCACCTCATTGTGCACGACGAGCTCGATACCGATGCGTCCACGATTTGTGCGGAGAAGGATGCAGGTTACCAGGTGGTTTGTTTCGAGGACGCCGGGACCGGGGCGGAGGAGGCACATCTCGTATTCAACGCGCTGTACGCGGCCGACGAGAGTGAACCCGCCCGCGGCCGATACTTCGGCCCCAGTGTTTATTGCTTGCGCCCCGAGTTTCGAGGCGTTCAGGCGCTGGACTGTCGAGATCAGGTCCAAGAGATCCTCGTTACTTTCGGCGGCACGGATCCATCGAGGCTAACGTATCAAGCCTTGACCGCCCTGCAGTCGGTATCCTGTCATGTGACGGTGATCGCGGGTCGTGGTTTCGAACCCTACGAAGAACTCGAAGAGCGTTGCTCAGCGCTACGAGCAGGCGGTATGAATCTTACGCTGGTGCGAGATGTACCTCTGATGAGTGAGCTCATGCGTAGAGCCGACTTTGCGATCAGCTCGTGCGGACGGACGCTTTATGAACTTGCGGCTCTGACCGTGCCCACCATCGCGCTGGCGCAGAATTCCTTGGAGCTAAAACATACGTTCGCTTCAGCTGAAAACGGGTTTGTGTTCCTCGGATTGGGGAGCCAAGTACGACCCGAAGCACTAGAGGCGGCGATCGGTAGCCTGCTTCACTCGCCAGAATTGCGGCGTAGCCTACGCGGATGTATGGCAGCACACGATTTGGTGGCCGGCTTGGAGCGGGTGACCCGATCCATGCTGGAACTGACATGACCAAAAATAGCCTACCAGACCCCCCCCGACACCCGCTTTTTCGTCGCGATGACGGCGGGCCTTTCGTGATCGCCGAAATTGGCGTGAACCACGAGGGCGATCTAGACACCGCCTTTCGTCTCATCGATGAGGCCGCTCGAGGGGGCGCCGACGCCGTCAAGTTTCAAACCTACAAGGCGAGCAAACTGGCTTCGAAAAATTCGCCGTCGTACTGGGACTTGAAGTCTGAGCCCACGACCAGTCAGCGGGAGCTATTCAGCAAGTATGACGGGTTCGGGGACGCCGAATACAAAGCGTTGGCGGAGCACGCCGGCAAGCGGGATGTGATCTTCTGTTCGACACCCTTCGATCTGGACGCTGTGCGCTTGCTGGCGCCGATGATGCCCTTTTTCAAGATTGCCTCCGCTGACATCACGAATCTGCCGTTACTCGATGCTGTTGTGGCTTGTGGCAAGCCCGTGTTGCTTTCGACGGGGGCTTCGCACCTTTCCGAGATCGAAGAGGCGAACCGCCACGTACGCAAACACTTGCCAGCGGAACAAGTGGGCTTGCTGCAGTGTGTGCTGGAATATCCGACGCCTTACGCTGATGCGAACATCGCAGCCATTGGACATTTGCGGGAAATATTTCCCGACCAGCCTATTGGTTACAGTGATCACACACGACCGGATCCCGCCATGTTGGTCTTGCTGCGATCCTGGATGCTGGGCGCGACCATCATCGAGAAGCACTTCACGCACGACAAGACGCTTCCAGGCAACGACCACTATCACGCGATGGACGAGTCCGATCTTCGGAGATTTCGTGAGGGGGTAGCATTGCTACAATCGACGGAGGGCAGCCCGATCAAACAGGTGCTGCCGGCTGAAGAAATCGCTCGTCGCAACGCGCGGCGTTCCCTCGTGGCCTCCCGTGATTTGCCAGTCGGGCATGTGCTGAGCGCCGTTGACCTGGCAGTCAAGCGTCCGGCCTTCGGGTTGCCCACAGCGGAGCTACCGACGGTAATTGGTAAGGCGTTGGTTACGCCGCTGGCGGAAGATGATTTCTTGACCTGGGATCACCTACTGAAACAGTAGCGGCGGCGCGGTCAATCTCTGAGTCCCTCATTCTCGGAATACCCAGGGGACCGCCTCGAGGCACTTGACTCGTGCCAGGCTCCATCTGTTAGGCTCCGCCCTCATGTCGACCGGAGGGCATTACTTGGTTCTTTCGGGGGCGATGGGCAACGCCGGCGACTTTCTGATTCGCGAGCGTACCTTAGCCCTGTTGGGCGAGCTGCGACCGGATCGCGATTTGGTGCTTCATGACCGTTGGCGCTCTCTGGACCCCGAGTCACCGGAAGTAAAAGACGCCGCAGCGATTGTTCTGGCCGGGGGACCCGCGCTGCAACGAAGCATGTATCCGGGCATCTACCCACTGAGCTCCCCCTTAGCTCAACTGGCGGCCCCTATTGTGCCATTCGGTTTGGGCTGGAAGGGGCGTGTCGCGAGCAGCAGCGAGGTGTTCCGCTTCCGTTTCGACCGCTCCAGTCGGGAGTTGTTGGCACGGATTGAGGCGGACGGGCTAGTGGGCACGAGCCGCGATGCGCCCAGTGTTCGCGTGATGCAGAGGGCGGGGCTTACGCGCAATGTATTAGGAGGCTGTCCTGCCTGGTACGATATGGATGCCATGGGCCGGCCGACGCCCGAGCTTCGGACGGTCGAGCATCTGGTTGTCAGTACCGGGGTGTTGCCCGTCCGTTCGCCGCTGTTCTTTGAGCAGCAGGTTGACGTACTTCGCAGTCTGGCCGCGCGTTATCCGAACGCTCAGCGTGTGGCGGCTTTTCATCACGCCTTGAGTCCGGAAGAGCAAGTCAGCGTCGAGCACGGTTCCGCTCTGCGCTTGCTGGCTCGGGAAGCGGAGCAGCTCGGTTACGAGATTGTAGATGTGAGCGGCAATGCGCAGGGAATGGAGTCGCTGTATGGGCGAACGGATCTGCATATCGGATATCGGGTACACGCTCACATCTTGCGGTCGTCTTTGCGCCGCCCCAGTGTGCTGTTAGCAGAAGATGCGCGAGCTTACGGGGCCGGTGAGGCTCTCGGCAGCCCGTGGTTGACGGGAGTGAGGCTCCAGCGAATTGCTGGCCGTCTGCGTAGATTTTCTGGGCACCGTTTGGGCGCTGTTGTTCCCGTCGCCAATCTGTCGGCGCAGCTCAGCCGTCTGCTGGACGAGCAGGAGTCTTCAGGCTGGTCGTACTTGCGGAAACTACCCGAGTTGCAAGACCGCCATCTGGCTGTCTGCCGTCGGGCGGTGGAGAGCTGGCCCTGATCTAAGGGTCGCAGATCCCGACCGGAATCGAGCTGCGGCCGGAAGCCCATGTCAAGGGGCGTCGCCGTCAGTCGGATCAGCGGGCGGCACGCCGTTCCGGCGCTCCCGTAGCTGGCGCTGGAGCGATTGAATCGCCCCCATGATGTCGCGGAAGTCGAGCAGCAGGAGCCCCCCGACATAGGCGAGCAGAAGTGCCACTTGTACGAGCCAGCTGAGCTGTTGTCCGACGCATACGCAGCCGGCGACCATGAAGAGCACCGCTACAGCCTTGCCGAACTTGAACGGCACGCGCCGGGTACGGCGGGCGAGAATCCATCCGCCTAGCGCCAGTAGGCAGGTGGAACAAAGCGTGGAATAGGCTGCTCCCATCATGCCCCACTGGGGCACAAAATGCTGGTTGAGCCCGATGTTGATGATGGCAGGGGGAATGGAAACGAAGGCGATCAGGCGGGTCGCGCTCGTCTTGCTAAATATGACGGCCGAAGCGACCAGGTTGTACGCCTGAACGAAACCCGCGAGCGCGAGTATGCTGATCACAGGAATCGCGCTTGCGTAGTCGGCATTGCTTGCGAGACCCACGAGAAGGGGCGCGCTGAAGGCGGTTGCGATGGTCACGGCACCGATGGCAGCGATGGAAAAGAAGGAGAGGCGTCGTACCGCGTCCCAGCCGGTCACGGCTTCGTCACGGACCTGGTTGAGGAAGAACGGGGTCCAGGCGCGGTGCATGCCTATGGCGAACACCGTTACGACCGACGCCAGATTGGCAGCTAGTGTGTATCTTCCGACCTCAGCCAAGCCTGGCCCGGCGGCGAGGGCTACGCGATCGGCGCTTTGCAGCAGGATCCCGGAAAGTGCGTGGGGCACGATTGGCAAGCCATAGATAAGGCTCTTTTTGAGTATCTCCGGATTCAGCTCGATACGGCTGCCGGTTGGTAGCTTGCGGAACGCTAACACCGTCCCTCCGAGGAAAGAGAGACTGATAGCGATCAGCAGGCCGTGGGCACCCCACCCCAGGGCAACGACGAACACACCGACTCCCGCCAACAGAAACCCCCAGCGTTGGAGGTTGAGCTTCGTGTACTCGGCCGCTTGTTGGCGGAGGCGGACGCTTGCCAGCCCCACCTCGAACATCGCCATCGTCATGACCGCGCTGAGCGCTGCTATTCCGATGGGCCACAGGGGAAGGTCATCCAGAAAAGGCTTGAGCAGGGGCCACAGCAGAGCCACCCCAGAACTGAGAACGAGCCCAGCGACTCCAACGTAGGTGAACAGCGAGCCAGTGAGCGTCGCTTGATGTTTGGAATCCGGGGAATCGAGGATCCCCATCTTCAGAAGTGCAGGCCCTTGCCCGGCCATCGCTAGAATCATCAGCAGCTGCGCCAGCTGTTTTAGGATACCGATGGCGCCGTACTCGGTGGTGGTGAGGAACGCCGTGTAGACCGGAATCAACAAGAAGTTGCCCCCGCGCATCAGCACGGTGCCCAACATGTAGGTCGCGCTCTGGGCCATTAGGCGCACGCCAGCAGAGGAGCCCGACATCAGGTCTCCAGCTGTCTTCGATCGGACTGTACGCGATCTATCAACGCGGAAAAGTCGAGGGGCGGGGCCCCAGCACCAAACAGGTCGGAGGCAACGCTAGATGACGTCGGAGCCCCGGCGGCTCGCGCCATCTCTGCAATGTCTGCAGCTGAGCTCGCTTCTGTGAGAATGCCTTGATCGACGAAGTCTTGGAGTGCGTCCGAGCGCGAATCCGAGGGCAAGAGCACGCTTTGACAGCCGGCTACCAGTGCCTCAATGGACACGGTCGAGTGAAGCCCGACGGCGATCCGCGTGGCGGGGAGAATTCGGTAGGTGTCGTCTCGAGGGCCTGCGAGTTTGGCTCCGGCTTGGAGCGCAGAACGGTAGACCGTCTCGGTGTCGCGCTCCTGGGGGTGAGGTTTGATCAATACCTCCCAGTCCGGCAGCATGGGCGCGAGCTCCGCTGCGGTTTGGGCGATGACTTTTTGAACCGGGGTGTCGTATTGCCCGATGAGGACCACGCGGTCCGTACGGGATTGCTCGGCGCTTAGATGCTTTAGCAGCCATGAGTGGCCGCCGACGCTCCAACGGGACTTCCAGATGGGCGAGGCGGCTTGCAACGACTCGCCGAAGGTTTTGCCGAACACCACGAGATGGTCGGGCACGGAGGGGGGCAGTTGAGCCTCGTCTTGAACAAATACGTAGCCCGGGTGGCTTCCGTGAATGATGCCATGCTGCAGCTCGATGACTGGGATTCCGGCCTCGCGTGCCGCTTCCTGGACGGGTTGCCACAGTCCATAGGCGCAGACGACGAAGATCGCCTTGGGTCGGGTGCGGCGGATCCAGCGTCTTGCAGCACTGCGCAGGGTTCGCTGGTAGACCGCGCGCTCGTAAAGCAATAGCGACGGATGTCGGTCCCCCCAGGGGGCGGCCCGGCCCGGGAAGCGCTTGCACAATTCTGCAGCGGCTCGTGCCGCCCACATCATCGGGCGATGTAGCCCGTCAACGAAGATGGTGTCGGAAGTCGGCGCACTGAGACCGGCGGTGTTCATCTCAAGGAAGAGCAGCCGGTCGCCCAATTGCGCTCGCAGGTCCTCGCTGAAAATGCAGCGAAACACGCCGTCGTCGTCCTTTCGCCGATACGAAGAGGAAGACAACACCCAGATGTCACGATGAGAGTTGGCTTGCACTGCGCCCGATAGCTGGCCCAGCGAGGCTAACATTCGCCCCGCATGGCTTCTGGTTCGCGCGATCAGGGGTGCTGTGGTGGCGCCCCCATCTCCCTCGCCTGCGCCACCGTCTAGATACTCGGAACGATAACGCCGAAGGCGAACCAGTGGCCATACACGTTCGCCGAGGACACGGCGTGTCCACAACCCCTGTTCTTCTTCCATCTCGAGCAGGCGCTGGAATGCGTCATTGTAAGTCACGGATTAAAGCGCCCATATTGCCGCCGACCGTGCCTGCCGGGGCCGTCGAGAGCAGGCGTCGGGCCCGATTTACGGTCTGGATTCAGCAGGATGTTCCAGCGGCCGTCGGCTTCCGAGAAACGGAATGTTGGCGTAGGCGGGACGATGGCTGACATGGCATCGGAGCCTACCAGATTGCGTGTGGGGGGTATCGGCCCGGCTGTGTGCGCCGCTCCTTAATGCCTGGGCATGCTGGGTGTCGGCTATTGAACTCTAACGATCCGTATAGGCGAGAGCAGGCCGGCCCACGTATTCGCACATATCAAAATGGGCGCGTGCGTCGGTGTCGAGTTGCAGACGCTCCAGGATGCCATCATTTCAGAATGACAATGCCCTTGGACGCCAGATCCATCGAGACCGCGTCGTCTGGCTGCTGGCGAATGTGCTGCTATGCGGCGAGCATTCCACGCGACCAATAGATGTCGTCGAAGATCAGTACACCGCCCGGCTTGAGCAATGGTCGGACGCGCTCCGCGTAGTGGATCGTCGCCTTTTCCTCGTGCTGACCGTCGACGAAGACAGCGTCGAAGCGGGCTCCTTCGGAAACTAGGGTATCAATCGCCTCGTCGAAGAGTGCGTTCATCTGCCGGAACTGGCTGGATTGTTCACCCAGGCAGTGGGCGGCTACGGCACACAACTCGGCCGAGCCCTCGACCGTGGTCAAATGAGGTCGTCGCTCGGCGGACAACATGTAGGCGCCAGACATGCCGGTGTTGGTGCCAAGCTCAAGAATATGATCCATTCCGAGACCGTCCACGAGGCGTCGCAGGAGCAAGCCGCCGGTCGCTCCGACGCCGGTTTGGGCATGGGCGCTTACGGACGCCTCTTGCAGCGGCGCTCCCTGGCTCCGCCCCTCGTCATCGAGCTCGAAGCTGCCGGGCATGGGCGATGACATGCTGGTCAGGGTTCCGTTCGCGGCGAGGGATGCTATGCCACCGCGAAAGCTTTCGATTTGTTTGGCCAGCTTTCGTTCGCGCTGGTTGTAGTCCTTGCGAAACACCCATTGAGCTGATGGTGCGAGTTCTTTGGGCAACTCAGCGAGCAGATTGTCGCGGAAGAGGTCAGTATTGATCCAGCGGATCACCCGACGGCCGATGGCGCTTCACTAGGAGCTTCTTACGTGCGGCCTCGAACATAGCAGCACCTGTGACACACTCACTCCGGCCCGTCAACGCCAACACTTTGGGCGGACTGCGGCTTGAGGCGCGCGTTGATTTGAACAAGCTGGCGGTATGCGGCGAAGGCGGGCACAGGCCTCTGAGAGTTTAGCGAGAGGGCAGGTCCCGGCCATGACAGCTTCCTGATATGCTGCCGTGACGCATGTCGACGCCAACGCCGCGCCTCGGGCTCAGAGCCCTGCTCCCCTGCGTGGCGATCAGTGTCGTCACGGTTCTTATCTACGCTGGCAGTCTCGATTCGCCCTTCGTGAACTTGGACGATCTAAATCAGATCGTCCGAAATTCGTTGGTGGTCGCGCCCGCGCAGGCCGGTTGGCTTGACCTGCTACTGACCCCCGCCGCTGGCTACGTGATCCCCGTCACCGTTGGCGTGAATGCACTGCTTTGGAAGCTAGGAGGGGGTACCGCGGCGGCGTTTCATTGGGCAGGACTGGCTTTGCATTTATTGTTCTGCGGAGGCCTGTGGTGGGCGGCACAGCGGATCACCGGCGACGTTCGGCGGCCTTGGCGTGCGGCGGCGCTGGTTGCCCTCTTCGCCTGGCATCCCTTGATGGTGGAGCCCACCGCCTGGGCCACCGGGCTCAAGGACTTATTGGCAGCTAACCTCGTATTGGGCAGCGGGCTGCTGTTCGGGTCGGTGCTGGGGCAAGCGAGGCCTACGCGAGCGGCCCTGGTGTGGGCAGTCGTGCTCGCTATGTTGGCGATGCTTTGCAAACCCAACGTGGCGTTGGTCGGTCTGGCTTTCTGTGGCGCCTTGTTCGTTGAGCACAAGTTCGGATCGCGGCCGGTTCCCGTTAGCGCGGTCTCTACAGCCGTCATTCTAGTCATGCTCGGCATGACGACGGGTGCGGTGACACGTTCGATGCAGCATTTGCTGATCCGGGACGCTGTGGAGGCGCCGTTGCTCGCACCCCTGCAAACCTTGGGGCATCAACTGTCTCACTGGTTCTGGCCGGTGAACCTCCACCCTGTGTATCGACTGGCTCAGCTACCCCCGGGTGGCGATGTTCACACCCTCTTCGGCGCTGTTGCCGTGTTGGCGGTGATAGCCTTTGCCGTCTCCCAGCGGCGAGCGCCGCGAGCTTTTCTTTCCCTGTGCGTAGCCGCTTGCGTTTACTTGCCCGTAAGCGGCGTCATCGCCTTTCCGCGGCGTATCGCCGACAGCTACATGTACGTCCCGGTGGCGGGTGTCCTGCTCGCCTTGGTTCCGGCGATAGACGCGGTGAAGGCGCGGCGATGGCAGCTGCCCGTAGTTGGCGTGTTGCTCGCGGCTTTGGCGTGCCAGAGTTGGCAACAAAGCCAGCGCTGGAGTTCCAGCCTCGGCCTCTGGTCACCGGTGAGCGACGCCTACCCAGCGTGGCCGCGTCCGCGACTCGGTCTCGCCGGGGCGTTCGCGGAAGCCGGAAACTATAGCGCGGCAGTTGAGCAGTACTCGGCTGCCTTTGCGCGAGGGTACTCGGCGGCCAGTGTGGGGGATTTTGGCGCGGCCCTGGCCCAAGCCGGGAGATGGGACGACGCTGAATGTGTGCTCGCTGAAGCGGCACTGGGCGAGAAAGATCGGGAATTTTCGGCGTTGCGCAACTACGTCGTCTTGGCGACTTCGGTTCGGCGCCCCCTGCGTCACAGAGCTGCTGCGAGCTTCTTGCTGCCGGCGGCTCTCGGTGTACCGTTGGGACTGAGCCCCGCGTCTCTGGTGCGGTTGCAGGGGGCGGTGGCGGATCTTCCGCAATTGACCGCTGTGCCCCCGCCGTGGCCACAAGCGTCGTGCGATCTCCTGCGACCCTCACCGGAGTGGCTCTGAACAGCGTGCTCAGTTTGCCGTCAGCGTGAGGACCCTCGTATGTTTTTTTCGGCGTCCGGACAAGCTAGCGCACGTGCTCTAGCGCTCACCGCCGTGTCCTAGCGCTCAACAACAGGGCGCGGCGGCTTCTCCGGTCGCGATACGAAGCGCCGCCGCCAGGGTAGGCTCGCAAGGAAACAGACCATAGTGAGTGTCCTTAGTTCCGACACTGTCGAACCAGGGGGCGAAGCGACTCTGGCTCAGCATCGCCGCGGTATTGGCGCATACTCGTTCGGGGCGTCCGACTTCAAAGGCGTGATGGTGGTCCAGCCAGAAGACGGATTCGGCTCCGATGATGCCGCCGCGGTAGGTGGCGAGCTGCCCGTAGTCTTCGCACTGGGCATCGAGCCCCTTGAGCTTAAACAATCGATAGGTCACTGAATCGAACCGCGCCGCCCCAGTTTTTTCGGCGATGGAGTCATTCTGGATCGTGATGACGCCCGAGCTGACGACTCGGGGATCGAGGAAGCCCGTCGTTTTGGCGAGATCGACGAAGTCAGCTTGGTACATGGCACCCCCGAGACACTCCGCGTACAGAATTGGATCGTGCCGGATCTGATGGGGCAGACGGCGGTCGGCGAAGACATCGCTGATGTACAGCTCGCCTCCAGGCTTCAGCACACGAAACGCTTCGGCCAGTACGAGATCTTTACGCGGGCTGAGGTTAACGACGCAGTTCGACACGACGACGTCCAGACTATTGTCGGCGATATCGAGGCTCTTCAGATCTTCGATGTAGCCGAGCTGAAAGCTGGTGTTGGGCCGCTCAAAGCCGAACTTGTGGGCGTGCCAATCGGAAGCATCGCGGGCCAGCTGCAGCTGCTCCTCCGTCATGTCGATACCCGAGACGTGCCCTTCGGAGCCGACGAGTTGGGCGAGCACGTAGACATCGCGCCCGGTACCGCAGCCGAGATCGAGCACGCGGGCGCCGGAGAGGCCATGGGGAATAGGGAAACCGCAGCCGTAGAAACGACTCTCCACGTCGGGGTGCACATTCGCCAGGCGCTCGGCGATCCACGGCGGGGGCGCGCCGCCCGCGCAGCACGCGTTGGTCTTCAGATCCTCACTCGAGGCGAGTTGTTTGCCATAATACTCACTGACGAAGCGTTGCAGTTCATCGACAGAACTGTCGGACGGAGGCGGCGGGGCCATAGGGGTTCACCTTATCGAGCCTCTTTGGGTTTTGGGGGCATTGTTTGGGGAGCACTATTTAGCGCCGCATTTCGTACGCCGGGTTGGCGCGAGTTTCGTGCTGACGACGAAAGAGACACTTGTCCAGTGCTTGCCGCGTTTGGAGGAAGGGCGTGGAGCTGTAGCGTTGCTCGCCGGCTCGCGTGGCGCTGCCACTTACCCTATGGCTGCCGCGCTCAGTTCGTTCAGCTCGAAGCTTGGGGGCCCCAGGTTCGGTGATGATGTGGGTCGGCGGCTGGCTCGTTGCCCAGCGACCTTGCTCGTTGCCCAGAGAGGGAGTGCGGCTCAGGCCTAGGTCCACTGGATCGTGATGCGCAGCTTGCCACCGGCTAATCGGCGTACGTCCGATTTTACTTTGCAGGGCAAGTTCATGAGATCGAAGGAGCCTAGAAAGGTGCCTTCCCATGCGGCGACGCGACCTTCGGTGCGGTGCGAGTGCGGTATGTTTGTGACGACGAACTTTGCGCTACGTGCGGTCTTGCCGACCGTGAGTTCTTGATCGCCGAGATCCTTAGTAACCAGCGATGCGGCGTGGATTACCGATTTGAGCAGACGTTCCGGCGTGCTGAGCATGCGAATGAGGGTCTTCACGAACGAGCGAAATATCTGCAGCTCAGCGAAATGTAGTGTTTGTGTCCGCCAAAACTCGACAGCGCGCTCACGACCGAGAACCTCCAAGATGGCTTCAGCGATGCAGTCGCCTCCCGGCATGCGGATCCATTCCGGTGCCAGGGCGTTTTTGATCTCGTGAACGAATTGGTCTGGCAGCTGGGCGAGAATGGCGCGGCCCTCTTCTCGCGAGAGAGCGCGATCAATGCCACTTAACTGAGACTTGAGAATGCTAGCGCGATACCGGGGGCTCGATAGCCCGACGTCCACTACTCCTGAGCCGAAATCCGACTCGTAGGGGATCGGCATGTCCTTCGTTATTATGTTGTCGGTGTTCCCCGCCACCCATAGAGGGTACCGGTTTCTGGTGCGGGGTCGAGCTGGTTCGTCGTTAGAGCTATGCGCACACGGGACTACCTAAGCTCCGGACGCGGAGTGACTGACGAGTCAGTGTGTCGGAGCACGGCTGGACGCTGTGACTGTTTCACTAAGCGATGGCGCCGAAGTCCATAACCCGCGACGCTTCGCTTAATGGGAACACTCTGGGTTGGCCGGGTTCCCATCATCTGGCCCCAGCTAGCGTTGGCATGGGTTCAGCACGCACACAGGGGCCCCTCGGCGCTACACCTATGGCTAGCGCACGATGGGGCACGGCTCTGCGCGGGCTGAAGCCGTGCCGGCAACGCTGCCTCGAGTCTCAGTTCGATTTTTTGACGGGGCGAAACGGGTGCAGGAAGCCAGCTAGACTCGCTGCGCTTCGCGTCTGCATCATCAGGCTGCCGTTGCCACTGAAATCGCAGACCAGCCCTTCTCCGCTAAAGAACAGTCCCTTGAAGCCGCCGAAGGCGCGCACGTTGTAGTTGAGCCCGTCGGTGAAGCCGACGATGTGCCCTGTGTCGCAAGTGTAGCCCGCCGCCGTGACCGCCACCTCGTGAATGGCGCCGTAGCTATTGTAGAAGACGCGGCCCGGACCCGTGAGTCGCAGCATGAAAAAACCGACGCCACTGAAGAAAGACTTTACGCCGCCGAACTTGGTATCGATGTCGAGCTCGTCGCCGACATGGGCCACGTAAGCACCGCTCTGTAAGAAGAAGCTCTCTCCTGCCGCGAGATCGAGGGACCGCAAGTCGCCCTCGGGGGCGGCCGCTAGGTACAGCTCCTGGGCTCCGGCCTTCGCCGTGTACGTGTTCTGAAACAACGATTCGCCGCCGAGTAATTTGCGCTTGGCCGCCGCGAGCATGCCACCGCGCATGCTGGTCTCGATGTCGAGCTCCGGGCTCATCGCCACCATGGCGCCGGACTCGGCCACGACTTTTTCTCCGGCCTCAAGAGTGAATTTGACTAGCCCAAAATCGGGCGCATCCATAATTTCGTGTTGCATGCTCAGTTATTCCGGGGAGGGAGTTTGCGACCGACGGCTTGGCCGTATTCGCTGGGGTTGCGGGACTGAATGTACAGGCGACCCTGGCCTTGCATCTTGAGCACGAGACCTTCGCCGGAAAGATAGCTGGCGATCCAACCGGAAGCGGCCTTGGTGACAGAGTATTGAATGCCGGAGCTGAAAGCCACCAGGTGGCCCGTGTCGACGATCATCTCACCGTTCAGATCGAGAGTTTCGATGGCGCCAAAGGCGTTCATCAGTACGGGACCCTGCCCGGTAGCGGACAGAAAGAACAATGACTCTCCGCTGAAGAAACCTTTGAAGCCCTGAAACTGGGTGTCGATGGTCACGGTGTCCGGGGCGGCAACATAGCTGCTGCCCTGAATGAGCAATTCTTCGTTGGGAGCCAAGTCGTGCACTACCATGTCGCCGCACAGGGTGGGGGCGAGGGTGACGTGACCCGGCCCGCCGCTGGCAGTGAAGGTGTTCGTGAAAAAGGACTCGCCGCCCAGCATGGCGCGCTTGAGACCCTTGAATAGGCCGCCGGTTTTCTTCCGCGTGGCGTTGGTTTGTACCTGCACGTTAGAGGTCATGCTGACCATGGCGCCGGATTCTGCCCGAACCATTTCGCCTGCACCCAATTGGGCGATGGCAAGAGAGTGTGCGGGTTTGTATTCGATGTCGAAATGCATGGGACTTCCTTCAGCTCGGCAGCATGGGGGTGAGCCAGCTAACCAGCGCTCCCATGTTCCTCGATTGAATGTAGATGGTGCCGGTACCGGAGAACTCGCAA
>SPKZ01010988.1_pt1 | contig 33067 bp, 39 predicted proteins | sample 2456571 | NCBI WGS metagenome assembly SPKZ01 (sample SAMN11192286, study PRJNA482655) | marine metagenome | biome: ENVO:00000447; feature: ENVO:00000244|ENVO:00000211|ENVO:00000569|ENVO:00002023; material: ENVO:00002151; isolation source: ocean water from marine abyssalpelagic zone ...
ACTCGGCGCGACCCGCGCCCGATGATGAGCGACTTGCGCGAGAGCGGATCGCTTGAGCAGGATGCCGACACGGTCGTCATGCTGTACCGTCCAGGCTACTACGATCAGCAGGCCGGCAGGCGCGACGAGACTGGCGGATCGACCGAGGCCATCGTGGCCAAGCAGCGCAACGGCCCGACCGGCGTCGCGACGTTGCAATTTTTCGCCGGTAACGCTTCGTTTGGAGATGCAGATGACTACACAACAGCTTGACCAGGTGCGCAAATTCGCGGCCGTCATACGCGACAACCAGCGCGCCGCCGCCGCTGACCTCGACCGGGTGATGGCGGTGCTGAGCGCTGACGACGACGACGACCACGAGCGAGCGCTCGCGCGGTACTGGTGCCAGCCAGATCCGCCGCCGTCGTGTCAGCAGACTGCGAGCGCGAGCCTCGACAGCGGGTTTGTCGCCGGCGACGTTGTGCCGCTGCGCGTGCGACTGCTCGTGAGCGCTGACGATTTTGAGTTTCGCGGGCGCAGGGCGGTCGCGCGGCTCGACGTGTTCGCGCCCGATGGCAGCGTCGCGTCGGTGATGCCGTTCGAGTTTGTCGGCGATGACGACGCCGCCGCCGAGCAGCGTGAGCTCGGCCGGCAGCTCATGCCCGACGGCATCGAGCTCAGCGACGGCCAGCTCGGCGGCGCATGGCGTTCTCGAGTTTGCTGCGGCGAGGTCGGTGAGTACGTGGCGCGGTGGACCGTGGGCCACGGCCTGGTCGCCTATCAGCATGAGCAACCGTTCAAGGTGTCGGCATGATCTTCGTCGATCAACTCAAGACCATCAGCACGCTCAACGCTCGCGAGCACTGGGCGGCGCGCAGCAAGCGGCACAAGTCGCAGCGGCAGGCCATCGCGCTCGCGCTGCACAACGTCGAGCGGCCGGCGCTGCCGTGTTGCGTCACGTTGCGACGTGTTGCACCGCGTGGCATCACCGACGACGACAACCTCGTGAGCTCGATGAAAGCCATCCGCGACGCTGTCGCCGAGTGGCACGGCACCGACGACGGCGATCCTGGTTGGACGTGGCTCGTTGAGCAACGCAAGGGCGAGCCAAAGCAGTACGCCGTCGAGATCGAGCTCAACGGCGCCGAGGTCGAGCCTGAGCTGCCGGCCGTCGATGAGCCTGTCGACGATGCCGAGCTGCCGCCGGCCGAGCTCGTCGAGCACGATGGCCAGCTCCATGCGCTGTGGGCTCGGCGTCGCGGCCAGCTGCGAGCCTGGTGCGGCCTGGTGCTCGATGACGGCACCGAGCTCGATGGCGACGAGGTGCTCAGCTGCGCGGCCTGCCGCCGCCGACTGCGCCACGCTGCCGGCCTGGGCCGCTCGCGCAAGACGGCGATCAAGCGGCGCGAGCTGAGCAAGCCAGCCAAGGCACTGCTCGACCGTGGGCTGCTGCGAGGTCGTGTGCTCGATTTCGGATGTGGCCACGGCGACCTGGTGCGCTTCGCCGAGCTCACTACCGTCGAGCAGTACGATCCGTACTGGTGGCCGTTCGAGCCGGCTGGCAAATTCGATAGCGTATACTGTGGCTACGTGGCGAACACCATCGGCCCGTCAGCTCGCGCGATCTTGCTGCAACGAATCAGGTTTCTGCTCGCGCCTGGTGGTCGCGGGTACGTCGCCGTGCGCCGCGACGTCGATGGCGTCACGCATACCGCAACGGGCACCGACCAGTCCGATGTCGAGCTTGACCTGCCGAGCGTCGCGCACGAGCCTGGCAGCTATGAAATTTACATGGTGGACTAGACCGTGGTACATGTTGGATCGATGCGATGGATCACCGAGCTGGAATGGTTCTTTTGTTGGTCGGGTGCTGAGCTCGGCGAGCGCTCGACTTTCCCGCCTGGCGAGCCCATCGGATCGCACCAGGCAGTCGCCAGCACGCCCACCGCTGAGCAGTGCGCAGCAGCACGCAAGCAGCGGCGGGTGCGGCGGGTGCTGCTTGCGCTCGGTCGGCAGCACCAGGCGGTGCTCGAAGCGAGCTACAGGCCGCGCCGCGACGTGCCTCCAAACCTCGCGTCGAGGTTCGGCATCGACCGCAAGGCCGCCAAGGTCGCCTGGTCGATGGCGCGAGCGCTGCGCGAGCTCGGCGAGAAAGTCGATCACGAGGTCGCGACGCAAGCCCAGGCCGCCGTCGAGCAGGCGCACGAGCTGTACGCTGGCGCGCGTGCCGTCGACGAGCTGGCGCACCGGCGCGACTATCCAAACCGAGGCAACCGCGCCGCCGCCAGGCGTGACCGCGTGCAGTCCTTTCGACTTGAGCTCGACGAGCTGGTTGCCTGATCTGCCGTGGCGTCGCTGCGGCCGTACTTGACACTGCGCCAGGCCGCTGCCGAGCTCGGCATGGGCGCAGGCCGGCAACCTGCGCAGCGGCTCAGGCGGCAGCTCAGGGCGCGCGAGCTCGCGCTTGGGTATGAGTTCGTGCTGCGAGGTCCAACAGCGCGCTCGCCGTGGCTGGTGACGATGCCGCTGCTGCGCGACAACTGTCCCGAGCTGTTCAGCCCGCGCGACGAGCTCGCCAAGCTGCTGCGCGCTGAAATCGAGCGCATCGACGACGAGCTGGCTGAGCTCAGGGCGCGCGACCAGGTCATCGCTCGCGACATCGGCGGCAGGGTCAAGGCGCTGCGCCAACGTGTTGATCGGATGGCGGCTCATTTGTAAATGTAGATCCGACTTCGTCATTTAAATCGACCTGGTGAGCTGTGCGTCGTCGTCAAGTGCATCGACCTGGTGCAAAGTGCATCATGATCGCGCCTATAGGGTGTAGATGAGGATCACGCAACGACCCGTCGAGCAGCTGCTCAGTGACCCGCGCAACGTGCGGCTCCACAGCGAGCGAAACATCAGCGCGGTCATGGCATCGCTTCAGTCGTACGGGCAGCAGAAACCCATCGTCGTCGATGACAGCGGCAAGGTGCTCGCCGGCAACGGCACGCTCGATGCTGCCAGGCGGCTCGGCTGGGCTAAGATCGCCACGGTCACCAGCACGCTCAAGGGCGTCGACGCGACAGGGTACGCCATCGCCGACAACCGCACCGCCGAGCTCGCGCTGTGGGATGAGGATCTGCTTGCGCAGCAGCTCGCCGAGCTTGGTGACGCCAGCATCGACCTCGACGCGCTCGGCTGGACCGACGACGAGCTCAGCGAGCTCGGTGCGACGTGGTCGCCTGTAGATTTCGACGACAAGCCGATCAAGGGGCCAGCGGCCGGCACCGGATGGGCACTGAAGGATTCGACCTGGTGCGTGCATCACGGCGACAATCGGCAGGTGCTCGAAACGATTGAAACCGGCAGCATCGACGCCGTCGTCACCGACCCGCCTTATGAGCTCAATTTCATGAGCAAGGGATGGGACAATCGCGGCATCGCGTACGACGTCGAGCTGTGGCGGCAACTGCTGCGCGTGCTCAAGCCTGGCGGCCACCTGGTGGCGTTCGGCGGCACGCGCACGAGCCATCGCATGGTATGCGCCATCGAGGATGCAGGATTTGAGATCCGCGACTCGCTGTGCTGGCTGTACGGGTCAGGCTTTCCCAAGTCGCTCGACGTGAGCAAGGCCATCGACAAGGCGGCCGGCGTCGAGCTCGACATCACGGCACCAGCCACCGCCGAGGCCAAACGCTGGCAAGGGTGGGGCACAGCGCTCAAGCCTGCGCACGAGCCCATTGTGCTCGCTCGCAAGCCCATCGAGGGCACCGTTGCCGACAACGTCAAGGAGCACGGCACCGGCGCGCTCAACATCGACGCAACGCGCATCGGCGAAGGTGGCGACAAGGGCGTCTGGCCGGTAACAGGGCGTGACAAGACGCGGCATGTGCTGGCGTCGTTCAACGAGCACGCCGAGACCGATAACACGCAAGGCCGGTGGCCTGCCAACGTCGTGCTCGATGAGCAGGCCGGTGAGCTGCTCGATGAGCAGGCCGGTGAGCTGACGAGCGGCGCGGTGCCTGCCGGCATGAAGCGCGGCGGCAAGCGCACGACCTATCAGGATGACGCGGCCGGTGCTGATGTGCCGATGCCGTACGACAAGGCAAGCGACAGCGGCGGGGCGTCGCGGTTCTTCTACTGCGCCAAGGCCTCGACCAGCGAGCGCGAGCATGGGCTTGACCACATCAGCAAGGGCGTCATCAACGCAGCCACACCACCGGGCAGCAAGGGCAGCAACAGCCCGCGCGCAGGCGCAGGTCGAACTGGGCCAAGGAGCAACATCCACCCGACGGTCAAGCCTGTCGAGCTCATGCGCTGGCTCATCAAACTCATCACGCCACCAGGCGGCACCGTGCTCGACCCGTTCACAGGCTCAGGCACCACCGGCATCGCTGCCAGGTGCGAGGGCACCGACTTCGTCGGCATCGAGCAGAGCGCCGAGTACGTTGAGCTCGCACGAGCTCGCATCGGCCAGGCCAGCAGCACCGAGGCCGGTGACACCTGAACGCTTCGCTGAGCTGTGCCGGTTGCTGCCAGTCGGCAAGCAGATCGGATCGGTCACGTACGTCGCGCTCGCTGAGCTGTACAGGCACACCATCGTCGCCGACCTCACCAAGCTCGTGCGGCGAACCGCTCGCGGTTACAGCGTGCAGGTCGTCAAGCTCGACCCAAGGCGCACAAGGCTCAGCCTGCTCAGCTATCCAGGCCTAGAGCGTGACCCATGGCCCAGCCTCGCATACAGCGTGCTCATCGACCTGGTGAGCGGCAAGACAACGCGACGACGTGCAAGCAGCACAAACCCGCCGGTGCTACACCGCAAGGAGCTCATGTGGCCAAGCCACAAGCATGCGCCGCGATGGGCTGAGCTGACGGCACGGTGCGAGCTCGCTGGTTTGTTCCAAGACACCAGCAGCATCGGCACCAGGCGAGGATGGCGCAAGCGAATGCACGAGCAAGGATTTGAGCTGTGAGCAATCTCGAGTTTGCTGTCGGCTCGTGGCTGATGGATCGCAGAGCTGGCGGCGACACGTACCTGGTCACGGCAGAGCATGCAGGCGGCAAGGTTACCGTGCGCAGCTTGAGACTCAGCACCGAGCGCGTCGTCAGTCGCTTGCTACTTGAGCGCGTGTGCGTTGCTTGCAAGCAGCCGGCGATGGTGCCTTGGCTCTAGCTGCAATCCCAATGCTCTCAACAGGCACCAGGGTGTCGACAGCTACAGCTAGGCAGGTCGGTGTTAGGGATGGCAGAACGACGCCGAGCACCTAGATGGCCAGGCCGCGCTGTGACGTGTCAAGCACCAAATTCGGCGGGGCGTTCAAGCGCTCAAAATTGCTCCACATAAATCGACTGTGGCAGGATGTGCGGCGGTGTAGTTTCACCAGGTCGCGCGCGGCGTGCTCAGGTCGGTGTTAGGGGTGGGGGCTGCCACCGTGGGGGGCGAATGAAAAACACCCAGAAAATGACCCCTGATTTGCGTGATGGATGTGCGGTGCCCCGGTCGCCGGCGATCCAGCAACGGATGTTCATTCGAGCACCAGGCGCGAGCACTGAACACCGCGCGAGCTCACCGAGCTCGACCAGCGGCCTGAGCTCGCCAGGCGGCCTCTAAGGGCCTAGGCTTCATCCATGACCGACAACGCGACCACGGCCGGCGAGGCCGTACAGGGGCCACCTGAGGGCCAGCGCGGGGCAATCTCGCAGGGGTTGGCCAACGCTGGGCCGTCAGTGCCCGGTCAGCATCAAGGGGCCGACCTGGTGCCACCGGCCGACAAGGCGCCGCACCTGGCCCCTCACCGCTTCAAGCCAGGGCAGAGCGGCAACCCTGGCGGCAAGCCTGCCGGCGGTGGCAAGCGCTCGGTGAGCATCGTGCGCAAGCTGCGCACCATGCTGGCCGCCGACGATGGCAAGCTGGCCGAGGCCGTTGCCGCCACGCTGCTCAAGCAGGCCATCAAGGGCGGCAAGTACCAGCATCTCGCCGAGATCCTCAACCGCGTCGACGGCACGCTGGTCAACCGTGTTCGCGTCGAGTCGGCCGTCGAGCACCTGCTCGATGTGGCGTCGCGGTGCCTGCCGGCTGAGCACTACCGAGCGCTATGCCTGGCACTGGCAAACGAGCACGAGCTCGGCAGCGCCAGCGTCGAGCCACCGGTCATCATCGAGGCCGTCAGCGGGTAGCCTGTACACGAGACGGTCGTACCGTGTACACGGCAGGCCGCCGAGCTCGCTGAGCACTGCTCAAACACCTGCCCGAGTGTGCAGTGGTTTGTAGGTTCGTGTGCGCGCTCAGGGGTCGGTGTGCGCCGCGTTGCCCCCCCAAATGCCGCGCGCCCAAAATTACAAACCGGGCAGCTCGCCCAACCACCACCAGCGACGCCACGGCCCAGGCCGTGCGCTTACATCACCCTACATACAAGGATCGACACAATGCCCAGACGCACCTACGGCGGCACGCTCGCCCGAGACATGGCCAACAGCCTCAACCTCGACAGCGCATACGCGCCGCAAACCGGCAGCGCCACGCTCGTCGCTGGCACCGTCACCGTCGACACGACGATCACCGTCAACGCTGGCAGCTTCATCGCCGTGCAGGTCGAGACGCCTGGCGCCGGCGTGAGCGGCACCAGGTACAAGATCGACGCCCGTGTTGCTGGCGTCGCTGGCACCGGCAGCTTTGACATCACCGCCGTCGACTCGCTCGCTGGCGACAACATCGTCAACACCGACGTGAGCGTGATGCGTTGGGTCATCCTGGGCTAGCCATGGCGACCACCAAAAAGAAACGAGCCACCAGGCGCACCGCCGCCGTCGATGCTGAGGCCGAGCTCGAAACGAAGACCACGACCACGACGAGCTCGCGCAAGTCGCGATCCGGGTATGCGTCGAGCTGCTCGTACGCTGGCCGCTCGCCGATGCCGCCAGGCTGCTGCACTTGCGGCCCGTGCTGCGCGCAGCGTGGTGACTGATGGGTCTGTTCGCTTCCATAGCCAACGCGCTCAGCGTGTCGCTCGTGTCGCGCAGCGCGCCCACCGAGCTCGACGACCAGGTGCGTCAGTTGCCGGCAGCTCGCAAGGCCGCCGGCCCACCACGGCCGGTGATCGGAAACCTGCCGCTGAGCTTGAGCATCTCGCGGATCGGCGGCAGCATCTCGCCGTCGACCGTGAGCTCGATCATGCGCGAGGCCGACGCCGGCTACATGTGGCGGCTCATGGATCTCGCCAACGAGATGCGGCAAAAGGATTGCCACCTGCAATCCGTGCTCGCCACGCGCGAGCTCGCCGTCAGCGGCCTCGACTGGACCGTGCGAGCGGTCAAGCTGCCAGGCGACGAGATGCCGACGGCAGCCAACGAAGATGTCGCGCGCTTCGTCGTGCATGCACTTGAGCAAGCCATCGGCATCGACCAGGACGTGCGCAGCTTCGACGACATGCTTGCGCACATGAACGGTGCGCCGTTCTATGGCTACGCCACGAGCGAGATCGAATGGTCCGTTGTGGGAGGCCGGCAGGTGCCGCTCGGATTCCGCAACCAGGCACAGCGCCGGTACAGGTACCGCGAGAGCGATGGCCGTCTCGTGTGGTGGGATCAAGCTGGCGCGAGTGCGGCGAGCCCGATGGGCGTTGACCTGGTCGCAACCTACCCCGGCAAATTCATCCAGCACCAGCCCAGGCTCAACGGCGACATCGCTGCGCGCGAGGGTCTGGTGCGCGTGCTCATGTGGTCGGCGCTGTTTCGCAACTGGACCATCGCCGACTGGATGAAGCTCGCCGAGCTCAGCTGGAAACCATGGCGGCTCGGCAAGTACAAAAAGAACGACTACGCATCGCAGGAAGACATCGACGGACTGCTCGACATACTTGAGCAGCTCACCACCAACGGCGTCGCCGTTCACCCCGACAACGTCGAGGTCGAGCTCAAGCAACCGCAGAACACCGGGCAAGGTGCTGGCGGCGTTGGCAACCACCAGGCGCTCGCCGAGTTCATGGCCGCCGAGATGAGCAAGGCCGTGCTCGGCCAAACGCTCACCACCGAAAGCGGCAAGCGCGGCGCGCGTTCGCTCGGCGAGGTCCATGACCGCGTACGCCGTGACGTGCGCGACAACGACGCGCAAGCGGTGGCGACTTCGATCACACGCGATCTCGTGCGGCCTTTGGTCGAGCTAAACTTTGGCAGCTCGACGCCGGTGCCGCGGTTTGTGTTCTTGACTGAAGATGTAGCCGACCTGGGCGACCTGATGACGGCCGTGAAAACTGGCACCGATGCCGGCGCGCGAATCCCTGAGCGGTGGGTCCATGATCGCGGCGGGATACCGATCCCGAAAGACGGCGAGCGCATCATCGGCGGCGTCGCGAGCGATGCAGCGCCGAGCTCGACACCACCAACCATCGACGACGAGGATGATGAGATATGACCCAGCGAAATCTATTTGATGACGCCGAGCTCGTCGAGCTGGCATCTGAGCTCGACACCGACACCGGCCTGGTCGTGCGAGCGCTTGGCGTGAAGTCGATCAACCGAGACTCGCGATCCGTCGATGTGCTCGCAAGCACCGACACGCTCGACAGTCACGGCGACATCGTCGAGCAGTCGTGGGATTTGGATCGCTATCGCAGCAACCCCGTCGTGCTGTTCGCGCATGACCACAAGTCGCTGCCAGTCGGCCACGCTGACCTGGTGCGCGTCGAGGGCGGCGCGCTCATGGCGCGGCTCAACTTCGTCGATGAGAAAGCCAACCCCATCGCCGAGCAGGTGTACCAGTCTTTTGTGCAAGGTAGCCTACGCGCCGTGAGCGTCGGCTTTGTGCCGCGCCATGTGCGCGTCGAGCACGACGAAAACGGCAAGCAACTGTTTGTGCTGAGCGACAACGAGCTGCACGAAATCAGCGCGGTGCCGATTCCGAGCAACCCGGAGACGCTCGGCCGGATGAAGCAACGAGCCATCAGCACCAAACTCGAGAACAACGCCAAGACGATCATCGCATCGCATGCACCACCGGCCGGCGACAGCGGCGGCAAGTGGAGCGGACCACAGGCGAAGCGCAACCTGCGCGCCTGGGCCACGCGCGGCGATGAGGTCGACTTTGAGCAGTACGGCAAAGGCTTCGTCTACTACGATGCACAAAAGGGCGACTCGCTTGGCGCGTATAAACTGCCGCACCACGACGTGGTCGACGGCGAGCTCGTCACCGTTCGCGCTGGCGTCATCGCGGCCGGCAACGCGCTGCAAGGTGCGCGCGGCGGCGCGATGATACCCGACGCCGAGCTCGCAGCAGCCGAGCGACATCTCGCAAGGCACTACCGACAATTTGACCTTGTTGCCCCATGGGCACAAGACAACGCCGCCGACAGCGGCAAGGAGACAAGAAACATGGATCAGGAAAAGGCAATCAGCGAAGCGACGGAACAACTCGCCAAGCAAACGGCCGAGCTCGAAATCGAGCGATCCAAGTCGTCGGCGTTACAATCACGCTGTGACGATTTGGACGCCGAGCTCACCAAGGCCACCACCATCGTCAGCGAGCTCACTGGTGAGATCGTCGAGCGCGACCTCGATGCGCTCGTTGGCGTCAAGATGAGCGCGGCCGAAAAGCCGGGCCTCATCAAACTCGCGACGTTAGATCGCGAAGTGTTCAACGCCCAGGTCGAGGCCATCAAGTCGCGACCCGACATGGCGACGAGCTCGCACAACGTGCTCGGCGACGACCCAAACCAAATCACTCGCGGCACGGACGTGGCGCAAGACAACAACAGCAACGGCGGCATGAGCCTCGCGGCCCGCATCGCTGCGGCGAATGCGTAAAGGAACATAAAAAATGAGCACAGCAACACGACGACTCGCTCACGCCACGATTGCCGAGTTCACCGTCGCAGCGGGTCAAACCGCTACCGAGGGTGGGCTTGCAACCGCGAGCGCGAACGATGGCGAAGCACAAGACGGAACGGGCGACGATGGGATCGGGATCTTCCGCGCATCGGCAGCAGCCGGCGCACGGGTCGAGGTCACGCTTTTCGGGGCAATCGAAATGGTAACGGTCGGCGCAGCCGGCGCAACATACGGCAGCAAAGCCGTCGCAGTTGGAGCGACCTTTGTGGACGCACCAGCACACGACTCAAGCGGAGCAACCGACAACGCCATCTACGGCATCTTCATGCAAACAGGCGTCGCCGGCGACAAGGTCGGCATGCTGCTCACGGCAAGCAATCGCGGCAGCGCGTGAGAAGGATCACAACATGAACTATCTCGACATCATCAGGCACCGGCGCAACCGCGCCATCGAACTAGGACAATGCACCAAGGGCATGCAGTACAGCAGCTACATGGCCAGCGTGCAGCAAGTGCTCAAGTCTCACGACCCGAGCGACGTGCGCGCCATCGAGCGCGCCAACAACGACTTGCTCCAATGCAAGGACGTCGGGCCGGTTGTCGTTCACAACGACACCACGCTGAGCGACTTGTCGATCCAGTATGCGAACGACGCATACATCGGCGAGACTCTCATGCCCATCGCCCAGGTCAACAAAAAGAGCGACGTGTACTTTGTCTATGATCAACGCAACCGCTTCGCGTACCCCGACGACCAACTCGGCGCACGCGGTGAGGCAAACGAGATCAACGAGAACAGGTCCACCGACACATACTCATGCCTTGATTACGGGTATGAAAACTTTGTGTCTGGTGACACCATCGCCAACCAGGACGCGCCGCTCAACGAGCTCGTCGATCTAACCGAGGCAATCGCCGAGGGTCTTGCGTTTCGACGTGAGAAACGGATCGCGACCGTGTTGACCACCGGCGCAAACTACGGCGCCAACACCACCGCCATCGGCGCGGCGGATCGTTGGGACACCACAGCCGGCGGCGATCCTATCGCTGACGTGCAGGCCGCTATCGCTGCGCTGTTCAACGGCATGGGCACATCGCGGCTCGTGGCGTTCACCTCGCTCGACACCTGGAACGTGCTCAGCCGGCACCCGTCGATCTTGGACCTGTTCAAGTTCAACGGATCAAGCCCAGGCCTGGCGACGCCAACCATGTTCGCGCAGTTCCTCGGCCTCGACGATCTACTCGTCGGCAAGGCTCGCGAGGATACCGCGAACGAAGGAGCCGCTGCCAACTACGCGCGGATTTGGGGCGACTCGTTTGGTGTGTTGCGTGTGCAGGATCGACCCAGCACCCGCAACGCAGCTTTCGGCGTCACGTTCCGCAACGGTGCGCCGTCGGCGCTCCAGTGGTTCGACCAACGTGTTGGCGTCAAGGGCGGCTGGTACGCCAAGGTGTCAACGAGCGAAGCGCACAAGGTGACCGCGAGCCCGACCGGGTTCTTGATCACTACGCCGATCAACTGATGGGCAGACGTCAAACCGAGGCCACAAAGCGCAAGCTGCGCGACGTGGCCCAGGCGCGAGCTCGCGCCGGTGGCAAATTCAAAGTCGCCGAGCCCGAGCTCGCGTTTGTTCGCTTCGTCAATCGCGGCCCAGTGCTGCGCCAGGTGCAGATCGGATCTGACCTGGTGCCGTACTGGCCGCCAGGCGTGGCCAAGAGCGTGCCGCCTGGTGGCGTGGCTGACGCCGACGCACACGAACAACTACAGCGAGCAGACTGATGGCAGCAGGGATCGCCGGCAACTACCTCACACGCGAGCTCATCGAGTCACGACTCACGCCGCTCACCGTGCGGCAGATTTTCGACGATGGCGATCAGGGCGAGCCATCCAAAGCATCGCTCGATTTGTACGCGCAACAATCTGAGAGTTACGTCGAGGGATTTCTGCGCAACGAGTACACGCTCAGCGTGCTGCGCGCGATGGGTCCAGATGGAACCAACGATGTGCCCATCGAGCTCGTGCGCCTGTGCCTCGACGTGTTCGAGTCATACGCGATACGCAGGCACCCGGAGTACATCCGAGGCGACTGGCAGACCAAGCTCAAGCAGGCGCGCAGTGAGCTCATGGATCTAGTGAAGGGCCACACCAGGCTCGACGTCGACGGCTCACCCGAGCCGGCCGCCAACCAGGTCACCACCGTGCGCAGCGGCGACCCAAACGACCCGACACCAAAGGCCAAGTTTTTCGTCGATGGCCTTGGAGATTTCTAGATGGCAAACAAAGGCAGACCGCGCGAGGGCGCACCGACACGATACACCGACGCGAGCAACGTGACGCCGAGCGACGTGGCCGACCTGGGCGATGGCCCATGCGTCGCGCTGCTCATCGGTGCCGCTGGCACGCTCACCGTCGACACCGTCGACGGCACCAGCAACATCACGCTCGCCGTCGAGGCCGGCGTTGTGCCGCTTGCCGTTTCTCGAGTTTACGCGACAGGCACCACGGCCACCGACATCAGCGCGCTCTACTGATGCCAACCAGCTCGTCGCTCGTCGGCGCGATGCCGCAACCGCTCGCGGCCGGCAACGCTGAGCAGGCCATTGTCGACCCGCTGCTCAGCGGCTTGCTCGACTTCGTCGCGTTCTGGATCAAAGACACGCTCGACGCGCGCCTGGCAAATCACACCGGGATCAACAACAACGCGATCCCGTCGTTCAACCGCTTCACCTTCGACCCGATGAGCCCACAAGGGCACAGCGTGCGCATACCAGTTCCGGCGCTGTACTTGTGGTGGTCGGGTGCGAGCTCGCGCATCGAGTGGTCCACCATTCACGACCTGCGACAGCGTGAGCTCCACATGATGTGGATCTGCGAGGAGCTGCCAGGCATCGAGCAGACGACCAAGCGCGCCGGCATGCTCAGCGCTGTCGATGCTGCGCTCATGAAAGCAGGCGCGCGACAGCGCCATCCAGATTACACGCCAACGCTCGGCGGCCAGGCCATCGACAAGGCCGCGCCAGGTATGCCGCTGTACCAGGCGCTCGGCGAGCTCGGCTCCATGGCGCTGCAATACAACGGCGGCCAGTCGGTGCGCATCGGCATCGACGACGAGAACACCGACCCGTCCTTGCCGCCAGCTCGGCGGCGATCAGGTCGCGACTTTCCTGCGCTGCTCGGCGTGTGGCTCGTGCGCGAGAAAGTGCTCAGCGACGAGCTCGTGCCTGGCCTGGCGTACGCCGGCACCGACAACGCAGGCGGCGACCGCATGCCCGACATCGCGATGGCGATCAACGCGAGCGACGGCGAGAGCGAACAAACCGCGCCGTTCATGGATCGCATACTCGGCGCACCAGATGGCTCCAACGTGATCGCAAAGGATGACGACTGATGACGCTACCGCTCAGGGCCATCGAGGTCCATCCAACCCGCGCAGCTTTGAAGGCCGACATCGGGCCGAGCATTCCGCACTATGCGTACGTTCTCGAGAACGGCCGCACGTATCGATTTGTCGTTGGCAACACCGACGCCGACGATGGCTTTGGCACGCTCGCACCGAGCGGCGGCACCGTCGGCCGGTGGAAGATCACAAGCCGCTCCACCACGGCCGGCGCTGACCTGGTCGACGGCAACGCGACCATCACGGCCGCCGGTGGCTTCGTCTACACGTTGCCGCTCGCGACGCTCACCGGCAACAGCACGCTCACGCTCAGCACCACCAGCGCAGCCGAGGGCGACACCATCACCATCACCAGGCTCGACGTCGAGGCGTTCACGTACGCCATCGACAACGGCGGCCCAGGTGCCGGCACACTCACCACCATGGCCGTCAGCGTGCGCACGTTCTGCGACGCGCGGTTTGATGGCACCAACTGGCAGCTCATGCGCGCCGGCGTGATGCCGTAGCAAGGGAGATCCAATGCATCGCAAGTACATCAAAGTCGAAGGCATCGAGGGCGTGCTCGTCGCCGTGTCGAGCGGCGCGCGTGCATACGTCGCGCAGGAACGGTTACCCGTCGAGCTCGACGACAAGCAACAGATCAAACCACGCGCCGAGCACGCGCAACGCTTCAAGCCCGTCACCGCTTGCGTGCTGTATCACAGGTCGTACGCCAAGGCCGTGCGCAAGGGCATGCTCATCCAACACGGCGAGGCCGTGTCGGCAACGTCAACCACCGAGGCCGAGGCGATGCTCGCCGACGCCAAACCGTACACACCACCCGGCAAGCAAAAGCGCCAAACGCCAAGCACGCCGGCCGCCAAGAAATCAAGGCCGTCGAGCTCGTCGAGCAAGGCCAAGCAGCACAAGCCGCAGCAAGACAAGCCGCAGCAGAACACAGGAGATAAATAGGCCATGGCACTCACCGGCATCGACCCAAACGACCCAACGCCCACCACACGACGCGAGCTCATATTTGGCGCAGGCCTGAGCGCTGGCGGCGGCCTTGAGCGAAAGGTTTTGTTTCTAGGCAACAAGACGGCAGCAGGTAGCGAAACCGACGAAGTGCTCGGCGACGCCATCAGCGACGGCGACGATGCGCTTGCCCGCATGGGCGCACGCTCTGAGCTGTACCAAATGTTCAAGACGTACAGCGCAGTCGACGCAGGCGCCACGATGCATTTCATCGCCGTCGCCGAGTCGGCCGGAGCCGCAGCGGATGCGGACTTTACGTTTGCAACGAACAGCGACGCCACCACCACGGTCAAGATTACCGTCATCGGCGAGCAGTCCGAGGTCGCTGTCGCCGATGGTGACACGCCGACGACCGTGGCCACCGCTGTCGCCGCTGCAATCAACTCGATGGTCGAGGGCTCGCTGCCAGTGACCGCGAGCTCGCTGGCTGGCGTGGTCACCGTGTCAGCTGCCAACGTCGGGCCACGCGGCGACCTCATCATCGGCAACGCTGCCGACCGTGGCGTGCGCATGAGCATGACCAAGGCGACAGCCATGACCATCACCAAGGGCGCGCTCACCGGCGGCACCGTCGCCGACGACTTTGCCAACGCGCTCGCCGCTGCTGATGCTGGCGTGTTCTACTACCAAGCCAGCAGCAAGCACGCGACGGCAACGGTGACCGCAACCGATGGCGGCATCGGCGAGCACATCCAATCCATCCGCGACGCGGCGCTGCCGATCAATGGCAAGGAGTCACAAGCAGCTTTCGGCCTGGTCGGCACGCAAGCGCAAGCGACGGCCGTGGCCATTAGCGCAGCGGCCAACAGCGTGCGCGCTTCGTTCTTCCATACTGAGGACAACGACTGGACGCCTGGCATGCTGTCGGCTCATCACCTGGCGGTGATGCGCTCGCAGCAAATCAAGCACCCGTCTGAGAACATCGCAGGCTATTCGCAGACCGACTCGACGCCGTACCTGGTGCCGGATGTGTTCGTGAAAAACGACCGACCAACGGCGAGCGAAATCAAAGCCGATCTCAACAACGGCGTCAGCCCGATAGGCTTCGACGAGAACGGCCGCGCGTCGCTCATCAGGCACATCACGAGCAGGTCGCTCAACTCGTCAGGCGCGAACGACTACCGAGCGCGCGAGGGTCACATCACCAGCGCAATCGACTTTTCTTGGCAGGTGATCAAGACGCGATGGGACGAACAAAAGCAACCGTTCCTAGCGGCCAACCCGGCCGAGGGAAAGAAGCCAACGCCGCGCACGACGACACCCGCCCAGGTGCGAGCCATCATCGAGAGCGTCATCGACGATCTCACGGCGGCCACACCGCTCGGCACATACAACGGGCCGATCCTCGCACCCGACAAAATTGCCGCGATGAAATCATCTATCGTGGTCAATCTGATCCCGGCCGGCGTGAGCTGCACGGCCGACCTCGTCGCGGTGCAGCACAACCTCAAGGGTGAGTTCACCATCCGCGAAACAGGCGCAGCCTACTAGGAGCAAACCAGATGGCACTCTACGATCAAATCTATCTATTCGTGAACGGCATTTTGATGGCCGAGAACACGAGCATCGACACCGAGCTCAGCAGCGACGTGCAACAAGTCATGACCATCGTCAAACAATTCGCCGGCATCACGCCGTCGCCGATTGTGCGCACGGTCACCGGCGAGAACGTGATCCCGCTCACCGGGTTCGAGTTCGACTTTGAGCAGAAGTTCATCGACTCCGAAGAGGTCGAGATCATGCTGCAACAAGGCGGCAGCGGGAAGAAGGCAACGACGAAGGGATACTTCACCGGCGTTCCGGTTTCGTCAGGCGTCGGCAAGACGGCAACCGTGTCGTTTTCCTTCGTCGGCACACCTGGCAAATTCTCGTAGACCATGGCCAAGGTCGCCGCCAACAACGCGGCGCAGCTACTCGCAGCGAAAGCACGCGAGCGGCTCGCCGCGATGCCTGTCGACATTGACCCCGATGCCGAGCTCGCCGATGACCCTGTACCATGGGCCAAGCGTGAGCTCGGCGTTGTCTGTTGGCCCAAGCAGGCCGAGCTCGTGCGAGCTGTGCCACATCACGAGTCGGTCGCATGCCGCAGCGGGCACAAGGTCGGCAAGTCGATGTCGGCCGCGCTCATCGCGCTATGGTGGACGCAGCGGTACAGCGACGGGCAGGTTGTGCTCACCGCGCCGACTGCTCACCAGGTCAAGCATATCCTGTGGGCTGAGATCCGAAAAGTGCTCAGGCGCGGCCGGCTCGCGGTGCCATCGCAGCCGCTCGATCCAGCGCTCGGCATCCAGTGGCCCGACGGCCGGTACATCCGAGGGCTGAGCACAAAAGACCCTGAAGCATTTGCCGGCATCAGTGGGCCGCGCGTGCTGTACATCGTCGACGAGGCCAGCGGTGTCGACGATCCAATTTTTGAGGCCATCGAAGGCAACCTTGCAGGCGGCGCGCACGTCGTCATGCTCGGCAACCCGACGCAGCCCACCGGACAATTTCAACGAGCGTTTCATGCTGAGCGCGAGTTCTGGCACTGCTTGCACATCTCAAGCGAAGACTCGCCCAACGTCGCCGCCGGCGAGCGCATCATCCCAGGCCTAGCGACTGGCGGATGGGTCGACACGCGAGCCCGCAAGTGGGGCCACGATTCGCCGCTGTACCAGGTGCGCGTCGCTGGCAACTTCGCCACGACGAGCCGCGACACCGTCATCGGCCTGGGCCGCATCAGCGACGCCGTCGCACTGTACGAGCCCGAGCTGCTCGACGAGTCGACCGAGCGCTTGCACCTGGGCGTCGATGTCGCGCGCTTTGGTGACGACAGCAGCGCCATCGCCGCCAGGCGCGGCAGCGTCGTCGGTGAGCTCGTCGTGCTCAGTGGGTACGACACCGAAGAGGTGACCGCCGCCATCGTGCAGCTCGCGCGAAAGCTGCGCCGGCGAGGCGAGGCCAAGCCCGTCGTCAAGGTCGACGTCATCGGCGTCGGCCTGGCGGTGGCCAAGCTGCTCACCACGCAGCACCGCGACGAGCTCGACGTTGTGCTCGTCACCGTGAGCGAGGCGAGCTCTGAGCCTGACGAGTATGCTGACCTACGCAGTGAGCTGTGGTTCAGGCTCGACGACTGGCTTGCAGCTGGCGGCGTCATCCCTGACGACCCTGAGCTACAGGCCGAGCTCATCGCGCCGCGCTATGGTTTCGACAAGCGTGGCCGGCGCATGGTCGAGGGCAAGGACACGCTCAAAAAACGACTGAGGCGATCACCCGACCGGGCCGAGGCCGTGGCGCTCGCCGTACACCAGGCGATGCCGGGGCTGCTGCGCCATCGTCGTCGCAGCCGCAACCGCGACAGCGATGGCAAGCCGGTGGCCAGGCCGGTGCTCAGGTTCGGCGGCCAGCGTGGATTCTGAGCGCGACCCGCGACAGCCACCAGCCGAGCACGACCTGCCAGCTGCGCAACTGTTTCGGATGCTGCTCCAGGTGCCGCGCGCCGTGCTGCCGATTTCTTACCGCATACCAGGCATCGACACCGAGCTCAGCGTGCGGTCGTTGCGCAGCATCGAGGAGGTCGCAGCGTTCGACACGTACGGCAAACTCGAGAACGACAAGCGGCGCGAGGATCGCGTCGTCATGACCATCGTGGCCAACGCGCTGCTCACGCCGAGCGGCAAAGCGTTCAACAATGCCGACGAGGTCGGTGCGCTGTCGCAGCACGAGCTCGCCGAGCTAGGCCATGCGGTGGTCGATGCGCTGAGCATCATCTCGCCCACATTCATTGGCAGCGATGTTGATGCCTGGCACGCTACGCTCAAGCGCGGCGCGGGCGACCCGACAAATGTCTACGAGTCGATGCTGCTGGCCGAGTCGGTGGACATCGCGGCCGGTGACGGCGTAAAGTACACCACGCCACGGCTCGACAGATACTTTGGCCTGCGCATCGGTGAGATCACCGACGGGCAGCACATGGCGTACTTGGCGGCCAGGTCGGTCGTCGAGGCGATGAGGTCAAGTGCAGAATCAAAATCCAAATCCAACCGCTAACGGCAAAAGCGATCTAACCCTCGCCATCGAACAACGTGCGCGCAAGCTGCACGAGTTTGATGTGCGAGGCTTTTTCGGTTTGGCCAGCGAAGAGATCCCGCGCGTCGGCATTTGGGTCGCGATCAAGGCCGAGGAAAATGCCGCGCTCGATGCTGCGCACCGGCGTGTCGAGCAGTGCAACGAGAACGCGAGGCAAGATCCCGATCTGCTCGGCGATGCCAAGCTCGTCGAGATACTGCACCGCGTGTGCAAAGACCCGACCCGCAAGGCACCCGACGGTCGGCCGTACGATTTGTTTCCTGGTCCCGACTGGATGCACCAGCATCTCACCACCGACCAGGTCGCGGCGCTGATCAACCTGTACCACGAGGTGCGCAAAAAAGAGGGTCCGATCATGTGGACCATCGACGACGAGCTGCTCGAATCCGTCGCGCAGCAGTGCCACCAACACGTCGACGACGACGTGCCCGAGACTGTGCTCGGCAACGCGCCGCGCGAGTGGCTGACGCAGGCCTTGGTACTGCTGAGCCACAAGCTGCACGTCGAGCGCGCTGAGCGCCGCAAGGCCGTCGAGCTCGACCAAGCTGAGCAGCAGCGCAACAGCCGCCAGGCCGAGTTGGTCGCGGCAGCGTGTGCGCTCGCTGATTGCGATCCTGCCGACGCTGAGCAGCTGCTCGATGCCGTCGAGCTCGTGCGCAAGCTCGGCAACGAGCTCGCCGAGCTTGAGCTCGCCGCAGCAGTTGCGCAGCCGGCCGCCGAGCTCGCCGAAGTCGTGGCGTCAATGGCAGCCGGCGACGAGGGTGACCGTGGCCACGGTTAGCGTGGACCTCGCCCAAGTGAAGCGAGCCACGCGCGTCGCTCATGCTGAGATTCGCCAGCTACCCGGCCGCATGCTGCGCGTCGCTCAGCGAGCGGCCGGCGACGAGCTCGCGACCAAGCGCTACAAAAACCGCACCGGCGATCTCGCCACGAGCACGGCCGCCGAGTTGGTTGTCAACACCAGCGAGCTCGTCGTTGTGACGGTGAGCATGGGCGAGGAGTACGCCAGCTATGTTATCGGCCGAGGCTTCAGCGACTTCCACCAGCACGCCGGCATCAGCCTGGTCGGTGAGCTCGGATTTTTGATCGGCAAGATGAACACCAAGATCGCCAACCTGTGATCCATCATGCCGGCCGTATCCTATACATTCACAGCAGCCGGCCAGGCTCAGGTCGCGGCAGCGTTCAAGTCGATCAGCGCTGCCGCCAGCCAGGCCGCCAGCGCAAGCACCGCAGCGCTCGGTCGCGTTGAGAAAGCTGCCGGCCGCGCAGCGACGAAGACCGCAGCGCATGCCAAGCGAGGGAGCGCCAAGAGCACCAGCGCGGCCGAGCGTGCTGCCGCCAAGCAGGCCGCCGTCGTCGAGAAAGCCGAAGCGAAGGCCGCGCGAGTTCGAGCGCGCTACAGACTCAAAAACATCCGCAAGCTACAGCAGGCCGCAGCGAAGGAAGTGCGGATCGCCAAGCAGGCCGCAGCGAAAAAAGCACGCGCCGAAATTGCAGCCGCCAAAAAAGTCGCACGAGCTCGGCGACGCATGGCCGGCGCCGCTGGCGGCGCGGCGCTTCGCGGCGCGGGTGCGCTCGGTGCTGTGGCCACCGGCCTCGTCGGTGTCGCAGCTCGAGATTCGATCAGGTTGCAAGACCAGGCCACGCGCATCGCGATCAAGGGCAGCGGCTCAGTCGGCCAGCGTGATGCGCAGGGCAACATCATCCAGCGCACCGACCCGACAACGCTGCGCCAGAGTTTCGAGCGCACCGCACAACGCACCGGCGCAACAGCGACCGGCGTGGCGTCAGGCGTGTCGGCCTTCGTCACCAAGACCGGCGACCTGGGCAAAGCAAAAGAGTTCCAAGATGTGCTCGCCAAGATTGCCGTCGCCACAGGCACCGACCTCGCCGAACTCGGCAACGTCGCCGCCGACCTATTCGAAAAATTCGACGTCACCACCGTCGACGATATGAACACGGCGCTGAGCACGCTGGCCGTCCAAGGTAAGCGCGGCGCGTTCGAGATGGAAGACCTTGCATCCAACGCGAGCAAGCTGACGGCCGCCGCTCAGTTTTTCGGCGGTGGGTTCAAGGGGCAGAAGGGCGTCGCGGTACTTGGCGGCCTGACGCAGATCGCACGACAGGCGACGCCGAGCGGCGCAGAGGCAGCCACCGCCGTCAACGCCATGTTCACGCAGTTGCTCACCAAGAGCGACAAGATCAAAAAAGCCACCGGCGCCGATGTCTTCGCCGACAGGGGCAAGACGCGCACAAACGATTTCCGCAAAGTGCTCACCGACGTCATCAGCGGCAGCGGCGGCAACATCGCCGAGCTGAGCAAGATATTCGGCAAGCGCGGCATCAAGGCCATCAGCCCGATGGTGTCAAAGTTCAACGAAGCGCGCGAGGCATCGCGCCGCAAGGGCGGCACCGAGGCCGAGCAAACCGCCGCCGGCCTCAAGGCGCTCAACAACATGCTCAACCAAACCATCGCGAGCACGGGCGCAGTCAAACAGATACAAGACGATTACGCCATCGCCACGACAACCACGAGCCACAAGCTGACCGCCGCCTGGGAAGGCCTCAAGGGCGTCGTCGGCGAGCAGCTGCGGCCAGTGCTCACAAAGGTCATCCAGAAAATGGCCGACCTGGCCACGAACACCACCGCCGTCGATGCGCTCGTCACGGTGTTCGTCGCGCTCGCCGAGGCCGCCGAGCTCGCAGTCGATGCGCTCGTTGCAATCGGATTAATAGAGAAGAAAAAAGCAACGCCATTTGAGAAGCGCGACGCAGCGCAGCGTCGGCTCAAAGACATCGCGCGGCGTGAGAAAAGCGAGCTCGGCGAGATAGCGGCCGAGCGCGATCCGTTGCTGAAAAAAGCGACCACCAAGGAGGGGCTCACCGGGCAGGAGCAAACGAAGCTCCAAGAGCTCAACGACAAGCTCGTGCATACGAGCAAAAAATACGCAGGCGAGCGCAAGGCGCAAGAGAAGATCGTCAAGCAGCAATCCGACATCATCTCGCCGCCGGTGCCCGAGGGCAAAGTCACCAACGCGAGCATCACAGATCCAGTCGTGAAAAACCGCGAGGCCTTTGTTGAGAAATTCGTCAAGGCCGGCAACTTCGACGAGCGACTCGATGCCGAGGGCAGCCACTTTAGAAAGTTGCGTATGTCCAAGCGTCGCCGTGCTGCAAATGCAATTTTTACATCGGCAGTTCGTCAAGGCGCAAAGGGTGAGGGTCACGTCACCGGCAGGTCAGTGCTTGGCTTTACAGGCGGCACCACCGAGAAACAGGAGCAGATGATCCAAGCGCTATCCGGCCAGGCGAGGGCGGCAGCCGGCGGCATGCCTGGGCAGGGCGCGCAGGTCTTGGCCGATGCCGGCCTCGCGATGCCAGCGCTCAAGGGGCTGGCGGGCGCTGCGATCAAAGCAACCGCTGCGCTCGGCGACGTGACGGCCAAGGCGCGGCCGTCGGTTGGAGATACGAAATAAATGGCTGAGCCCGTCGGACCCAACAACGCAATCGGCGGCCTTGAGCGCTTGGCATACGACGGCCTGTTTGCGCCGCCGTATGATGACGTGTCGTTCAACTGGTCGCACCGGCTCGCGCAAAGGCTGTACCCGTACATCGACAGCGCTGGCCACGATTGGGTCGGCCGTTCGCCGCTACAGGTGACGGCGAGATTGTACTTTCTAAACTCGCTCGAAGAGGTGGCATTCCCTGAGCGATGGGACCAATGGCGCGATCTGCTTTTCAGTTCCGAGGCCAGGCCGCTCGACCACCCGGTGCTCGGTCGATTCGACGCTCGCGTGGTGAGCTGTCAGGTGCAGTTTGATGCCAAGACGCGATCCGGTGTGATTGCGACGGTGTCATGGGTCGAGACGCTCAAGGATCCAAACGCGGCGCAGGAGTTCAAGCCCAGCCAGGTCAACATCACCAAAGTCGCAGCAGCCGCCGACGAGGCGCGAGAAGCCAAAAAGATCAGCTACCCGGACGGCTTGCGCGAAGATAGCCTTGCCGACCTGGCGCGGGCTGTGGACTCGGCATTGTTTAGCGCCAACCTTTCGCTCAGTGGATACGTCACGCAAGCGCAGGGCATTGTTACGGGCATCATCGACGTCGCCAACAATCTCGATGATCATTCTGCCTACGCCGTGAGTGACTTGTGCGTGCAGATGTGGAACGGCATGCAGGACATCGCCGAGCGAGCTGGTGCCGACACGGCGCGAGCCACCGGCACCATTTCGTTTGCCTATGAAACGACCATCGACGTCGCCGCCGAGGAGCTCGGCAACACGACCACGGAGCTGCTCGGCCTCAACCTGTCGCTCGTTGGGGCATCGACCATACCGCCGGGCACGACGATCACGTACTACACAGATCCAACAAAAGACCCGCCACGACTGGGCGGCTCGGCAGTGTAAGCCATGCCAGTCGACGGCAACATCAGCGTGCTCGCGATGGAGTTTGATGACGGCACGCCGATCAGCGTGTGGGAGTCGGTGAGCATCAGCGACGCATTCACCGATCCAATCGGCCAGGTCGATCTCGAAGTGCGACCGATCCGCGCCGACATCGCAGAGTACGCGCGCAAGTTTCGACGCGGCCGGCAGGTCACGCTCAAGATCAACCGCGCGCCGCAAGGCACCTATCTCATCGACACCGTCACGCGCACCATCGACAGCGGCGGCGTCGGTTACAAGGTGACGCTCAAGTCGATGCTCGTGACAGCGTACGAGGGCAGCGTTGACCCTGAGATCAGCAAGTCATTCAAGAGCGACACGCCCGTCAGCCAGGTCGTGCTCGAAGCGCTCGACCCGTTCGGCTTCACGCAGATCAAAGTCGACGTTGACCGCGACGTCGGGGCCATCAGTGGCAAACCGATCCCAGGTCGCACGAGCTCGCTCAAGGTCAGCGCGCTCAAGATCAAGGATGCGCAAGCCCAGGAGGGCGAGAGCGCATACGCATTTTGTCAGCGCATGTTTAACCGGATGGGCGTCGCGTTGCGCTGCGACCACACTGGCGAGCTGCTGCTCAGTGCGCCGGATTACGACCAGGAAATTGTCGGCCAGCTCATCCACGAAATGGAGCGAGCGCGACAAGGTGACCGCATGCTCGACGGCATCCAGATCACCGAGAGCAACGCGGGCCAGTTCAGCGAGTTTTGTGTACGCGGTAAAGCGCCGAGCTCGAAAAAGGGCCAGCGCAGATCCGGCCGACCAGCTGCGCGCATGGGCGTCGCATCGCTTGAGCCTAACCGGCCGAGCTCGGCACCGTTCGAGAGCGTGCCATTTGTCGCGCTCGACGAGAGTCGCGCACAGTACGCAAGCGACGCGGCTCCATACAAACCCAAGTTTGCGCTCGACAAGTTTGCGCGCGATGTCAACCGCTGCAAGTCGGTGGCAAAATTGATGTACGGGCTCAAGGCGTCCAAGGGGTTTGTTGTCAAGTGCTCGGTCGATGGTTGGGTCAGCGGCACGACCGGCCGCGTGTGGGCCATCGACACCATGGCGCACGTCGTCATCGAGGCCGTCGGCTTGGATGAGGACATGTGGATCAGCGAGCGCGTGCTCACCGAGAGCAACGCCGGCCAGGTCACCACGCTCACGCTCATTCCGAGGCACTCGCTTGTGCTCGGCGAAATTCCGAAATCATGACGATCTACACCAACTGGCACAGCTTTCGCGCAGCGTTCACGCAGCGCCACCAGGCCACGCCGCTCGGCGGCTTCCAGCCGCTCGACATCATCGCAGGACCACCGGCGCAATTTGTCAGGCCGCTCGGCGCGAGCTTCGCCGCCGATGGCTGGACTGACGGCATGGAGATGGTTTACCTGACGCAACCACCAGGCGGCACCAATGAGGGCCAGTACCTCATCGACACGGTCGCCGGCAACGTGGCCACACTCTCGACCATCGAGGGGCCGCTCGTCGGCCAGGTCGGCATCACGGTCGGCAGCTTGGAAGCGTTCGACGTTGACCCCGGTGGCGCTGAGCGTTGGCCCGTCGAGCTCGTGCGCTCTGCGGGTTTCGACAGTGGCATCGCTGGCATCCCGTCGCCGTACACCGGCGCGGGTGCGTTCACGATGTCGGCCAACGCGCTCGCGGCCGACGCGGTGTTTGGCGTCGATGAGTACGACTGGTACTTCAGTCAGCGCACCGACGACTCGAGTTTGCAATACTTCACGCCGACCGCGATCCCGCTCGCCGGCTTGCAGTCGTTTAGCGGCTCGCTTCGACTGTTCACAAATCCCGCCCAGATTTTGCAGGGCATCGGATGGGACAGCTCGCCGAGTACGTTGACGCCGTCCATCATCGTCAAGCTGTTCAAGTATCTCGACGTGTACGTCAGGCGCCGCAGCGACGGCGCGATCCAGTGGGCGAATTTTTTGCGTGAAATGCAGGCGGCGGCATAATGGCCGATCTGCTGTTCGAGTGCGACGTGCTCGCCAGCGAAGTCACCGACGGCGAGGTGCGTGTCAATCTCGGATTTCAAGGCGGCATCGGCGGCGGCGACGAGGACAAGGGAATCGCGCTCGGTGCTCCGTCGTGGGGCATGGACGGATTTGTCGCCGTGCCAAATGACCCAAACGACGACGGCGCGTGTATGGCGTCGTACATGGTCGACGGTGATGAGAAGCGCGTGATTGCGATGCGCGATCTGCGGTATGCCGACAAGGTCGGCGCGTTCGGTCCAGGTGACCGTGGCATCGTCACGGCCGGCGAGGCTCGCATCATGCTCAAGGCCGAGGCCGACAGCGTTACGATGTACACCGTCAACAGCAACGTCGACTTGTCGCAGCTCATCAGCGTCGACGGCAGCACCGGCATCACGCTGCTGCTCAACGGCAACAGCTACATCCAAATGGACGACGATGAGATCGTGCTCGCGATCAACGACGGCGCGTCCATCACGATCAACAAAGACGGAGTGCAAATACTGGGCGGCAAATTTGAGGCGACCTGCGCAAGCGGTTCGCTCGGCCAGCTCGCGCCAGGCGTGCCGCCGCCGCCTGGGCTCAACTCGATCCTCAAGGGCGTGAGCGGCGTGACCGGCGTGCCGAGCTCGGCCTGGGTCGTGGGCACATAATGTCGCTCTGCAAGTTTCCGCCGTTCGGCCTGCCGCCATTCCCGGCGATCCCGATCCCACCATTCCCGAGCTTGCCGAGCTTGCCGAGCTTGCCCGACATCGGCTTGCCGTTCAAGATCCCAGCGTTCGGCCTGCCGCCATTCCCGAGCATACCGCTGCCGCCGTTTCCATCGCTGCCGAGCTTGCCGACGCTGCCAGCGATTGGCCTGCCGTTCAAGATTCCGATCTTCGCGTTGCCGCCATTCCCGGCGATCCCGATCCCACCATTCCCGAGCTTGCCATCGCTACCGCTGCCGCTACCTTGCCCGCTGGATTGAGCCTATGCCACTAAACCCCGGAAACGTCACCATCCCGCCGAGCGGCGTCGAAGTTGCGACCGGCCTGGCCGGTGAGATATTTGCGCAGCTGCTCGCCAACACCAACGCCGCAGCGGCCGATCCGCAGTACCAGGTGCCGGCCGGTCCAACGGGTGCAGGCGCGAAAGAAGGCATGGCCATCGTCGCCAACTCCATCGCGACGGCGGTGGTGGCTCACATCATCGCCAACGCTCAGGTCGCGACAACCGTGACAACGGAGATCGGCGTGTCGGCGTGCATCAGCGGCGGCGTCGTCGCTGGCGTCAACGGCACGGCGGCCGGCACTGGATCGGGTTCGGTGACCTGATGGCAGCGCCGCCACAATACAGCGCCGGACCATACTCGGCATTTGCTTCGCTGCCGGCACCGCCCAGGCCGGTCATCCACAGCAGTCGATCCATCACCGCCGACACCGCCGAGTACGAGCTCGACCCGGTCACCGGCGGCAACCTGCCGATGTCGTCAACCGCGCAGCGCGTGCTCATCGTCGTCACCAAGGCGCAGCACGACCAGCGCGGCGGCTTCATCACCGACCCCGACCGCAACAAGACACGCCGCGCCATCCGCGCAGCGCTTGAGCCGCTCATCAAGGACGGATCGATCACCGTGCGCGATGACGCCGTCGAGCTCGTCAACCCGTCGCAGGGCGTTGAGCAGGGCGTTGTCAATTACAAGAGCATCAAGCAAGGCATCGATCAGTCGGTGCAACTGGATTAGACCATGGCATCACCCGCAGTCAACGACAGCTTTTTACCGACGCCGAGCGAGCTGCTCAACCAGATGCTCAGCGACGTGCGCTTTGGTGCCGCGCGCCGTGGCATCGTGGCCAACGTGTCACCGGGCAGCGAGCTGCATGAGCGGTTCACGGCCGTCGCCAATCGCCTGTCGATAGCGTTTGAAAATACGCGCCTGGCACTGGCCGCCGTCAACCCGCTCGACGCGAGTGACGACGACCTCGAAGACCTCGCGAGCATCTACGGCATCACCAGGCGCGCGGCGAGCTCGGCGACGGGCTTTGTGCAGGTCACTATCACCGGCGGCCCGGTGGCAATCCCGGCGAGCTACCAATGCACGGCCGGCAGCGGCATCCAGTACCAGACCATCAGCAGCGTCGTCGTCGTCACCGGCGACTTTGTCGAGGTCGAGGCCGTCACGGCCGGCAGCGACACCGACCTGGCCGCCGCCAGCGTGGTCACATGGGACAGCGCCAGCATCGGCGCGCTCGCGCAAACGGCGACCGTCGGCGCCGGCGGCATCGACGGCGGCAACGACACCGACACCGACGAAGTGCTGCGCCAGCGACTCATCGCTCGGCTGTCGTTTCCTGCCAGCGGCGGCAACAGCAGCCAGGTCATCCAGCTCGCCGAAGAGTCAACGGCAGCGGTCGAGGCCGCTTATGTGTACCAGGCCGTGCGCGGCCCGAGCTCGTACGATGTCGCGGTCACCAAGCTCGGCGGTGATCGCACGCTGTCGCTCGCGACCGTCAACGAGATCGCCGGTGCCGTGCTCGCAGAGATGCCAGGCTCGGCCGATCTAAATCTCACCAGCGTGCTCGCCGAGCAGGTCGATGTCGTACTCGACATGTCGCTGCCGCTGCCGGTCAACGCTGGCGGCGCGGGTGGTGGTTGGCAAGACGCGCAACCGTGGCCAAGTACCGCCGATGTGCCTGGCACGTTTGCCCAGGTGACGGCGGTGAGCGTGACGCTGTCGCAGATAACTGTCGACAGCACAACACCCGACACGCCGCTCGTCGGTCAACATTTTGGGATCTGGAATCCAACCGGCGGCGCGAGCTCCAGCGGCCAAATGGAGGAGTTTGTGATCGCAGCTGTTGGCGGCGTGAGTGGCGCGTACGTCATCACCGTCGACAGCCAGCAATCCAGCTCGCTGCAATTTGTGGAGGATCTGATCGTTGTTGGATCGAATCCATACTGCTCAGCCGGTGCCACAAATCTCAAGCAGTACGCAGAGGCCTTCCGCGACGCCGTTGCGACAGTCGGCCCAGGTGAGAAAAGCACGAGCCCGGATGTGTTGCCGCGAGCGCTGCGCACGCCAGGCGGCGACTTCAGCAACCCGAGCGACTTGACCAACCTGCTGCTCAGGTCAATCACCGACGAGCATGTTGAGATTTTGGATCTGGTGTACGCGGCCAGGTTCGAGACAGCCACCGCCATCACCAAGACGTCGCCGAGCGTACCGTTGACGCCGATGGATGAGCCGCGCATTTTAACGCTCAAGCATTTGAGCATCCGCCGACAGGTTTGACACATGGCATTACGACAAACGATCCAAGACTACGGCGGCCCATATCAGGACCAAGAGCCCGTCGAAAATCCGCAGGTGCAAATCAGCGCGGGGTTTGACAACCGCGCGCTCGAAGACCAGGCGCAGATGACGCGCACCAGCGACCACGCGAAGATCCGATTTGACACGATAGCAGGCGCACCGGCAACGCTGCCGCCGGCGTCGGTGACACATCACTCGCATTGGGGCAGCGGCGACGCGCAAAAGCCCGCCGTCGAGAAAACGGTCAACCCTGGAATCTACTCGGTGACATACGCGGCGTCCTTCGTCGACCCGCTTGGCGTGAGCGAAACGGTTTCTTTTTTCGACGCTCGCGTCAGCGTGAGAACGGGCGACCCCACCGACGAGCTCGATGCTGTGGTGCTCGCTGTCGCGTCCAACGTGGTCATCGTCGCGACTTACTCGCCACCGGGCACGCTCGCCGACGCTGGCAACAGCAGCGGGCTACCTCTCACCGTGGTCGTGCGAGCGGACTGATGCCAGCATACGGCCGCAACCAGTACCCGCGCACATACGGCGGCGGCCGACGAGCTCAGGAAAGCGAGCACCGCGCGCTGCTTGTGGCACTCAAGAAAATACTCAATCCCGACAGCGACACGCAGCACTACGTCGAGGCATACGCAGAGGCCACAGGCATCGCCATCGTGCGAGCGCTCACCGCGCGAGCGGCCAACCAGGCGATCCCGCAGCGCATGCTCGAAGTGTTGCCGAGCTGGGAGCAATCGCTGAGCCTGCGACCTGGCGACGGCATCACGACCATCGCCAGGCGCAACAACGTCGCGAGCAAGCTGCGCGGCCTGGGCAACGCCGCGCTCGGCGACATCGAAGGGGCCGCGCGCAAGATCATCGGCACGGCCTTCGTCGCGCTCAACCAGGCCAACGCCAAGATCGTCTACTGGCCAGGCGTCAATCCTGGGCCGCCTGGATACACCTGGGCGAGCAACCGCGCACGCATCGGCATCGAGATCGACAAGTCGCAGCTCAGCGATCTGGAATACTTCGCGCTACGCGCTGCGACCTTCGTGGCGCTCGACGCGATGCTGCCGAGCTGGATGAATTTTGTGATTGGCACGGGCACGCAGTTCGAGGTCAACACCAGCATCGTCGGGCAGGCCTTGGTATGAGTTTCTCGAGAGCGAACAAACTCGGATTTGTTGCGCAGCCGATCATGTTTGATCGCGTGCTCAACCGCATCGACAGCAACCTGGCGCGAGCTGTTGATGGTGGCGACCTGAGCGGCAGCGGCGGCGGCGGCACGTACGAGCCGCGCAACGAGCTCGCCATCGACGGCAACGGCATGGCATCCGACAACCTGAGCGCAACCGTTGGACCAAACGCGACGCTCATGCGCAACGCTGATGCGTTCTACCCGTGGCGCGTCACGGCTCACGACTGGACCACGATCACCGAGATCGACACGACTGCCGACCTGCACGTTGGAGATGGCACCGCGCTGGTTGCGCAGCGCGACATCATCATGCACACATCGGTGACACTACCAAGCAACCCTCCGCGACATGGGGACATCATCCGCGTGAGCCGGCCGCTAAATGGCGGATTTGGGATCCGCTTGTATACGGGTGTTCCAATACCCGCCAACCTGCGGGCCTTCCTGCCAGCCACATACACCGCCCAGGTCGGCGGCTCGCCGTTCTTCGTTTCATTCTACTACACGATACAAACACAGAGCTGGGAAGTGTTACAAACGAGCAACGATGTATCATGACATTTTCACGCGCTAAGCCGCTCGGTTACACCGACGATCTCGACGTCATCACAGCGGCCCAGGCCGATCAGATTGACACCAACCAAAGCCAGGCCGTCGACGGCGTTGGCGGCGGCACGTACTCGCCTGGCGCACCGATTGAGATCAACGGCGCAGGGCTGTCGAGCAACAACCTGCAAACGAGCACCATCGGCGCCAACGCTACGCTCACCCGCGTCGCTACTGGCCACATGCCGCGACTGATTGACACCACCACCGTCGCCGATGTCGCAGCTGAGCAGATCCTTTTCCCCATCGCCGACAAGTACATCATCGATCCGACGCACACCAACGGGCTCACGCTGTCGCTCAGCGGCACCACCGGCGGCGGCACCGACGTGCCGCCTGGCACGGTCATCGAGCTCGTGCGCATCGGCGTCGGCGGTGGCGGTGGCGCTCAGGTCGACATCCAAGACCTGCCAACCGTCGACGGCGGCGTTGTGGCAACGACTTTTCCGAACAGCTACACCAACCAGCTCGGCGGCTCGCCGTTCTGGGCTAAATTTTGGTTTGACCAATCATCGGTCCCGTTTCGCTGGCGGGTGTTCGCGATGAGCACAGACACGTCGCCATGACCATCGCCACGTCGCCAGCGTCGCCGGTCACCGGCGAGCTCGTCACGCTCACGCCGACCATCACCGGCAACGTGTACGCCATCGAGCTCACGGCCACGCCGAGCACCAGCTCGCTGTCGCTTGGCCTACTGCTCAAGCCGCAGGAGGCTGGCAGCGCCACGGTCGTCAGCGCCACGGTCGCCATCGAGGCCGAGCTCACCGACAACACGATCACATTTGACGAGCCTGGCGCGTACACGTTCACGGTTTACGACTACCGGCAGATCCTTGGCTCGCCGCAATTCCCTGGCGACCCGGCCGGCGATGAGCGCGTCGAGCTCATCGCTGCGACCACCGGCGAGCTCGTCGACGTGGGCGAGCTGATGGAGCTTCCCATCGTCACCGAGCTCGGCAACGGCGGCGAGCTGCGCATCCAAGTCACGGGCACGCTCGTCACAGCGGCCAGCATCGTCGACACGCTCAACGAGCGCAGCCGCCTGGCCGCTTTGCAGCCAGCTGTCGCGGCAGCTGTCGCGGCGCTCGTCGGCCTGCCGGCGGCAACGATGGGCACCGACCTCATCGACGGCGTCAACGAGCTGCTCGCAACATACCAGGCGCACCGGGTGCAACTGCTCAGCGGTGCCGGTGGGATTGTGCATCGGAGTGCCGACGGCACCAACCTGCTCGACCGCACCGGCGTGAGCACGACGTCGGCCGCGATTGACCTGTGCAACGAGCTACGCGCTGCCATCCTGGGCCACCTGCGCGACTCGTCGAGCTTGACGCTCTGGCACGTCAACGACGACTACAAAAACGAGGTGATGGTTGGCAGTGCTCACACGCTCGCCCAGGCCACCACGCTGCTCGCCGACATGCGGCTCAGGATGTACGAGCGGCACAGGTTGCAAGACCTGACGACGCCGCCAACCGTTCACGACTCGGCTGACGACATCAACCCGCTCGTCACTCCAGCCAGCCCGCTCGACGATGTGATCGTCGCATACCTCGACGCGATACTTGACGAGACAACGACAGCACCAGCCAACGAGCCGCAAGGCGTCATCGACCTCGCGCAGAAATTCGGATTCGTTCCCAAGGTCTAAACCATGCCAAGCCCACAATTTGCAATCAACGGCGGCAGCGTCGGCATCAAAGCAAGCGTCGCCGCTGGCGGAGGTGTGCAGGCGATACTCGACAACGCCGACGGCGTGCGCCAAGTCGTGTGGACCGTCATCCGCACCGACGAGACAACGACGCCGGCCGGCTATGTGCTGGTCCAAAGCGGCGGCGTTGGGCAGCAGGTCGACACGACTGCGCTGACGGCCGGCACCTGTGCGATCTTGCAGGCTGAGATCAACGGCGGGATCGATACCGCGACCGGCTTGCCTGCGCCTGAGCTCACGCGAGCGACGGCGAAGTTTTACGTGCCAACCGCCGACGGCATCGAGATGCTCGCAGGCGGTGAGCAGGAGGACGCCAACCGCGAGAGCTCGGCGACGCATGGCATGATCGATCCGCTTAACCAGGCTTTGCGCAAGCTCGAAGCATCGGGCACAAGCAGCATCGGCAGTGCAGCGTTTGCCACGAGCACGAGCAACGTGTTCGCCGATGTCGGCGCGATGGTCGTCGACGTGTCGAGCTCGTCGAGTGTTGGGCGCGTTCTCGAGTTTGTCGCGGTGCTCAGCTCGACGGGCACAGCTGAGATCCAACTCATCAATCACACGCTCGGCGCGGTGCTCGTCACGGGCTCAGGGCTGAGCTCGGCGTCGGCCACGCCGGTCAAGGTGATCGCAACCATCGCGCCCGGCGCAACATTTGACGACACGGCCGAGCAGCTGCTCACCGTACAGCTGCGCGACTCAACTGGTGCGGATGTGTCGACGATGTACATGGCCTCCATGACCGTGAGGTACGCATGAGATATTTGACCATCCCCAAACCCGTCGAGCTGCCGGCCACCGACGGCCAGGTCCATCAGTACGAGTTTTCTGACCTGCTCGCCGATCAGGTCTGGTGCCACGAGTTCTGGCGCGCGTCATCCGGCCGCGACCTGAGCGATCTATTTTTCGACCTGGTCGGCAAATTCGAGTTTGCCACCGAGGCCGGCGACGTTGTCGAGCTCACCGATGCCGAGCATGAGATCATGCTGCCGCTCGTGACGATGCGCGGCAACAAACTCAACCCGCGCGTCGCCGTGCCGCTCCAGCGGCTCATGCGCTGCATCATCATCGCACCGACCAAACCACCACCGCGCGCCATCACCGAGCTCGCTGCATCGACGTGACCACCGAAGCCGCGATCCTCGCGCTGCTCAAGTCTCACGACCAAGCACGAGCGCAACAACACGCCGAGCTCAAGGCGATCATCGAGTCAACGCATACTGACGTGCAGGCGTTGTCGCTGCGGTTTGATTTGCACGAGCAGAACAACGAGCACGTCCATGACCAGCACGGCAAGCGGCTGTCGTATCTCGAAGAGCTCGGCAAGCAGACCGGCGAGCACCAGCTCGTCGAGCTGCAATCCAAACTCGCAGAGCGTGGCCAAATGATCGACCAGTGGCGCGGTCGCGTTTGGTCGATGATCGCCGCGCTGCTGCTCAGCTCAATCGTTGGCCTGGTGACGCATTATTTGTCCACCAAATGAGGAGATCGAAACAATGAACATTGACCAGCTCATCGAGCTCATTCTTGCCCACCAGTGGGTCGCCGCTGCTGCGGTCATCATCGGCGCGCTCATGCGCTTGCAGAA
>SPKZ01009101.1_pt1 | contig 32984 bp, 42 predicted proteins | sample 2456571 | NCBI WGS metagenome assembly SPKZ01 (sample SAMN11192286, study PRJNA482655) | marine metagenome | biome: ENVO:00000447; feature: ENVO:00000244|ENVO:00000211|ENVO:00000569|ENVO:00002023; material: ENVO:00002151; isolation source: ocean water from marine abyssalpelagic zone ...
AAAATAGCACAAATAAACCCTCTTCGAATTATAAGCGAGTACTTCGCTTTTTTCGATCTAATGCTTTGAGTGCACTCTGGTTAGATTTACTTAGTTATGTATAAACTCAAAAACGAAACTCGAAAATTTTAAAAACGGAAGTAGAGTTTTTTACTCTCGAACTTTTTGAGTCAAAAAAGCCCTTTTGAAAGCTAATTCAAAAGGGCTTTAAATATAGTTGAAAAGTACCACTTAGGATACTAATTCAGTAGGGATTGTAAGGCTCAGAGGCATCGTTCTGTTTTTGATGTCTACCATTAACCTGTTACGTAATTGACCTTCTACAGTGAGAGCCTTGGCTCTAGGTTTAGAGCGAACAAACTTTCTCTCGTTTGATAGGAATACAATAAAGCTGTCATCTTCCATTACAAACCCAAAGCCATAGTAATTGTCATTAAGCCAATTGATAAAGTCCTCATTGCTCTTGAATTGCTCAAAATCAATCTGAACCGAATAGGTATAAGTATTGAGCTGAGGATTTCTCCTCACATCCGTAAATGCTTCTTCGGAAGGCTCAGGAAGTTGCCCTCCTACGTTTTTGATGATATATTGAATATCTCCATCTGTAACTGCTTGCTCCCATAATGCTAAACGTGCTGCATCGTCTGCTGCATTGTCCAAATCTACTTGGAATGCTTGAAAATCAAATCCTGGATCGAAAAGGACAGCGTCTTTGATCTCACCAGACTCGAAACACCCGCTTGCATCGTTGAAGTTCTGTTTTGTACCTCCATTGCACGGGCTGGAATAATTTGTAATTGCCATCTGTCTTCTGTTTTAAAAATTGAACTGTAAATTTTTGTCTACTAATCTTAGTAATTGAACCACTGTTGTTAAGTCTGTTCTTTCTATTGGCGATCGGTCTAGTACTCCATCTCTACGGACTGACTCACCTTCTATCTTTAGAATACTGCATGCCATTGCCAATGAGAAGATCGTAATCATGTATGCAGGCAGTGCGATTGTTTCTACGTTTAATAACTCTCTATAATTAGTCTGTGTATTAAACAGATTGCCCGATGAATCAGGATAGCTTTCTATCTCCTCAGTCGATGTCGGTTTCGCAGTCGCTGGTAGATAATGTATATGCTCAAAGTTGAACCCTTCAAACCTGCCGAGTTTGTTTAAATCCTTCTTATTGCTATATGTAAGTCTTAGCAATTGATCGTCAGGAAGGAAGTGAATAGGCTCAGACCTCGCTCTGACTCCTGTATTTGCCCCTTCTATTTCGAGATAAGCAATATCTGTTCGTGTGTATCCCAATGCCTGCCAATCCCAATCAAACAAAATCGTTTCATCTTGAATAGCCAAAACCTGACTACTTATAAGTGTCCCGTCAATCTTGTAAAAGTGCAATTGCAACTGATCGCTTCCATCTCCATAGAAAACCTGCACATTCGACTTTCGGGTAAATGATACAGGTTGGCAAAATTCAATTTTGTCGTAATGCCCGCTTAGCCAATCCTCAGAATATAACCTGTCATTGAATCTGCTTGAATCTGATAGATTCCAATGTAAGCCATTAGCCTCAGGAATAGATAGCTCAAACTCAAACTGTAATGGAATCAATATTGAGCGGAGTGCTAAAACATCCGAGACAACTCCCTCTGTCTGTATCGCTATGTTATTTAGCTGTATCATACACCATCCTTTCTTAGCGTGATCTCTACTCGTAAATATCTTGTCCTCATCAATCCTAATTGACTAAATACCACATCAGGATTGCCTACCCCTCTATTTGCATTATCAAGCCCTGGTATTACGTCAACCTCCTGCTCTATCCACCCGCTCCATGTTGAAAGTGTACTGTCATAGAATTGTAGTCTATAACTAAAACGAACCTCCAAATTATTCGGATCATCAAAGTTTAATCGGTCAAGCCATTGCCCCGAAGAGAAATCAAATGTGCCGAAAAACCGAATAGCCTGATTGATCGTGAGCTCTTCTCCTAGATCAATCGCATAGATTAAGTTGTCAGAACTGGTAACTACTCCTTCATTGAATCCCGAATCAATTTCCAACGCTCCATTTACTACAGAAACATTCGTGTAACTGACTCCTGACCTGGAAGGATCAAACGGGTCATCTGAGAAGCCAATCGCTTTGTGAATCCCATAACAACCGATAATGTTATTATTGTTGAACAGTTTACTCTGAGGGCTTTGCCTTAATGTAAAGTTGTTGTTGGCCTCATCATTAAAGCCCATATCACTTGTATAGAAACAGTTCACGAAAACAAAACGATTACCGTTTGCATCAGTCAACTCACCGCTGAAGCTTTCACCATCGGAATAAGTCGAGCCTATATCTCCCGCGTCACCGTCCAAAGTGAAATCCTTGATGTCGGTTCCATCTAGTGTAAAACTACCCATCCCATTTGTTGAGGCTTCGAAAGCACATGTATCAAAAGTATTTGTTCTGTTATTGGATACACCCAAAAAACTGGTCTTATTGAACGCACTTTTTTTGTAAGTTGAATAGCTGTCCAACACACTAGAGCCTATCCAAGTCGTTCTAAAAACCCCCGCCTCACGGGATTCCAAATAACTTGTGTTAATAAGTAGGTTCTCGGTATACCCAAAAGCCTGATTTTTGGTCTGTAAAAAGTTAATTTGGCATCCTATAAATACATTCCTTTTTTGGTTGTACCCTTCTACAGATGGCGGATTCGCAGTCATAGAATAATTGATGCCAACCAACACAAATCCTTCAAATCCGTTCCTGCAAAAGTTGTTTGCAAAACCTGGTGCATCGTTGCCATCTATTACACAAAACCCGTCAGCAACTAGCCTTACTCCCCTAAGGGCATTTGTGATAGTCTGAGGAAGCTTGTAGTATCCTGATCTTACGCTTGTTATTTGTTCCGTCTCCTGTGCTATCTTCTCAATTGTCTGCCAAGGATTACTCTGATCGCCTACATTTGAGTCACTCCCACTTCTTGCACAAGCAAAAAACAAAGCTCCTAAATCTCTCCAATTAGTTGATAATGGCATCTTACAAAGTGTTTAGTAGGTCATTCATTTTGTCTTTGATCTCTGGTATTTCAGCCTCAACTGATTCCAATGCTTGGGTAGCAATAAAATCAAGTGCCTCCTTGATCGCTCCACTTGTTTTGAACTTCACTATCCTTCGTTCTGCCTGCCCTGATAGGGCTAACTCCAACGTGGTGATTTGCCCATCAGAATGGAATTCCCCCAACTTGACGTTGCTGAAGTCTATTTTTTGGAATTCCTCTAAATTCCTCTTCTGGTCTGCCAACTGTGTGAGTCGTGCGCCTAGCGATTGAATGTCTGCGTTTAATGACATGTATTTACTATTTATCAGTTCCGATTAATTCCATTCTTAAAAGTGATTGGTTCGGGATGTAATTCGCATCCGAAAGCCATCCTGAGAAAGTCTCTCCCCTATAGTTTAATGTGAATTTAGCCCGTTGACTTCCTCTTATTGCCAACCATTCCGACAGCTCAATTACCTTTTCAATACGGTATAAAAAGCCGTTGAAAAACTGTTCAAAGCTGTCTAAATCCAAATCATCCGACTCCGCAATTGCATTGCTTTCCTCTTCCACATCGGCCGTAGGTGCTAATTGAAAAGATGGCCTGAGGTTCGGTTCTCCCGATATGAGCTTGGGCGGTATTGCGTCAAGATGTGGACGCAAGCCTCCACCAATCCACGGAAGGAAACGCCTTGCGTTCCTTTTGGGAGTGATGTTGTAGTTATACATCGTTTCAGGAGATGTCAAATTCTCAACAGACAAAATGTCCTCGTCTTGCCGATCTCGCCATCTTAGGAAGATGTCCGCGCCAATGTTGCCACCGTCAAACTCTACCGATACGATGAATACATCTTTGTCATACTTCCAACCTCTCGATTCACTTTCCTGGTATGTCTCGCGCCTTGTTACCTCTATGCTATTTGCGTCCGCAATAAAATCACTCACAGAGGCAAATCGTTGCTCATACCTAGTGAGTGCCGTCTCGTACTCATGCTCTCCATGGATACCCAATAAAGAGTTGTCCCAATCCTCATCGTTCTCAAACTTTTTATAACCAATTTTTAGATTCGAATAATACTTGTCTAAATCAACGGTTTTTATCAAGCTGTCAACCTCTCCTAAATCGACCTCTACCGATTCATCATAAAAGTAGGATCGGTCATCTACTCGCAACGCTGTGCCTTGCAATCCAACGCCAATCGGGAAAATAGCCCCGATACTTTCCACCATCTTTTTGAACGATGTATTAAACGGTTTTTTACTTTCATCTATCTCACTCACCGAATCGCTCACTCCGTAACCCCTCAGCCAAAAGCCTGGTAACAACACATATTTATGACTTTCTAGAAGAGGTTGAGATAAGTCCTCGCCTAGGTAAATCGGATTCTTGAAACGACCCGACTCCATGCTTACCATATTGTCAAATATTCGCTCAGTAGCCTTTTCAAAAGCCTGTCCGATCTGAAGGCATTCCGTTACACTTTCATCTGTTACAGAAAGTGAAATGAACTCCATTCTCAATTCCTCTATATCAATCCCGCCTGCTAGGATGTCAATGAATATCTTGAAATTATCACCGATTTGGAATCCTTGCGTGAACTGGCTTGGTACTTCAAAAGTGAATTCACCACTCGCTCCATTTGAACCATTTAAAAAAATGACTGCTGGGTCACTATTTCTACGGAATGACAGAAAACTACCTGAAAACAAGTTGTTATTACTCCACTTTATATAAATCAATACCCTATAATCGCCTTCGTGCTCTACATCTACGATGTTGACTCGTGCAGTGTTCGGTGCTACGTTTCCGTCAATGTATTCATTGACAATTACGGTGTCATATACTAACTCTTCAGTCCTTCTAAGACCTCCATTATTTAGAAACTGGCTAGGATAGCCTACTTCACCCTTTCGTTGTATTGGTCTACTTCTGAGTGTGATCTCATCAATTCCTCTTCTAGGGTTTGCTACGGCTTCGCCTCCAATTGTTGTTGCATCCACTAAATTGAACTTTGAATCGTATCGAGTCCTGAACAATTGGTTTAGATCGTCTTGCTCAATGGTTACACTGACTTTATTGATCTCTTCCGAATACTCAGAGAAGTTAATCAGTCCATTGACCAATTCGGTAAACTCCCCATTTGAATAAGGCGAATAGGCTATTTGAATAGTGACTCTCGCTGATAGTTTTTCAGTATCGAAAGCGTTTTTAAGCAAGTCCTTTGCCTTGCCGTAAAAGGTTAATTCAGTCTCTGAGAACTCAAAGAATACGCCATGCAATTGCGGGTCGCGCTTCAGCTTTAAATCAAGGTCTTCCCATCCTTGAGGACTGGTAGGCTCACCGTCACCTGCTCCCAATTCGTAACGGATTTCTCCGCCCGTCAATGGATAATGCGTCAATATGTACCTAAACAAACTCATCCTTTAAACGAATATCTATTGGCAAAACGGGTATGCTTGCCATTTGATGTGCCTACTCCTATTCCGTCTTTACTTACATGAATATCTACAAATGACTTCTTATTATTGATTGCGTCTACTATTTGGCGAGTGCCGTCCGCGTATTGGGTTTGACCTCCTTGGCTTGGCAATGCGCCTAAGTCCTTCATGCCTCCGCCCATTGCCAAATTCAATGCAGCCTCTGCCAACTCAGGAGATATTTTTCGATCGGTGAATAGGTCAATAGCTGAGCCATACAGTCGGTTTGTCTGTGCCGTTTCCACACGCTCACCTCTTGACAGCATGGCAGGAACGCTATCACTTGTTTCCGTTCCTGGACCATCTACGAACTTAGTACCAGTAGCAAACTTGGCCGCACTCTTAATCGTGCTGATTCCTGATGTAATTGCTGTCAATGTTGCTGCAATAGCAATAATGTTAGTTGGGAATTCCCGTCCCGCCTGTTTGGCTATTGAGATCGCAGACTCTGCCGCTGCTATTGCATTCAATGTGGAAATTACCTTGCCCGCAAAACCAAGAAATTCACCGAACCCTCCCCCGATAGCATCGCCTAAACTCCCTACACTACTCGCCAAAGTACCAAGTGCGATTTGCATATTCTCCTGCTGCAATGCCAAATACTCATCCAATTGATCCTGCGTGAGCTTATTTAACTCCGTGCTTCGATTAGTGATCGTAGTGATATTGCCCAATGTACCCGCCTGTAAAGCTTCTTGCATATCATTGATCCCGCCAAATGCTTCCGACAATTCTCCCAATCCTACTTTCTGAATTTCTACTGTCTTATCTTTCTCGCCTTGGATAATACGCTCGGTTTTGGCAACTGTCTTGGCATAGTCTACCGACTCTTTTTCAGATTTGGTTAGCTTCAACTGCATTCCAAACAATTGCTTCAAACGCTCTATACGATCCTCCTCAGCCTTCTTGCGTTGTTCTTCCAATGCTCGCATTCGTTCACGAGTAGCAAGCTCTTCTTTTGCCAATTCAATAAATGCCTCTCTTTCCGCTCTTTCCTTCTTTGCTATTCTGATCTTATTGTCATCACCCGCAAATTTCTTTTCTAAGTCTGCTATTTTCAATAGACGCTTTTCTGATCTTTCTAGACTCGCTTTCAATTCCTCATCTGACTTTTCCGCAAATCCTTTCAGTTGGTCTCTTGCGAATGATTCTGCCCTCGCATTGGCAATGTCAAAGAACTTAATCACTTCACTCAACGCGTTGGCTGATACAGTAAGAACCTTTGTGAAGAAATTACCGATTACTTGTCCTGAACCTTCTAGATTTCTTGTAAGCTCATTTACCGCGGTATTGTATTCTTCTTGGATTACAAGGTTCTGCGCCTCTTTCTTACCTAGCTTGTCTAGCTCGTCAATATTGGTAGACAATGCCAAATTCACCTGTTTAATCACTTCCTCAAATCCGCCTGCATCTTCACCTGCTCCTTTGAATAGATCAGCCGTGAGTGTCTGCGTTTGCTGTACACTCAGATTCAGTTTTTTCGACTCCTCCTGAATCTGAAAGAATGCCTCTTTCACGTTGATTCTTCCCCTGCGAATATCATCTATGAATTTGTTGGTGAAGTCATTCCCAAAAGCACCACGCAATGCATCCACCTGTGTTTTGGTTAACTCTCTAAGGCTTAACCCTAATTCCTTGACCGTATCCAAAAGCTTATCGGAATAAATACCACTGTTCGCCTCCTGTGTGGCAATCTTAATGAATTCCTCGGCACTGAAACCCGCCTCTCTGAACTGAACAGGATACTCTTTTACTTTGTCCAGGAAATCACCGCTTACGTCCGCACCGTTTAGAAAGCCTTTTTCAATGAGACTCAACGACTCATCGAAGCTAATTCCCATCTGCTTTGAGAATGCATTTGCCGAAACCAGTACATCGTTCAAATCCTTTTCAAACACATTTGAAAGCGACTTGACTTTTACTACCGACTTATCCAAGGCCGCGCCTGTCTGATTGCTGAAGCGTTGCACTTGACCTCTCAATTTGCTAAACTCCCTTTCGAGGTTGAGTAGCTCCTTGCCGTAGTCAATGATTACATCTACAGCGAATGCCGCAACCATTAAGGCTCCAGCACCTTTTGCCGCTGTTCCGATCCCTCCGAACTTCTTCGGCATATCATCGGCAGACTTACCGATCTTCTTGAAATTGCCCTCGGCAGATTTGACCATGCCGTCAATCTCACTTTCAGCCAATCCCGCAGCCTTTGCAGTTTCTCGTAAGGTTTTTACAAGTTGCTGCAAATCGGATTCATCGACTTTATAAACTAACTTTTCGGTCATCTGTATAGGAATTAGCACGAGAGGGCGACAGCTTTCACCCTGCACCCTCTCACACCTTTATGAATTAGTCTTTTTTTGTAATTTTCTGGATTCCTTCTCTCTCTTTGAGATCTCTTTCAGTCCTTCCGTCCAAAGTAGATACTCATAGACGGGCAATTTCATCAACTCGTTGAATCGGGTAATGTCTCCGCCAGACCAGAATTGGACATCTTTGATTTTAGACTCGTGGGCAATTCCACGCCCAAGGTTTCTAAGCTCTGTGTATGCGCCTTTAGTGTCGCGTCCTGTTTTGCGAGATGGTTTTCCAAATCTTTCGGCAACCGCATTTGCATACTCTGAAAGCTCTCGGAGAGTGTCGTCAAAAAAAAACTCTTTTGGAGTGATTGGAAGTTGGCTATATGTTCTTTGGCGATACCTGGATCATAGTCGTATATATTCTCATCGAGTGTGAAGGTTAGAGCAGAGCATACATGATAAAAGGCATCCGTATAATTAACTGATTGAGCCAGCCCTCGCATCATGGCTATTTGCGAATAGAACTTCTCTGAATTGCCACTTTCTTTATTCTTGATCAGGTTATCCAAGCATGCATTCAATAGCTCATTGCTCATTACTTGACCACTCTCGGCAAGGAACTGCATCCCCATCGTCATACGCAATTGCGGGAGGTCTGAGGCGTTTTTGAACTTGTAATAACTCGTTCCGTTCAACTCAAAAACCAACTCGATCGGCTTTTGGTTCTGAGGGTGGAATTCCTGTTTCTGTGTTTTGGGTTCTGTCTTGGGTTTGCCAAATCCGAACATAGTAGTAGTGGTTAGGATAAACAGCAGTAAGAGACTGCCTAATTTCAATAGTTTACGCATTTCAAAAAAAGTTTAGAGTGAATATTCTTCACCCCAAAACCCTGCTACCTTCGTGAAGTAGCAGGGGCTTGTATTCGTTTTGAGGTTTGCTATTATTCAGTGAAATTTGCTTTGACTGCGTACATACATGCCGTCTCTATTTCAGTCTGAGCGATTGAGATCAGCCTATGTTTTTCACCACTTGATTTTTGCGCATGACTACCCGCATTTCTCATTGACTCTAATAAGTCGATAAGTTCTGCAGATTTGTCTTTAATCTTACTTACAAGATCGCTTTTAGCAGGGTTGAAATCTGCCTTTACTCTTTTTTGTCCTAATGTAGGTTCCATAATACTGATTTGTTTATTACTTATTCTTCACCCCGAAACCCTGCTACCTTCGTGAAGTAGCAGGTGCTTGCATTCTGGGTAATTTGCTATAACATTAAGCCGTTGGTGCATTCTCTGTTTCCTCAGGTTCTAGGGAATAAGCAAGCAAGCCTATCAGCTCTAAGACATCATCCAATTGCTCTCCATTGAACTTCTCAATCGCCACGCCTCTTAATGCTGTGATTCCTAAATCAGTGAGCTTTTGCTTGTTCTCCTCACTTCTTAGATACTCTTTGAGTTGCGCCCTGTTATCAGGATTTTTGTCTGTCAGACGATAGACTACATCCTCGGCCACATCGAGCGATAGCTCACCCGCACGTTTCAACTCTTCGTTTTCCAACTCCTGCAAACGCTCCTCTGCTTTGCGCTTGCCAATCAGAAATGCACCGTAGGCAATTCGGTTTCCAATTCTTTTTTTTAGGGAAATTTTATCTTCGCTCATATTGATTGTTTTGAGGCCAGCTTCTCATTGATTTTGTTAAGCTTGGCGTGAATATCATTGATATTGTCCTTGATTTCCTTGGATTCTCTTATTACTGCCTCTTCAACAGACTTGATGTCATTCTCTATTACTGTCTTTAATGCGGTAATAGCTACAGCCAACTGGATCGCTGCCTCATTACTTTCCTTCTGCGACTGCTCGAAAGACTTTCGCCATCTATCAATCGCATTAATCATTGCCTTGCCTCCTTTGAATACACCGTAAATAATTACAGCCAAAAGCAATACCAATACAATCACCGTGATTGACTCATCAAGCAAACGATTGGTCGCCTCGGTAGGCACTACAGGAATAGCGTTTTGAAACAAGAATACTGTAGTAATAAGTTTGTGGAATAAGAAAATCATTGTTTCGATTTTTTGTCAAAATCATTTATCAGCCAGGCAATTACTCCTACTGCTATGATTCCGATAATTAATATGACATAGCTTGTCATCGTATCTAGTTTTTAAATTGAAAAAGTGCTTTATGTATTGCTATCCGCATAGTGCATTCTAGGTTTTATAGCTCAATTAGCACAATGTCTTTTAAACGGAGGGCTTTCAGTACCTGTCTCAACTGAGAAAGTAAATCGCCATTCACCAATCAGTTTCGTAAACTCAATACCTATCCTCGGTTGCGTAGACCTTGGAAACCCTCCTCTCTCTCTGGGTGTGTTGCGGGGGCTGGACTCGAACCAGCGACCCTCGGATCATGAGTCCGATGTTCTGCCATCTGAACTACCCCGCCATTCATAGGCTTTCATCCTTGCAAAAGCCTATGGGGTTTCTGCTTGTATTATCTAGTGTGAACCTTCACATTCTCCTTGCCTGCTCCCGCAATCGCAGTCGTCTTGTTGGAGATATGGTAGAGCCTAGTCGGTGTTGATACCACCTTGGCTTCTTTTGGGTTCTGCTCGAAGTACTGCGCAACTGCCTTTTCTACATCGAACACAGGTTTTGCAGCTTCTTTTTTTTGGATAATCTCAATCTGCTTCTTTTCAATTAGAGCCGATTGAATATCAATGCGATCGGAAAGGTCTTTATTCTCTTTTTCGAGAGTTGCAATCGTGGCCTTGTGCTGCTTCTCTGCATCCTCCCACTCGACTTTTTCGGTTTCGAGGCTTTCAATAGTTGCCTGCGCTTCCTTAAGCTCTTTTTCGAGCTGGGCTTTGGTCTTGTCTGCCATAGCTTGAATTTAAAAGGTTTTGAATACTGTTTGAATCACTAGGCGGAATGACCGCCTAGTGTGTTTGTTGTGGTATCCTAGCTATAAAGAACCACCTCCTCACCACGGGCGAAATTCACATCTGCCGTACCATCAGCTCTAAATCTGACTTCATGGTCGAGTGTGCTTTCCCTCATGTCCTTGATCTCAACCTGATTCTCCTCGTTGAGTAGATCAGTACCCAAACCAAGATTGCTAGCGGTAGTCGCTACGATCGTGTTGGCAGGGAAGTTAGGCAGTGCCATAAAGGTTCTGTTCTCATCGAAGAATATTCCGCCCTGAATCGGTTGATCCTGAACGTATTGGTCTCTGATTCCCAAAGCCTGCTTGTAAAGCTTGTGAGAGCGTACATCCATGTAGTAGAATAAATCCATTTTGTCGGAAATCTCAACTGCTTCAGCCAAATGTACTTTTTCCATCTCTTCGATGATGTTTGCCTTTGTGAGTGTTGTCGCAGCAACAGGAACAACATCGGGATCGGCTGCCATTTTCTTCAATAGCCCATCAAAGATTTGAAGGTCTGCTGCCAAACCTGCATTCGCAGTGTCGGAGTTCCAAATCATCGCATCCATACGGTTGGACATGAAGTTTTGAAATAAGGCAATGATTGCAGTTTCTACCTCTGAGGGCACATCCGTATTTCTAAGCCCCAACGCCATTGCGTTGCTGAAAAAGAACTGACGCAGGTTGGAATAAGTGAATGTCTTGTGCAAAGAAAATCCCTTAGGTTCAAGTTCCCTTTCAGAATAAGGAATGTCTGCTCCTGGTGTGAATTCATCAGTGTAAGCTGCAATAGCTCCATCATCCATGTTCATGAGAGGCATTCTTTGCTTTTTCTTGATGTCCTGATAAACTGTAATCCCACCTTGTGAGATAGTTCTTCCCACCATCAACATTTTGGTGAGGATTTCATTAGCGTATTCGCCTTGGTAGGTATTATTTCCTATAGCAATTCCTGGCATTATTATCGTATTTTAGTAAAGTAATTTGACACTTTTTGTATTGACAGGCTCTTATTTCTCTTTCTTAAAAGCCTTCTGCATTGCAAGTAGACGCTTTTGGATTGCATTCAGTGGGACTTCGGGCTTAGACTCTTTTGCCTCTTTATCCGTCTTGTCTGCCTCCTTATTCAATGGCTCTATCACCTCATGAATATTTGCAGGAGCTTCCAAGTTTTGGGCGAACTGCTCCGCTTCTTCCTTGTTATTTAGGAACTGACTTTTATACAAGCCTTTTTGGCTCGCTACAATCTTCTTCTGATCTACCAATGCCTGCGCAAATTGCTCCGCATCGGCTTCCGCCTTTGCCGTTTTTTCGGCTTCCAACCTGTTTTTGAGAGATAAAATCTCTTCTTTCTTCGCTGTGATTTGAAGGTGTTGGCCGATAATCATTTCTGCGATACTTTCGGAGGCTTCTACCTGAGCAATCAATACCTGATGACCCGATGCTTTCACCGCATTCACAATGGCCTCTTTACTTTCAGCCAATGGCTTTTTATTCTCATCCATTTCTACGTGGTTAATGATCCTATTAAAATGTTCGTGTAAATCCTTGCCTTTTAGCTGATTGCTAGGCGCATTATTAGCCCCGTAATCAACCAGATTGTCGAATAGCCCGATCTCCAAAGCCTCGTCCGCATTGAAATATTTCTCAGTCCCTGGACTCATCCACTCATCCAAAATTTGTTCTTCAGAAATACCTGTGCGTTTTGCGTACTTCTTTGCACCGACTGCGTTAAGTTGATCCATGTGATCCGCATATTGTCGCAAATCCCTTGCACCTCCATAAACACCGCCTTTTACCTCGTGTGCGTGCCAAACTGAATCGGGGTATCCGATAATTGTATCACCCACAAGCGCAACCAATCCTGCCATAGATGCCGCATAATACACGTGCGTCTCAATTGTAAGCTCTCGTTTCTGTTTGAGTGCCTGTAGTGAGTTCCCTATTGCATTCCCCTCTCTCACCTCACCGCCCCCGCTATTGATAATCAGCCTCAATGTCTTTACGGACGTAGGTAGCCTTTCAATCGCCTCGGTCAAATCCTGATGGTTGATTCTTTCCCACTCCCCGATATAGCCGAAGAGTTGCAACTCCGCTTCGGTTGCTCCCTCTGCCATGTTGGTAAACCTGAACCATTGATTTTGTGTGAGTGTCTTTTTTTTCATCGTTTGCGTTGTTTTCCCGTTCGGACAATGCAAACAAAAAGCTATTTTTTATACTATCAAAACTATATTTTCACTATATATGTAAATATATATTAGCCTAGGCTAAATTTGCGTAAAATACTGAAAATCAGTTTTTAAACAGCTATTTATTTCGCTTCATTTGCCTAAATCAAAGTTATAAACATGGGTGTATTCATAAAAGAAGCAAACGGGAGAGTTACCTATACAGACCACAGAGGAGAACGCTACAGCTTCTCAGGTTCTGAGGATATTAGACTAGATGGAAGCAACCCCGATGTATTAATTATAGAGGAGGATAGCCGTCAGGTATCAGTAGACCAGAATCGGGTAAGCACTCCCGCCTCGGCAGATCGTGACGAACTTATTCAATTACTTTCCGATAACTTTTTCAATGGCGTAGGCGGGCAGGCTCCACCCTCTCAGAATGTGCCGATACTTAGCCCCGATGGCAATGAGTGGAATATTGAGGTAGATAATGAGGGCAATCCGTCAATAGGAGATGGTAATACGGATAACAGCCTGCTGATTGAGGAAGATCGTATTATTAATAAGACAGGCTTGCTAATCGGTGGACGCTCACAGCCCAATGCCACCTTTACAGGTATCTCAATCGGAGATGCCAATAAGCCCACGCGCTTCGTCTTTGTCGATCCGACCCTGGAAAATGCCACGGTAAAAACTGGTTGGGATGGCGTATTCGAATACATCCCATCGGCTCAGAGCCAAAGCGGGTTCTATTGGCTGAGTGCAGTACTGAACGCGAATGGCGAGTTTGACCGCAATGAACCCGATTGTTGGGCAATCAGTACACTCGATCCGAAGCAGAATGAGGTGACGCGCCTCAATAATGTCGTACTCGCAAAATTCTATTGGCGCAATGACGGCATGATTCTTTTTGCCGAGAACTTCTCCAATATCTGTTTTTCCAGCGAGGAGCGAGCCGATATATTGGCGGAACGCTTTTCCCCCTTCCTGCTTGAAGGCGGTGAGATAGACTTTGCCAATACGACCGATGCGACCCTAAGAGCCAACGCAGGCAGGCAGTTCAGGAGTGGGGCGAATAAGAACTACTATGGGAACGAGAAGAACCAAGTTCCCGACATTGCCCCCATTGACCAGGACGAGCCTTTGCGATTCCGTGGAAGGTATCAGGATGCACAAGGCGATTGGCAGGTGCATTCACAGTTTCAGGATGAGACTATCAACGGTGATGACTACGACACCCGATTGCCTTTGGTATATCGGAATAACTCAGGAAATATTGTGAATGTGCCGAACAACCGATGGGCTATCTATGCCTTTTACCGATTCACGGGAACAAACAATAATACAGGCAAGTCCGAAACGCAATTGCTATTGCCTACGGCAATCTACAATAATAGGGATGTGGCATGGCGAAACCTCTTGCAATTGGGCGTGGGTGCTACTCCCGTGAACTTCGTGGATGCAGTATTGACCACAATCATTATTGCACGTGGAAACTTCCAGCGTTCCACCCAGAACAGACACCGAACATTTTCGGGTGACGTATTGGGTGCGGTGGGCAAGGGCGCGACCTCTTCAACCACATTGGAGAACGCAATACAGAATTCAGACCTCAGAAGCTTTGCAAGTGCTTTAGATGTAACCAACGCCTCACCTGCCGTTGCGGTGGGCGAATGGTTTCTGCTTGATGTGACCGTTGCGGGACTCGGATTTACGACCAAACAGATTTTACAAAGACAGTAGTATTATGGCAAAGCAGAAAAGTAAAAACAGGTCAAAGGCCGAGTACGCTGAGCTGAGAAAGACGGCTCGTAAACTTTATGTGGAAAAGTCACTGACTCAGCAAGAAATATGTGATTTGCTTGAACTAGCAATCGCTACTGTGAATAAGTGGTGTCGAGAAGATTCGTGGGTTGAACTTCGGAAGATGTCCAACCTTAGCCCCGAAAGGCTCCAATCTGAGGTAATGTCCGAAATCAATAAACTGATAGAGGCAGGAAGGGCAATCGAACTCTCTTTCAAAATAAACCGAAAGGAGGAATTGGAAACCCTTTTGGAAAAAGTTCAGAAAGCAGTCGCTGAGTTTAACAAAAATAGGATCAAGCACCTGAAGGATTTGTACAATATCTATTCAGACCTAGCCAAAAGCAAGGGCGATTTGGCGCAACACATGCAAGGATTTAAAGACTTGGAAATAGACCTGATCGCCCAAGGGCGAATAGAGGAGGCAAAGCAACTCAATCTACTTACTGACGAATACGTGAAAAAGAATATCTAATGGGATTAACCAAGGCTCAAATACAGGATTGGGATAACCATTGCTCTTTTGTACAGAAGAGTACGAAAAGCTCTTTGCCTACGAATCAGACCTACACGGAGAAACGGAGGTTTGCTCAGAAGCTATTGAGTGATCCCGTGCTTTTCAAGACTACGCTATTTCCTCACTATGCCAAACTCCCCGACTCCAAAAAGCACAAGGAGCTGAACAGGGAATTACTGAAGCATCGGGAACTTACTCAGTTTCGCATTGCCTTTAGAGGTTTCGCAAAGTCGGTGGATGCGGATATTATCATGCCAATCATGCTCATGCTGAAAGGCGAAAACCCTACCTGCGCGATCATCGGTGAAAACTACGATAAAGCCTGTGTGCTTTTGGGTGACTGTCAGGCGGAACTGCAAAGCAATGAATTGATCTTGCATTATTTCGGTAAGCAGATCGGATTCGGTAAATGGTCTGAAGGGGAGTTTACCACGAAGTCAGGCTCGCTTTTCAAGGCTTTCGGAATTAATCAGTCATTGGCGGGATTGCGTAAGCGTGAGCACCGCCTCAGCTATGCGGTGGCAGATGATTTCGATACGCATTTGGTGGCGGGCAATCCGAGGCGGGTAAAGAATTATGCCTACGAGATTCACGGCAACATTCGCGCGGCAATGGAGGGTAGTGAATTCAAACGCCTTGTAATCGCCCAAAACCGAAAGGTGAAGGACGGGATCCTCATGGAGCTGGAAAAGGAAATGCAGAATGATCCTGATACGCGAATCCACGTAATCAACGTGATGGACAAGAAAGGGAAACCCGCTTGGCCACCTCGATACGATGAAAAGGGAATTCAGAAACTGCAATTGAAGTACACGCCACGCGCATTCCGTGCCGAGTTCATGAACCAGCCAAGCAAGGAAGGTGGAATTTTTAAGGCTGAATGGATTCATTGGAGTGAGAAGGAAATCAAATGGCAGGAATTCGATTGCCTGTTCTGGCATTGGGACTTGTCCTATACAGATCAGGGAGACTACAAGACGGCTTCGATTATCGGCCTGAAGAATGGTAAAATCTATGTGGTCGAAATCTTCTGCAAAAAGACGGATATTGAAACAGCCATGCACACGCATTACGATTGGGTGCAGAAATGTAGGGCTTTGGGCGTGCCATTCGTTTCAAGCTTTGATGCTACTGCCTCTCAGATGCCTGTATTTACTCCGATCTGGCAGAAGGTGGCCAAGGCTCGCGGGATTTGGGAAATGCCTACTGCCGTATCCGCCCCTGGAAAGGACAAGCATTTACGGGTGGAGGCCACGCTTTCTCCTCTTCTGATGCAGTCTAAAATCATATTCGCCAAGAATCTGAAGGGATTGCCCGACACAATGGCCGCACTCGATCAGTTATTGACATTCGAGAAGGGCAGTAAATCGCATGATGATTTCCCCGACTCACTTGAAGAGGTTGTACGAAAGGCAATGCAAATGAGCTTCAGTTCGGAGGATTTGAAAAACATCAATGCAGTGACAGGAAACACCACGAGCAGAACCAGAGGAAACAGACGTAAATTTTAATCAATTATCAATATGAGACCACTTTCAGGATTATCGGATAAGCAACTAGAGCTGATCGTCTATATCACCTCGTTTTTGTGTGCAATGGCGTGGATTGCGTTTTGTTGACTGAATCTTAAATCAATACCCTTTCCAAAAGGGCTTGTACCCTTTTGAAAATCAATTATCGACTGTTCGCAAGTATAAGTTTATGGTTTTAGTGCTTGCGTGTCTTAAATCGCTTTAAAATGATTTTTCTTATAAAAGATGATTTCGATCAAATCATGCGCTTGGATGTGCTGGACAACATAACCGAATCGGATGATTCCAAATTGGACACTGAGGAAGAATTTGCTATGGCAAAAATCGGGAGCTTTCTTGGTGAACGCTACGACTTGGAGGCTGAGTATTTACTTCTGGGAGCACAACGCAATCGGATGCTGATTCGTGCTGTTATGCAACTCATGCTATTTGCCCTCTACCAACGTAGAAGCTCAAACGATGTTCCCGATCATATCTACGATGGAAAAGAGTATGTAGAGAAGTGGCTAAAAGGCGTGCGTGATGGAAAGCTCTCGACCTCACTTGCCATTAAGGACGAGGAACTAGGCTCTCAGGAGCTGTTCCTCTCCGAACCAAACCGAAACTATTCACGAAGATTTTAAGACATGAGCGTATTCAACTTATTTAGTTTTGGGAAGTCTCAGCCCGAAGTACCCAAAGCACCTCTTACAAAGAAGGAGCTGGCAAGTAGCTTGCTAGAAAGAATGACCAATCTCAAAAGCCTGAGTAAAAAGGCACAGGTGAGTTTTGTCGATGACCTATTCACACTCTCTAAGCTAGTGGAGCGTGAGGAAATCGCAGATTGGCAGGACGGGAGGAGGCAGGCTCTTCGTAGCAACCGAAGTTGCCCGCAAACCTACAAGTTGATGGAAGTCCACAGGCGCACGTTGTTGGATTTACATATTCAGGCGGCAATACGAAACCGTAGAAGTCGGTTCCTCAATAAAAAGCTCGTGGTCAAAGAATCTGACGGAACCATTAATGAGGATAAGACCGAGTTGCTGAATCGCCAATGGATGCGTAAATACCTACGCTTTGAGTTCGAAACCCTGTTTTTTGGTTATGGCGTGGCATGGTTCGGTACGGAGGGGAATCGGGATGGATTTGAATTCACCGACTTCAACATCATCTCCCGAACGCATGTGAACCCGTATTTGCAGATGATCCTGAAACGGCCTTATGATCTCAGCGGGTTGAGCCTGACCGATGCAAGTACAAAGGATTGGAATATCTTCTCTTGCTTGGAGGATGAAGGGACGGAATCGCATCTCGGCTTACTCAACAGCCTCGCGCCTATGAAGATTCTTAAATGGCATTCCTGGGCTAGTTGGGATATTCGCGAGGAAAAGTTCGGGCAACCGATGGTTGTTGCCAAAACGCTGATGAATGATGAGAAGGTAATGAAAAAGGTGTTTGACTGGTTGATGTCACTCACGACCGACAATGTGGCGGTGATGCCTTCCATCGCTGGCGAGTTCCAGATCATTGAGCCATCTAGTACCGATGTATATGAGATGTTCAAGGAAAAGATCGTATTGGCAAATCAGGAGATCAGCAAGGGCGTTGAGGGTGCGACCTCTACAATGGATCAGGGTAAGAAGTTTCAAGTGTCGGACGTACATGAGCGTACCAGTGAGAAGATTACAGCCGATGATATGATCTATCTCTATCAGCGCATTAAGAATGCCTTAGTGCCTTTTCTTATCAAACATGGCTACCCGTTTTCAGGGCAGGAAGATTTTGAGTTTGTGAGTGTAGAAACACTCAGCAAGGAAACCACTTTGGAGAACGTGCATAAGTTCACACAATTAGGCTACCGATTCAATTCGGAGCAGGTGCAGGAATTGATTGGAATTGAAATCACTTCCGAGCCTGTTGCAGACTTGCAGAACCCTGCTGCGATTGCGAATAAGGTAATGCAAAAACCCGTGCCGAAAAAGACAATTCCGCTGTATCCTCAAAAGCCTGTGAATACAAATCAGGCAAGGATTGAAAAGCTCTATGCGGATGCGTGTCAGAAGTGTACAAAGTCATCGCCTAGCAATGAGGGCGAAAAGAATATTGATCTTGAAGAGTTCGAGCGGATTTGGAATGGACTCGCAGAACGGATTTATGATGGTGATCGAATTATTGTGGATGAGGAGCTTTGGCTTGAAACTTCCGATTGGCTGAGCCGTGCCTTGGCCGAAGGATTTGAATTGGTGGACAATACGCCTAGCGAGGCAATGGTTGCCGCACTGAATGAGAATGTAGCAATCTTCTCAGCTTTCAAAACCTATCAGCAATTACGCTTCGCCACTGATTTGCTACTGGATGAAGATGGTACGCTTAAATCCTTCAGCACTTTTAAGGCTGATGTTTTGGCGATGAATCAGAATTACAACCTCTACTACCTACAGGCTGAGTATGTGAATGCGGTAACTTCTGCACAATCCGCTGCCAAATGGGAGCAATTCGAATTGGATGCTGAGGACTTTGATTTGCAGTATGAAACCGCAGGAGATGAGCGGGTAAGGCGTGAACATGAGCGTTTAGACGGGATTGTTAGACCCGTGAACGATTCGGTTTGGGATGAGATCATGCCTCCGAATGGCTGGCGATGCCGTTGCACCGTCACGCAGGTAGATGACCTCCCGCTAACCGATCCCGATCTAGCAACACGAGAGGCAGGACGGGCGCACCGAAACGAGATTTTCAAATTCAATCCTGGTAAGACTCGCCAAGCGTTCCCCGAAAGGCATCCGTACTATACAGGAGTCAATCAAGATGATTTGAGGGATTTGCAGGACTTTATAGATGAGAATGTTTAATATCACAAACCCTATTTGTTATGTATGAATATATTCTATTTGGTGTATTGTTTCACCTTGTTGGAGATTACTTGTTGCAAAATGACCACATCGCTGCAACAAAAACTGAAAGCAGTAAATCCGCACTGATTCATGTGCTATTGTATGGAATCCTGTTTGCTTTCCTATTAGGTATTTCATGGGGGCTTTTAGTGATTATTGTATCTCACTTTTTTATAGATAGGTTCAGGTTAGCCGTTTGCTGGATAAAGCTTATCAATTGGAATTGGGATAGTAGTAATTTCGGTTTCTCAAATGACAAACCTGTTTGGATGAGTGTCTGGCTCATGATTATTTACGATAATATATTCCATGTCTTAATAAACTCTGTGGTTATATATTTCGAGTTGACCAATATCCAATGAACAAACACCCATTCGAGGCACAAGCCCGAAGGTTGGAGCGGTTGATTAAAAGATTGCCTCGGCAAATCGGGATTGTGATTCTCAGACAGACAAAGCTGAATTTTCGCAGACAGGCATTTTTTGAGAAGAAGTGGCCTAAGCGTAAATCAAACTCGCCTCGTAACCAAGGCCGAAACCTACTGATTGATACGGGCATTCTCAGGAATAGCCTACGCTCAGAGGTTCGGGGCAAAACCGTGACCATCTTCTCCGATGTGCCTTATGCCACCGTGCATAACCAGGGCGGCCCAACTTACACAATGCCCAAAAGGCAGTTTTTGGGTACGCATCCAAAACAGCAGGAGGCGATTAACAAAATGATTTCAAAACGCATTCAAAAGGTATTCAAATGACCACGCAAGCATTCCAAGAATTATACGAACGGCTTACCAGCCAAGTACAGGCAATTCCTGCCGATCTCTCGGCAACTCCTCCCGTCTATGAAGTGATGGCAATTAAGCACATGGATATTTGGCGAGACCAGCTCACGAGTGAGGATGAACGCATCGAAGCTTATCCCGCTGTATTTTGGGAGTATTCTGCGCGGTACAATGAGGAAGATAGGCGAGGTACTGCTAGACACTCCGAAGAGAATCTGACCGCACGGATTGTATTTGAGAACCAGAAATATAAAGATACTTACCTGAACTCGGTGCGAGGTAATGCCTATCTGAATGTGGAAGGAATGTCCTTTTTGGCTACCAAAGAAGCTGTGAGAAAGGCACTCAACGGGTTTACAGGCCGATACCTTAAAGGCTTGCGTGTGGTGAGTGAGGAACTCGATACCGATGAGAAAGGAAAGACAATTATTGTACTTGGTTTGCGTGCCACCATTGTTAAAAGTGACTGTATCTGATTGTTAGATGTAGGTTTGGTTATAGAAAAGCCCCACTGCTTTGCGGTGGGGCTTTCTTCTGTTCTACATGCGTGTTTACTTATGAGCTAATAGTGCTGAGTTTGCGAAAGAATTTACGAAGGTTATACAACTCCTGAAGGGTTGTCTGATTACAGGTTGATTGACTGGTACTAATCTGCTCAATGGCAGTGTCGAGGGCTTTCTCCGATTCCGTATCGGTCTGCATAAGGCGCAAGGCCTGCAATGCTTCTGTTAGTTTGATGATTTCTGAAAGTTTCATGTAGTTAATGATTTGTAGTGATTTCGTAAATCAAAATAACCCACGAAATCACAGAATTACAACTAAGTTAGATGATTGCATTGTTATTTTTGACAAATGCTAACATTCTTGGCATTAACCGAATAACTGCCTTTGCTTAGGGAAACACTTATGCGCATTCAGGGCTTTCTGATTCTTGCAGATGCGTTGGCATTTCGGGCATTGCACGGGCATATTGTTGAGTGCGTCAATCTCCGAATCTACCACTTTGATCTTCTGTTTTAATTGCGCTTTTTGCTGTTTGAGTACTCGCTTTTGTAATTCTACATTGATGCTATTTTGGGAGGATTGGCGGTACTCCTTTTCTTTCTGAATAAACCAATCTCTAACTTCTTTCCCTTTTTGAGTTCTCTCCATCATTGCCAAATGCTTCAATGTGTCTTTCGTGAGAGCATAATCTATAGAGGGGCGACCGCCTTGACTTTTCCCCCGAACTGGGGTAAAGTCCTTACCCTCTTCAAGTAGAGATTCTGACAGTCTTGTTTTAATCTAAGTGGAAAAGTCTCGACCAATTTCTAATTCAAGATGTAGTCTTTTTGCACTGACTGGCTGTTCAGGGTTTTGTACTTCGTACTGTAGGAGATGAATTAAATTTTTCATGCTGTTTGGGAATTTGAGTTTAGGGCATAGAAAAACGGTGCCACACAATCCGTTCCCAAACAGCATATATAAATACATGTGTTGACGGATTGACTACCGTCACGGACTGGCGACACCGAATTTTATTTATCGGAATCTGAAAATAGGCATAAAAAAAGCCTACACTTTTGTATAAGCAGTCACCTACACACGTATTTTAACACTGTTTGGGACTGCTAATATGTGGGATTTATTTGGGATTGTCAAGGGTGTGACTGATTGTCGCACCCTTTGTGTTGATTTATGAGGCTGATTATTAGATAGACTCTATTTTAGCCTTTCTTGTGTAGCCATGCTTTTTGAAACCATTAACCCAAATTAGCTTTCTATCATTCATGCCTTCACCGTATGCTTGTAATCTGAAATGCCCTTTTACATTGAATTCTTCTGATCGGACAATTCTTGTGAACCAAGTGCTGTCTATTATCGTAATAGGCACTTTGCAATTATTCTTATATTTTTGCTTGGCTACCTTTGCCCTAGTTCCATTGGTTTTGCTAACAACCTTGGTTTCTAATTCAGCGTACTTTTTGAAAAGTTCAAAAGTTACAACCATTTGCGTCAAATAGGTTATTCTGGGGTCGTCAATTGCTAGAAGAGAACCGTCTAATGCAACCATAAATGAATCATGGCTTACTGAACATTCCTGATAAAAACTGCCTTTCTTCCAAGAGATTACCGTAAACGCATCAAAGACCCTGTCAACGAAGTGCCAACATATCACAGTAACTTCATTACATACAGTCATTATTTGATAAAAGTACATTTCCCCTTTAGGGCAAAGTAATACGGCTACAGTATCTTGTATTTCATCACGAATGCTCCAAAGTTTATCTGCTACATTGAAGTCCTCATCAAAGATTTGCATCACAGGCAATGAGACACAATTAATACTATTATGTGTGAGTACCTTTTTCATAGCTCTACTAATCCGATCTAGTACAGTTTTATTTTGCTGAATATGTGGTAATAGTCGTAGTGGAGTCTGCATTAAATTGCCTCCAAATAGTAATGATTTGTTGGTGTTTCTTTTTTCAAATCGCTCTAAAAAAGGGTATTTCTTATAGTCTATCTTCATCTTGTGTTTTTAAAAGTGATTGAAATGATTTTGAATAGCTTTTGAAAGACTAGAAAGGATTGTCCACACAATGCTTCGCTAGTTTCTTCTTGCCAATCTTAGCCGCCTTGGCCATCAATCGGCTGATAGCTTCTAAGTACATATGTCCTCGAATCGCATTTAAGTCAGGTCTTTCATAGGATAGATTCTTTATGGATAAAATCTGATTATCATAATCAATGCACAGAATAATTGCAGCGCCTTGCTCTTTATCATCTATGTAATCAGTGTCTAACCGTATGTATTCCTTTTTTTTGAATTTTTTTACTGTTGGCTTTGCCATTGTATTCTAATTTTAAATGTGTATATTTGATTCCTCTTAAACACCAAGGCTCATAGCGCAGGTCGCTCCTGCGAGCTTTGCTGTTTTTTATGGGGCTTGTATATGCTAATCTTTATTATTTGAACTGTCCTTTCTAAAAAGGATGCCACTTAGCATATTTATTCCTAATGCTTGCCAAAAACTTATTTCAATAAGTCCAAATATGTCGGGCATTAGCCAGTTCCATAACCACATAACAGGTAAGGCAAATAATAAAGACATAATTACTAAAACGATAATTACTGATGTAATTCCTACTAATACTTTCATTTTTTAATGATTTGCGCTCTCTTACAAAACTCTGTTTATGAGCCTGAGCAAGTTTATATTAAAAGGTTATTTATTGTTTTTTTTATGAAGTGGCTAGACTGTGGCGTTAACTTCAATTGTTGCGTGTTCCTGCTCTTACATCACTACAAAAGGCTTACTAGGCTCATTCCATAATACCACGACATTTTCTTACTCGTCAGTAATTCTCTCTGTCAGTTTCACTTCTTCAAGTATGTCTAGTCACTTATTCCTTTGGTGTTAACCGAACTTCTTTATTACTCTCCAAACCTTGACCACAACCAAGTAGAGTATAAATGCACTCATTGCAAAAATGCTAGGATAGGTGAAGGTGATAGGTTCGAATTGTTGCCCTAATAGATGAAGGACAAAGAAGATTAATGTGATTAGAAAGGCGATTATTGCCAAGCAGGTGAATACAAATGTATTTGCGATTGTCTGCTCAACTTGTCGTGCTTGTTTCCCTGTCATGATCGGGTTTGTTTAAGTGAGTAATCATAAAAAGTATATTCGCCTGAGTGGCTTTCCTTCACTACTACCTTTACTTTGTAGCCTCCACTGAGCTTGCCTTTGAAGAAATGCACACGGGCGCATTTGCCCGATTTCGATTCCTCGGAGCGTGCATATTTGAGCTTCGATAGTATGTAGGGCAAGCCTGCACAGGTGTCTATGAATTTGATATTCTTGTTGTATTCATTCGGGTTTTTCAGGTTCTTCCCTTTCAGCGTATGGCGTAATCCCTCGCCCGTAATCAGTACCTTTCCGATCTTTGGAAGCGTGATGGTTTGCCCTTTTACATTCCTCTTCAGGAGGTCTAAAACGCTATCACGATAAAGTAGTACCGCATCGGTGCTTGCAAACACCTTTTACCTCACAGAGCAGTTGGCAGTACCATTGCAGTTCATTAGGTTCTAGCTGATCGCCTGTCTTTAGTCTGAACTCGAACAGTTGCAACTGCTCCTGCTTGTCTGCAAGTGGCTCACTCGAAAAGGCTAAGGCCATTGTGAGCAGTGAGACTAATGTAAGTAGAAATAGCTTACTGTATTTCATTAGCGGGTTTCTGGTTGCCTTCTCCGTGTTGGTTCTTGGCAAGAATTGATTCTGTGGCATAGTCATGATGTAGTAGGTTTGGGGATTTCTCCAGGTAAATTAAAAAGTAGTGTTTCTGATGTTGCTCCAAGTCTCTTTTGCCAAAGTCCTCATTCGAATAGACGACCTTTTGCAAGGTGGTTTTTTTGAGAAAGAATTGTTCTCCCAGTCTGATGAAACACTCATCTGTCTTGTATTTGAACTTGCTGGTCAGCAGGTTGAAACACTTGCAGATGTTGATGTCTCGCAGGACTCTTAACTCATTAGGTGGATGCTTCATAGCTTTCTGCGATTTGCTCGATCTGAGTCACGAGCTTAGGTAATTCATACTGATTGTAACTATTGAGTGGTTTTTTGAGGTAGCCCTTCAGAGCGATGAACTTATAGATTGATGGCATATCGGGCTTTGAGTGTTCATTGAGAAAGTAATACTCTCCGCTCTGCATCTTAATTTCTGTGCCTGCGAGTATGGCAATGATCTTTTTTCGCATCTGATCGCACGGGTCGCGCTTTTGCCTCTCCTGTTGCTTCTGCTCTTTATCTTGCAGATTGTTGATGATCTGCAACGCCTCCTGCTCGCTCAGATTCTTGGTGGAACTGGTTCGGCCTCCTGTGATCTGTAGGCAGATGTTGCCTCGCTCCTCGGTAAGCTTGTGTTTGTTCAATAAGGCAAATAGCCTTTTTCTTGTGGATGAATTCATGATTTTGCTTTTTCAATGATTAAAGCTTCTCTTATGTCGGGACAAAATTCAATATCAATGTTAGGATCGAAATCATCTGAGATTTTAATAATGAAGAAAGCAGCTTCCCAAGCTACGAAGTATGTCCCAGATTTGGGGTGATCCTTTTTTAATATTGGCATTACCTCATCTATGAATCTAGCTTCTATTAGCTTTTTCAATTCTCTCCTTCTTACTCGAGCCTGAGTATATGAGCATCCAAGCATTTGTTTGCCTGTCTCCCATTTTAAAATATTATTCTCAAGCTCTTTGTACTCATTGTGAAGTTCTTCTACAGTCATACTACTTTTTCGAATCGCCTGCATCTATGCGCAAGCCTGTGATAAATTTCATTTCAAGTGGTTTGCCAAGGTGGTGATGCTCGTTGTCTCTGTGCTTGGTGGATCGGGTTGCGCTGCGCTGATTCTGTTGCCGTTGCATAATTCGCTCTCTCCGATCTTCCTTGTACTGTTTTAGCCAACCGAGAATCACTTGCCCGTCTAGGCGGTTGTAAACCTCTCCGTACTCTCCCGACTTTGCCAAGGCGAATAGCTTGGCGATGTCATCGAGCAGTAAGCCTTTGCCATGTTCCACTACAAGTTCAACCAGTAATTGAGTCTGACTTGTCTTTAGGTTTTCTGTGATGTTCAGAAAATCCGAATAGTCATTAATCAGGAGTAAAATACTCGATCTTAAATAGTTCGGCTCGTCTCTGTCGAGTTGGGTAATGGACAATAGCTCAGGCATCTCCGATAGTATTTTCTTGATTGCATTGCCTTCTTGCGTGATCCGTTCCAATTCCTCTTCCCGATTAACCTTTAGCTCGCCCTTAAATTCTCTTAGCCAAACATAGTCTCGCCTCAGCTCTTCCAGTTTGGAGTTTAGCTCTACCCGTTCGAGTAGGGCTAAATCCAAATCGGTTTTCAATAGTTTATTTGTGTGTTTGATGAGTGCCAAGTTATTGCCCTCTTTTGAGCATTGTTCTAGCACGCTTGGTAAGCTCTTCCCTTTCCTGAGACTCAGCTCGTTTTTTTGTTTTTGGATCGGTAAAGCCATTTCTGAAACCTGTTAGAATCTCATTGAGATTGCGGTAAATATTTGTGAGTTTTGTTTGCCGTTGATAGTATTCAGGGAGTTTTTCCCAATTGTTCAAAATGTACTCCCATGATTGCAATGCACCTTCATAATCTTTGGTATGGCTCTCTCTCATCAGATAACTCATGATGGATTTCATCACCTTTGCGTCAGGCTGCTGAATCAATGGTTTGATACCTTTATTCATCGTCTGATAGAAGTGGAAATAAACATTCATGAACTCTTGATGCTTCTTGGCGCATCCACCGTAAACGATATTCAGATATGCTTTTCGGTCAGCTATCGCCTCATCCAATGCCTCCTCCTGTTCGTCCTGCTCCTCTAAGCCAATTTGCCTAAATATAATCTCAGCCGTTTGCCAAGTTTCTGCAATACCTAACTTAATGGCTTTGAGGAATGCGAGGACTTTATCTTCATTTGGATCAGTCATCAATGCTGATGGAGCTGAAGTTCGTAACTACCATCTGATACTTGCCTTCGGAATCTTTTTTGTAAATCCGCACGTAGAGCTTTGAATCTGTTTGTTGCCAAGCCTGTTTCAGCAGTTCAATCCCTTTCTTCCATTTTGGGTTAGAGTAGTTGTCCTCTAATTTGTAGAGGCGTTGCACTAGCTTAATGTCTAGCTTGCCCTTTGTTTTGCTGAGAGCCGAGAGAATGAAATCCTTGGCCTCATTATCTCCGAACTCCTCCTCAATGAATTGCATGATATGCTCCTCTGCTAGTTCGGCTGTATCATCGAAATAGCCCTCAGACTGCATTGAGAATTGTATTCTCCCTCTCTTGTCTGCCGTGTGAATCTTGAATGAGCCTTTGTCATTTGGTTTCAAATCCGCAAACTCTCTCCTGATCTTGCCGAACGCCTTCAAATCGGAGAAAATCGTTTTCTTGGCTGATTTAAGTGTCGCGTTAATCATAAGCGCAATCCCTAAAACTTCCGTGGCGGTTTGATGTTCTAGTTCCTCGTATTCTTTGCGCTTCTGTGCTTTCTCCTCGGCATCGGCCTGTTTCTTTTGGGCTAGTGCCTGCTCCAATTGCTGGGTGCTCAGGTTCGTTAAGTCGGGTAATCCTGACATAATTTAATAGGGTTTAATTTGGCTTTGAATGCCGATTGAAAATATGATTAAGTGTATTCCGAAAACAATTTTATTCTTGCCTCTGTGGAGTGATAGGCCAACAATGTTGTCGGCAATGAGCCAACTTGCTATTGGTTTGAAGATGATGCGATTTCGGCTGAGCCATCCGAACAAAAGCAGGAATAGCCAAATGCAGATAAATCCGCTTGCATAACTGCCGATCGCCATGAGTAATCCTTCTGCGTTTTCCATATTAGTTCAAGTGATGGTGAAAGGTAAACTGTCTAGTGCCTTGCCTGAACCGAACGAATTCAATCACATTGACTTGATACATCTCGGCTACAGTCTGATCGAGCTTAATCCAACCTGTGTTATTCATAGATTTCTAGTTTAGTGGCAGATTCAAGTGCTGCCTTGTTGATGTTATTCAAATGCTTTGCGGTGAGTTCGGAGGTGTCTTTGAGCTTTGAGGAATTGCCTACGAAATCCATTGCTTTCTTCATTCGCGTGTTGAGCGTTCTGAAATGGCGACAATTGTAGATGAACCAATTCACTGCGCTTTCATCTGTCACGCCTTGCAGGTAGCAGACATTACGCACATAGTTGCCGTCAATCGCCCCAATTACTCTGAATCCTTCCTCGAATCGAGTGAAGAGTTGGTTGTAGAAGGGTTTAGCTCTTTTCTTTACGAGTACCTGTAGCGTGTTGGCTCCTGAAAATATTACCGCAACTCCTTGCTTCACCATATCCCAAAGGCCATGCAGAAACTTTAATTTACCGAGGCTCATTCCGAATTCCATTTGGTCAATGATTAATCCGTCACGATGTTCTAGTAGCTTCTCGGCAAGGATTGCCCGTAACTTCCCCGCCTGTTTGGGTAAGTCCTTCATCTTTCGCTTAGTGTAGAATGGTGCGAGAAGCTCCAAGCAGATTTGCGCATTGCTCATCCCGTTCTGCAATTCGATGTAACTCAACTGCATTGCCCCGTCTACGCCTTCATTCTCCTCGACTAGTTTTGTTAGTGAATAACTTTTTCCTGTACTGCTTGCGCCCTCAATCCAATAAGGTTTTGTGTGTTGTACGGCATCTCTTACAATTGCCCCTATTTTAGAGAAATTGTCTCCTGCCACTTCCCAATGTAGCTCCTCCTGAAGACTAAAGCCTACTGCTCTTGCAATCGACATCAACTTAGAATCACTGATGTGTACAATGTCATTAAGCAATTGTGAGATCGTGGAGTTCGAGAATCGGTTGCCACTTGCTTTCGCCAATGAATTCTGAGAACGTCCTTCGCCTGCGCTAAGCCATTCCTTAACGGCTTGCTTCACATTCAACTGTAGATGTGAGGGAGTTATTTTATGTGGATTCTTTGTCATGATGTTTTTGATTTGGTGTTAGAAAAAGCTTAACTGTCCTATGTGTTTTCTGCCTTCTATAATTTCTTCTGTGATTGGGTCAATGATGTCTGAAAATTCTACTTCACAGAAAACTCCACAATCAGGCAATATTGGTGGATCATGCCTGCCATCGTTCTTCCCTAATTCATCTAAAAAAGTATTCTTAATACAGCTATGTCCTGCTATCCTTTCATACCTAGCCATTTTGAGAAAAGTAGTGGGGAAATGGTTGCGAATCATATTCCAATATCCTTTGCCTCCTTTTATACAACCTATGCAGTTATTGTTATGAAATCCTAGCTTGTACATTTCAGGTAACTCTATGCTATTTAAGAGTAAAATCTCAGCACATTTCTGTTTCGTAACTTTCCTCTCTATTAAAGGAAATATTGGTTTGCTATTAGGGTGCTGTTGGGCGAATCTGACCGCTCTATTGATCTCCTTTTTAGAATACTCAAACCCAAATATCTGACCGTCATATTCTACCTCTTTTTCGACTTTCCAACGCACTTTCTTCTTTAGTTCCAAAGTGCATCTCGCCCCAAAAGCCCCATTTACATACCCTGTACCCTTAATTACTTCAAACTGATCTTCGTATTTTCCATTCTCTACATATTCAATATTTACTCCTATCCATTTCTCACATTCATGTATGAATCTGTCATTGTCTGGATGCGCACTTTTAATACCAATGTAAAAAAGCCTTACATTCTTCTGACCATATTTTTCTACTGCCATTTTACATGCAACAGCAGATGTAATCCCACAACTGAACCAAGCTATTTTCATAATTACACGTTGTAATAGTTTTCTAATTCGTCTAAGTCGTCCTCTTCTGGTGGTGGAGGTACTTTTGGCTTTTCGAGCTTCGTGCCTCGCAGGAAGCGTTGTTGGGCAATGGCGTTTGTGGCCTCCTTGGCCTTGCCTCCCAAATACTTCGCTGAGAGTTCGTACCGCTCCTCTAATATCTCCGATGTCTGCGCTACCTGATCGGTAAACTCATCGGCTTGTTGCTCCAATTCCTCTTTTCTCGTTTGGTGGTGTTGCAATGCCGAGGCCGTCTCCTTGGTATGCTCTGAGGTGGCTTTGACCGTTCTGTTGGTCAATGGCGCAGTGAATAAATACACATCATCCTCACTATATAGATCGGCCTTTGTGAAATCCTCCGATACAATCACCTTCAGACGCTTGCCGTACTTGTCTAGCTTAGGCATTAGCTCACCATAATTCGGAAGCTCGTACAGCTTGCTTTTGATCTTTACAAAACCTCTGTCTACAGTGGCATGGGATCGGTAGGAGGCAAATAGATAGCGTTCCGTTACCTCACTAATCTGATCGCAATCCGTGGCAAAGCCTTGCTCGTATCGTTCAAAACGGGTTTTACCGTCTCTCTTCTCGTTGTTGAACAGGGCAACCAGCTCTATAAACTGTTCTCTCAACTCCTCGAATGTAGGCATCTGCTCAATGGAAAGTGCGTAATCCGCATTTGTCTGGTTATCTAGCGATTTGGAATTCATACCGACCGCAATCCAATTCTCGAACCTTCTCGCCTTGCTACTCAGATACTTCACGAATGCCTCCGCAGGATTCGACTGTTTATTTGAGTGATGCAATACCACACCGTTTCTCGACTTCTTAGTAATGGAGATCGTTCTGCGCTTGGCACTTACCTGCTCGATCAACTGCTTACTTTCCGCACTCGTGAATGCCGATCCATTATCCGAAAGGAACTCACCGAATACTCTACCCTTACCTGCACGAACTGCCATTTTTATTGCCTCTTTTACCGAGTCGGTAGTCTCCGTTTTCGATAACGAAAACCCGATTATGCACGTACTATGCAGATCGACAATCCGCATTGAGTAGGCATTTGCCCGTTTCCACTTGCCTGATTTATCCTTATACTTATAGAACATCTTCACCGAAGAACCGTCCGAGGCCACCAACACATTACTGTTCATCGGCTTAGAACTAGGCACGTAACTATTGTGCTTCTCATGAAAGTGACTTAATCCGTGTCGCTCCATACTTGTATTAAATGCAGTAGAGAATTTGCCTAAGTGGTTGCAAACCGTCTGAAAGGTGACGGGCTTTAGTCCGATCTCCTGAATCTTTATCAGATACTCTTTATATACCTCCTCCCGTGTGAGCTTATTGGGCTTGCCTATATTCATGTATGAATTATAGATGATTGCCTCGTGCGCCCCGAAAGGCATCTGCTCACCTGTTGACCGATCAATCAGTTTGTTTGCTGAATGACCTATCACTTTGCTATTCTCGTTGCCATAGGAGCCATGCACTAAACTCAGGAGCTGATTCTCTTCGGGCAGTGCCTTTTTCCACTTGTTTACCCGATTCCAAAGCCCTTTCCAGGTAGTTGCCTTGAAATGCTTTACCAAACCATCGCCCTGCATTGCCAAAAGTGCCGTCTCCCAAACGCTTTGCGTATTATTAAATGCGTCTAAGCGTACCCATTCGCCATTCTGATTCAACCAAACCGCATTGTTTCGTTTCTTCAAGGTGCTTAACAGCCTGAACCAACCTGCCTGTTTCTGGTAAATTTGGCAAACACTTGCAGGTATGTCATAGTCCAACCTCTTGAAAAAGTCCAAATCCGAAACCTTTACCCTTACCAACTCCCGAAGCACTTGGCCTCGAATGTTCGTGACTACCAAATCCTCGTCTAATTTATATTTCTGCCGAGTGGATTCGGGGATACTGTCAAGGCGGAAGAAGGTTCTTCCATGTTGTTTGATTGCTTGCCAAGAAGGAGTTTCGCTCTTCCTTCCGTCATTAATAGTGTCTACTGAAACACCAAGTCCTATTAAGTATTTGCGGGCGATATGTGGTTGTCCTTCATGTATCATAGCATTCATGCCTCAGTTTTTTGAGGCTCTAGTAATAGTTTTTTCTGATTATTGAGTTTGCCTACCGCTTCGGCAGTTGCTATTATATCGTTGTATAGGTTTGTTCCCGATTTCCCTGTTTTACCGTTTATAGCTCTAGAAACCGTACTGTGGGCGCAACCGTATCTATTTGCTATGGCTTGTATATCACCCAAAAGCAGACTTTCTTTTATTAATTTCAAAGGGACAGGAATGGGTAGTGACATAGTTTTATTGTTTTGCGTTTCGATTATTTTAATTCTAAATTTGCTTTGCAATTGTGCATTATTGCTTTGCTGTTATGCAAATATAAGTACAATTGTGATAGAAATACAAGTTCTATTGTATTAAATAATTACATTTGTGATTAATTTTTACATAACTACCTGATCTTCAGACTTAAAAAAATTGACTGATTTCGAAAAAATAGACAACATAAATGACCGAATTATCAAATTGCTTAGGCATTATGGTGTAACCGTCACCTCGTTCTCAAAAGAGATTGGATTGCCACAAAGTAATCTTGCTAATGTTATTGCAGGAAGAAGAAGTAAGCCTTCTATTGATCTGATCGCTAAAATCAAACAGCATAGACCTGATATATCTTTAGACTGGCTTATACTTGGGCAGGGAGATATGTTAATTGATAGCGCAAGTACAAATGTGATTGGTAAAAAGGGTGATATACAAAAGCCTAGTTCTGTTCATCATGATCAACAAGTAGACTTCTTAAATCAGCATATAAGAGAGCTTACTCAAGTAATTAAAAACCTGTCCTCAAAGTGATGTGTTTTTAGGTTGACGACCCACACTTTTACCCACACTTTTACCCACACTTTTGCCCCGATTTTTAAAAAACGAAAGTAGAAAATTTTATAGCTCACCACATAAAGAACAGGCTCTACATCATAGTAGAGCCTGTTCTTATTTAAAAGCGAAATCGCTGTTTTCAAAGCCACTGAGGCGGTTTCTAGGGTATTCTAGTAGCACCTTTCAAAATACTTTCAATACTTATTCAAAGCTTTTCCAAAAAAGGCTATATTTCAGCCACTTTACAAAAAAACTCTACTTTCGTTTTATTTGTAAATCGTCTAACTCACTGATTTACAATATTTTCCCAAAATAAAATTTTCCACTTTTGTTTTTTAATTCATA